>JACCDP010732022.1_pt1 | contig 13942 bp, 9 predicted proteins | sample 7445841 | NCBI WGS metagenome assembly JACCDP01 (sample SAMN15323441, study PRJNA562643) | freshwater metagenome | isolation source: river surface water | place: USA:Blue River Watershed | collected 2017-08-17
ATGAGAGGTGCAATGATCAAAACCGAAACATTGGTGAAGTTTTCATTAAAGGCTGGGTTCCAAAATAGATTGAAGAGGTTCAAAGTTTCCAAAACTAGATAGACCCTAAGACATTGAAAGACGATGGGAGCTTCACGTCTCAGGTTCAAAAACGAGATTGCAAACAAACTCGCAAAGATCACAGCTAATTGCTGAATCCCATGTCCGAGAGCGAAGTACCATTCGCGATACCAGAGCGCATCGCTGAATTGTTGGATGACGACATTCGTGAGCGCGAAGCTAGCTATAAAATGGACCACAAAGAGGCAGTAGTAGAGATAGGAAATTTTGCCAATTTTTAGAAAGAAAAAGGCATTATAGATGAGCATCAGACAACTCAGGCCCAGCAAAAGTCCCGAGGTAAAGAGATCGCGGCGGATAGCCTCACGAAATGAACTTTCTGTCCACAGCTCCGTAGCCAGTTCCTGCTTTGGTATCTTTCGATTGAGACGCATATAGAGAGACGCTGTTTCGCCTGGAGCCAGACGCAGGGGAAATGCAAAAATCCCAGCCTCGCGATCCCCTCGATCTCCTGCTACGACCCCGACACTGGCAATCCTCTGCAACTTACCCTCGAGTTCGCGATAGGCAGCGATGGGAAAATAAAAGCGACGCGAACGAACCACAAAAGTTTCGGTGTCTAGGCTGGTATTTTTGATCTGAAAGCGAATCCAGCTGATGCCAGTGTCAGCATTTTTTAATTCTCCACTGGCAAGAGATGCAAAAGACCCCTTCGGAATCTCAACGACCTCATCTTGCCAAGTCCCGTCAGCTTGATGCCAGACTTCGGCGTAGGGATCTATCAGCCATTCAGAAGCACGCTCGACTTGGGCTTCTAGGATTTTTTGGCTAAATGCACTCGAAGCTTGCCATAATAGCAAGCAACACCATAGGGCTGTTCGAAGTGTCACCAAGCCAAGCTCCTACTCATACCCTTTAAGTATGGCAGCTAGTTCCTCCACAAATCGAGTGGGGGAAACCGGCAAGAGCTGATAGGCAAGCCTTGCCGCCTAAACGAGTCCGTAGACTAGCCCAAGCAAAGCGCTTCCTAGGAGCAAAAGGCTTGCGTTAAGACCAAATCGAATTAGGAGCAAAGCGGACAGAGCTCCTAGAGCCAAAGAAGCCGGCGATTGAAAGACCTCCCATCCCAGACTTATCGAAACGTTGACGAGAAAGGCCAAAGAAACAAGCTGTAGTCCATCTAGAGCCAGCCCGAAACTCTGCGAGGAGCGAAGCCTATGAAAGATAGGCCCAGTTAGGGCCACGAGAATAAAAGCTGGTAGAAAGATAGCGACGCTAGCAACCAATGCCCCAGGAACCCCAAGGAGGATATAGCCGATAAAGCTAGCAGTGGCCAGCACTGGTCCAGGCGTCACTTGGCCGACTGTGATAGCATCCAGGAGTTGCGCTTGTGACAACCAAGCGAGGTGCTGGACGAGGTCCTTTTCAAGAAACTGGAGCAAAACATAGCCACTGCCAAACAGGAGGCTCCCGGCTTTGAGAAAGATCCAGCCTAAGCTCTCAAGGTTAAGAGGAACAGGAGTCTGACTTCCGGTACTACTGACCCAGGGAAACCAAGGTACGAAGGCCCAGAGCGAGAGTCCCCGTCGAGAGCGAACATACTGCAACAGTGGCCCCAGGAGCGCTCCGATGGCGAGTAGACTTAGCTCTGAAACCCCCCATCTCAAGAGGCCAACACAGAGCAGGCAAGCTCCCCAATGCCAGGGGCGCGCTTTACGGCCAAGGCTCACCAGAGCTTGCAGCAAAATAGCGACCATTACAGGTTTAACCGCCCAGAGCAGACCATGAACAGCAGGCAGCTCTCCCCAGCGTTGGTAGAAGTGAGCGAGCGCAGTGACAAAGACCAGAGCTGGGGTGATAAAGCCAAAGCCTGCTGCAAGCAGCCCGCGCCAGCCAGCACAATGCTGACCGATAAACAGAGCGAGCTCGGTCGAATTAGGACCAGGGATCAGGGCTGTGGCCGCCAGCAGGTCTAAAAATTTTTGCGAGGAAAGCCAGCGTCGACGTCGGACACACTCTTCTTCCATAAGCGCGATATGAGCTGCAGGCCCTCCGAAGGCTGTACAGCCCAAGCGAAAGAAAAAACCTAGGAGAACGGGCCAACTTGGTTTAGCGTTCGGCAACTCGCTTGCTTCGTCTAACATCTTATGCTCGAAACAGTTAAAGAGGGGCTCCAAGACTTTGCTGTCAGGCTTTAGGCAGGAATAATCTCTAACGATTCTGTGGTCAAGAGACGAATCTCAAAGCAGGGATGGGGGCTGCTCGCGACATAGCTCAAAGTCCCGCCTGCTTCGGTGGCCAAACGCCTCGAAACAAACAGGCCGATGCCACTCCCCTGCTCGCCTTTCGTCGAAAAACCGCGCTTGAACAGTTGTCTCTGCACCTCTTTAGGGATAGGACGACCGCCGTTTTGGAAGTCGACAACAAGCAGACCAGTATCGTAGCGAGCCGAGATCTTAAGCCAACGATCCTCCGCGGGTAAACTTGCCATCGCATCCATAGCGTTGAGAGTCAGATTAACAAAAATCTGCGTCAGACTCCCCATGGCAATATTCGCTTGTAGATTGGTATCCAGCTCCACCTCTACTCGCAACATCCGCCGCAAAAGAAGAGCATGTAACAACATTTCCGTTTGGCGCCAGGCATCTTTGAGTCGTGTTTGCATGGGACCGCGATGGCTGCGAGCATAGGTCAAGACACTTTCGGCTAAGTCTCGGCTGCGGACAGCATTTTGATGCAAGACTTTGTATTGCGAAAAGACCTTCATCTGGCTAGCGACATAGGCTTGCTCATCTTCTTCGAGGCCCTGGAGTCCTGTCCAAATTTTGAGGATACGATCTTGGTGAAGGTCGAATTCACAAAGGTAGGAGAAGATCTCTTTTTGGAAGGTGCTAGGTTCACCCGACGCCATCACAATAGGAATATTTCGATCGATATCACGCAGGCCTTTAGGCGTTGAGACAAGAGCCCTTGCATAGTTTTGTCTGAGTTCATCTTCCATATCTAAAATTGCGGAAGATAAGAGCCCATCATCGAGAGTTAGCTCCCGTAAGCCGTAGCTGCTTTGAAGTACGTTTTTGAGTTCATGACTCAGATCAGAGAAGAGTTCTCCGAGCTGGAGAAGCTTATCTTCTTGAACCGCTCTCTCAACCTGACGTAAGAGGCTATGACGTTCCACCATGTTCTTGACGCGCAGCCGCAGCTCTGCAGCAAAAATAGGCTTTGGCAAATAATCATCAGCCCCAAGCCGTAGGCCTTCAATACGATCTTCTTCGCTCGCTCGCGCTGTGATGAGGATGATGGGAATTTCCTGTAGTTGAGGGTCGCCCTTCATCTCGCGCATGACATCTTCACCAGACATTTCAGGCATCATCATATCGAGGAGCAGGACGTGGGGACGCTTGTTGTGCATGAGAGTTAGGCCACTGCGCCCACTGACAGCGTGTCGGACATGATAGCCGTCCACCTGTAGGATTCCTGTGATGACTTCACAATTCGATTCATTATCGTCGATCACAAGAATATCAAACCCTTCTCCAAAAGCATCACCCGCAACTTGTGGCTGAAAAGCGGCAAGGCCAAAGTCATGGGGATTGAGCGAAGAAATTTCGTGGGTTTTGCTGCTGACGAGGGGACTGGTAGGACTGAGCTCAGATTCTTGACTCCTCGGTATCGTCACCACGAATCGGCTCCCTACCCCAGGCCTTGAGTAAACTTCGATGCGACCGCGCATCAGGGTTACCAGATCCTTCACCAGGCTCAGACCGAGTCCTGTCCCCTCATAGTGGCGACGCGCATCACCTTGAACCTGTCCAAACTCTTCGAAGATTTTATCTTGAAATTCCTTCGGTATCCCGATCCCTGTATCGCTCACATCGATGCGGAGTTGACTGTTCTCCTGCGAGAGGTGAAAGCTTACTGTGTTGGGACGATCGTGAGCACGAAACTTAAAAGCATTTCCGAGCAGGTTGCGAAGTACGGTAAAAATCTTCTCCCTGTCACCCAGGAAGTCGATAGGTTCACCAGCAAAGTCAGATTGATAATGGACGTCCTCAGCTTTGAGCGCAAGCCCTTCGGCTAGCGAGTCCGCTTCGGTGCGTAGTTCTTCAAGCGAGAATTTTTGTACCTTGAGACTGAGATCACCTCGTTTAGATCGAGCGAGATCGAGAATGGTATTGACCTGAATTTTAAGGGATTCAGCTAAGCGAAGGGCTTTACGAATTTGAGCTTTAGCTCCCGTGCTGACGTCTCCGTAAACACCTTGGCTTACAAGGTCTAAAAATCCGATGATACCGTTGAGGGGCGTCCGCAGCTCATGAGACGTATTATGAAAAAACAATGTTCGAGCTTGCTCAGCCTCTTCGAGCTTGCGGCTGTGGCGCCTGGCGCTATTCACGAGCAGAGTCATAGCGGTGAGTAGAAAAACTCCAACCAGGATCACAATGGTCAGGAGATTTTGGCGTCGTTCTGCTTCTAATTTAAGGGCCTGAGCTTCGGCCTCAATTTTTTGTAGCGCAGCTTCGAAGCGAGCATTTTCGACTTCAAGGTCATTTGCACTCTGATCGAAGGAGCTTTGATGGATAGGTTCGATCTTTTCTTTATAAAAACGGTAGTACTGACGCCAGAGAGCAATTTCCGTTTCCTCTGGAAGGCTATAGGTGCTCAGTTCAAATGTGATATGTTCGACGACATCCACCTGGGTATCCAGGGGAAGCTTTGCGCATGACTTTGGATCAGCAAGGTCTTTCGTGGCAAAACGCACGATATCACTGTAGCAAGCGAGAAAGGGAATGCGCGAGGGATCATCGTAGGTTGAGAGGTCCACTTCTGTCAGTAGCTGTCGAGCTTCTTGATGACGGCCGAGTTTCATCAAGCTAAAAGCACTAAAAACTTTCTTGTCGACAAGCAGCCCTAAGACATCGGTTCGGATGCGAGTCAAGATACCGAGGGCTTTTTGATAGTCTTTAAAGGCAAAAATATAGGTGATCGCCATATTGTAGAGATCGAGATCAGCGTCCATATGCTCTTGATTTTTACGGCTGAAAGCTTCTGCTTCTGCAAAATACTGGAGACCTTTTTCTATAGTCTCTGTGCGATTGGAAGGTGTCGTATAAAGATATGCTATCTGAGTTTTGATGTAATAGAACGCAGCAGGATCTTCCTTGGGATTGGTCTGTAATGCTCGCTCAAGCAGCTTAAGCGACAGAAAATTGTCATTGTTGCTCGAACTGATGTCGGCAAGCATGGGCGCTGTCTTTGCGATGAGGTTGGTACCGGCCTCCGCGCTTTCTACCTGGCGCATAATTTCAAGAATGACTTTCTTACGTTCGCTGTAGGGCGTTTCGCGTTGAGATCTTAAGCAAACAGCTTGGTAAACAAAGTCATCGGCTTTAGGCGGAAATGTCTTGCAAGCCCGCTTGGTGCTCTCTTCTGTATAGCCTGCCAGTTCTCGTGCAGAGAGGTAACGTAGCTCAGGATCTTGGGTGGGATCTTGAAAGACCTTTTGCAAGGCCTGGAGGAGGACTTCTGTATCAGGGCTTTGAGCAAAGCCAAGGGCAGGCAATAGTTTTGCAAAATATTCGCGTTCGTAAGAGTTTCGCCAAAGTTCGCTCTTATTTTCCTCAGCTTTGAGACAAAAAGAAAAGAGGCTCCCCAAAAGGAAGAACAAACGTCTGAGTGTTTGTGGCATCGAGACGCCTAACATCAAGGCTCCTCTCGGGCAAAAGCCCCGAATGGCTTTCGGACACCACAAGTGGGACTTTGCCGTTTGGCAGGAGTAAGCCTAATATCTTTAAAAATTTTCAACTTTTTCAGGTGGGGACGCGGACCTAGACTCGCCCCGTTTTCCTAGAGCGAGAATAGTTTTTTTTGATAAAAGCAATGTGTTGTACAGATATTCAGGTAAGTTGGGCTTTGCCGTCGCGTGGAAGGCTTCCATATTCGAGACTTTCTACGGTGTTGCGAAAGACTTTTTCGATATGACCATCGGTTTCGCGTTTGAGAACCAGAAAATCGATCCCAGCCGATAAGACCTGGAGGGCGACGTCTCCCCGAAAGAGGCGACTACCAACGGGATAGCTCTTGATCCACGACTTCTCTAGGCTGATAGAACTAGCATCGATAACTTGTGGCATAGAATCGTCTCCGCGAACTAAGGTGTGCCCTTCTTGCTATCAAGTTTCGCAGACTTGGGTCAAGCCAGGAAGCAGGAATTTGTGTTCGGTCTTAAACGCTACGACAGTTTGCTGAACTAATCTCAACCTGTTTGACACGTCCAATGAGTGAACTAAGGCTTGCATAGATGTCTTCAAAGATAAGACGAGCTTCTGCTTGGCTGTCAGGAACGACGGCTTGACTCTTCAGATCGTAGCGGGTTTCAAAATAACTGTTGTGGCGTATGACGCGCAGCGAATACTCGCAGGTTTTGGCTTGCTGATGTCCTTGAAAACTAATCTGCGCCTGATAGGGGGCTTGATCGACGCGGATCTCTTGGGTGAGACGAAAGGTTTCGGTTTGCGCAGGTCCTTTACCTTGAGGGTTCTGTGCAAAGAGTGCGAGAGCTTCTATCCGCTCAGGGCTCATGGTCACAGTATGAAAAAGGGCTTTGCCTCCCTGAGCTTGACACTCTTCTTGCGAAGGAGCTAAGCCAAGCAGAACCCACCGAGCATTGTGTCTGACGATCAGTGGTGAGCCTTCGGCGACACAGGGCCCTTCTGTCGATAACCAGGCCTGTTCTTGTTGAGCAAGGCTGCGGCGCTGCTGTGTCACCTGGCCAAAGGAACGAATATCGCCTTCAGGCGCGTAAGTATTGATCCAAAGGGATTGACCTTTTTCTAAGATGGGTCGTGTGGCTGCTATGTGAAGAGGTTTGTAAGGTTTTGGAACATTTTCTTCGAGGAGTAACAGTCCAAGCTGATCATCAAGTTTTTGACTATGCGCGACCTGAACGAGTTTTCTTATAGGATGCTCACGATCTTGGCCAAGCACAATGTAACCTCGCTTGCTGGCCGACACGAGGCAATTGCTTCGGGTGAGAACGAGCTTTGCGCTGAGCAGGACGCCGGAGCAAGAAGGTAGACCCACAGTGGAATCGGCGCTGCTGGGGACTTTGCGCATGGAAAAGTCATTGAGCGCTTCCGGTATTGTCGAAAGACTTTGGCAAGCGACCAGGGAGATGCTTAGGACAATCATAGAAACCAGCGAATGTATGTGGCCCATCCCTCTATCCTTTTAAGCTTTTTCGATAAGCAAAAGGCTGCAGGAAATATGCCGTTGAATGCTTGAATGTTTTTGAGCAGTTAGGAGCTAAGATCTGCCTAAGATCTCTACAGCGTGGGTTTTTTTTGCAGATTTTTCCAAAGATCTCTGAGGCTTTTGCTTAGGGTCGGGGTTTCGCTTTTGGTTTCAGTCGCAAAATTAAAAGACTCAAGCTGGTTATGGTTAGTTTGTGTTCCTTTCCATGCGTTGTGAGCTCGACAAAGAATTTGAAGGTTGCTCCACTCTGTCAGACCACCCATAGCGATAGGATGGATGTGATCCACATCCAGATAGCGCGTTTGTTGACAACGATTGCCTTCAGGACTCACGAATTGGCAACGAAAGTCAGCTGCCGCAAGGAGTTTCTGTTTGAGTCCGCGCGGGATATAGCGGTTGCGGCTCTGATAGCTTGACCAAAAGTCGATTGTAGGTGTTTGTTGCCGCTGTGGGTCATGTTTGTCTAGATAGGCCTCGACCATTCTATCTAGGATATTTTCCCACTCTCCATCTGGGACTTGATGAGACAGCACTTCCTTCACGCGTTCGAGTTTGTGATGCAAAGCTGCAGGTATCTTCAAACGGTACGAGTAACTTTGCCTGCCTGTGTAGCGAACATCAGAAGTTTTACCCTCGCCCGTTAGCTCAGTCCCAAAGGCATCGATCAGAAGCTTTTGTGCCTCTCGTTTGCTTTTACCTTGAACTAGCGTCAAGAGCTCTTGCCAAGGTAGAGTCCCGAGGTGAGGACAGAGCAATGAAGCCAGTGTGAGATTAAGCTGACCGTTGGCAATAGCCTCACCAAGCTCAGGGAAAGCACGTATCTTGCGCGCGACCTGGAGTCGTCGATAGATAGACCCTTCTGATAAGCCAAATTCGTGGTGACAAAACTCAAAAAGATTGGGATAGCCTAGCAGAAAGTGTAGGCCACGTTCTTCGACTTGTAAGAGACCTTTGAGAAAATCACCGAGCGAGGCTTGTTCGACAGCCACAGAAGTTTGCATAGCTTGAAGGATCTGCTCATCATCGAGTTCTTGCCAGGAATCATGCTTCACGCTCGAACTCCCGAGACGCGAAGCTCTGTTTCAGCCTGCTGGAGTCTCAGGCTGGCGGCGAGCAGCAGCGTAGCGAGAGGAATCCTCGTAGCAGTTGGGCAAAGAGCTATCCTGTCCCTTGTCATTCAGGTTACAGAGTGTCGTTTTCACGTAATAGTAAGCAAGAATTTTCTGGTGTGTCCATGCTTTTTGAGCCGCAAGGGTTGCTGCCCCCATTTGACTCATACCGACGCCATGGCCATTGCCAACCCCACGCAGGAGAACTGAGCTCGCACTTTGGACATCGATGTCAAACAAAAGCGAGGGCAGGTTGCCGGTGAGACGTCGCAGAACCTGAAGTGGAAAAGTTACCGCGCGCCCCTTATGATCGAAGGCCGTCAGGTACCGAACTCGACCCGAGGGGCTTCGCCCTGCGAGGGGGACCGAAATTTGCCGGAGCTTTTGGCCGGCTTTGAGTATACCTGCTTCCTGAAGTTCTTTATCCAACTCGTCCAGAGACAGTGCACGTTCCCAAATCGTGCGCTTCATCGTCAAACCAGCAGCTTCCGGTCTAGAAATTGTGAAAGGAATCGGATTATCCCAGACGGCTGTGGCTTCTTCAGTTTGCCCCCCACTGTCTGCATGATAGAAAGCTTGGATGACTTGCCCTTGATACGTGAGGATTTGGCCCTCAGTGCCCTCTACAGCAGCATCAGTGCGCGGATGACGAAGAGTTGTACCAGTAAACGCTTGAAACTGAATCGTATCGTCTACGTCCCACAGACGATTGGTCTGGGATCGCCTTACATTCAGAAGGTGGTAAACGGCGTAGGTGCGAGCTGCTACAGCCTGCGATTTGAGAGCTTCCATGGGCCAGTCGCGATAGACTTCTGAAGGCACTACACCTCGCAAATACTCTTTCAGATTCACCAGATTGATTGCTTCGAGCCCGCCGTCTATGGCGCGAATGTATAAACGTCCCTCATAGGAGTTCGTGGCCTTGCCTGGTCTCAATATCCGAAAGCCTTGGCTGCATTGAAGATAGCGTCCCTCGTTGCCAAGTTCACTGGCTAGAAAAGTAAAGGTGAGACCACGCTTAAGAGCTTTGCCGCTCGCCACGATTTTATCGGAAGGCGATGCATAGAGGCTACAGGGTTTGTCTGATTCTATAACGAGCTGATCTCGCACAAGGTCGATGCCGTGCGGAGGATAGTCACGTTCGTGGGGGAAGACCTTTACGCGGACTGTAGTCTCCGACCTTACCTTGGCACGAGAAAGGTCTAGCATGATGTGAGGCGCTTCACTCTGAGCCGAGAGCATTGGGCTCAGGCTCAAAAGCGACATGACTATCAGCGAAGCTTTTAGGATAAAGCGTTTCACACATTCCTCACGGAGCAACCAACAAAGTGTGGTCCGTTTAGCATGCTGAAAACGGGGAGTCCAGCAAATTTACTCACTCAAAAAAATTATGCCAATATATTCGGTACCTTTGCTCCGTTCACCCTCATCTCGTTGAAATTTGCAACCAAATTAGTAACTTGCTCTAATTTCAACCCTTTTCTTTTTATTGAAAATTTGAACCAAAAAACCTTGACATGTAATTTTGTCGTGGTAGATTCGGCTCAGCCTTACGGCTCTTTTGACGTGGAGAAGAAACTATGTTGTTCGTTGAAACCCTTGCCCAGTCCCATGCTCTCCGTGCAGCAGCTGCTGCTAACAGCCAAGCCATGACCGCTTTGGATCCTTATCTCATCAAAAATGTAGGTGAAGATCTAAGCCTCGATGATCTCTCTCAAGCGGTTGGCATTTCAAAATTCGCTCTGACCCGCCTCTTTCACAAGAGATATGGTGTCGCTCCCATGCGTTGGCTCTGGTCTTTCCGAGCTCATCTTGCGCGTGACATCATCGAAATGGGTTTGGGCCTTCCCTTGATGGATGTCTTGACCCTCTGTGGCTTCAATAGTCCTCAGCACTTTTCACGCTTTTTCCGCAAGACCTTCCGTCAAGCTCCTTCGCGTCTCATGAAAGAGCAAGCGAACCCTGAAGGTCCTAAGGATATCCAGAAGGCTCGCCAGGATCTCTACGAGCGCTTCGAAGGTATCGTTACACAATCTTTGGAGCGCTACAAAGCCAACTACCATTTTGATCTCGCTTCGATGGCCGAAGCTGAGAAGATCGAGATGGATGGCGTCATCGAAACCGCTAGCGTCTAAGATTTTCCACAATGTGGGGCGGCTCTGAGCTGCCCCCATTTTGTTTTTGTACGATTCGCATTTTCTCCTCGTTTTCCCTCGCCCTTCCATGCCGCTTGATTTGCCACATCCCTTGACGCCTCTGCTCCCAGACTGCGACAATAACAGCTAGTGTCTCCCCTGCTCCCTATCGGTTCTTACTTAGACAAGGAGTAAGCCCATGAAGGCTTGGCCATGGATCCTTGGTTCTTGGATGCTGACGCAATCGTTAGGGGCTGCAGAACAAGCCCAACTGTTTCTCTCGCCGCGCGCGCTCGGACGCGGGAACACTGGCTTGGCTGGCTTCGACTCAGCTGATAGTGCCCACATCAACCCAGCATTGCTCGCCGAATCGCAAGCGAGCTTTTCCTTGCGTCCGTTTCAGATGGAAGGCTTTGTGGGTCAAAACTCCATCGATACGGTCTCGGATATCCTCAATCTCAGCAATGTGGGCTCTGACGCTCTCGGCTTTCTCCGCAGTTTCGATAGCAAGTTTGGTCAGCGGCAATACCTCCGCGGGCAGCTCTCGCTCTTTCCTATGCGGATCAAAAATTTCGAGTTGACTCCGTTCGGCAGCACAGAATCATGGCTCGAAATGCGGGATCCCACTAGCCCACAGGCTAGCTTTCGCTCGGAAAACATGGGGGGGCTTCAGGCCGCTCTTGGCTTCAATCTGCCCAAGAACATCAAAGGTGGTATCAGTCTCCGTTACCTGGCTCGTGCTTCGATTGGAGGGACCCTGACTTTTACGGATATTTTTGAGGTCATCCCTCCCTCACAGATCGCCTTTACTGACCTTGTTCCTACCCGAACTGGTACAGGCATCGGCGGCGACCTAGGCTTTACTTGGACAGCGAACGCAGCCTGGCGCTTTGGTCTTGTCGCAGCCAATCTTGGCGACACGGCTTTTACCTCGACTAGCGCTACGGAAGCGGCACCCGCTCCTCTTCAACAAAATATCAAGGTCGGAGCGCATCTTCGTAAAAAGTATGGCGTTTGGGACCTCGACAGTGATTTTGAAATACATGACCTCGTCAATCGACATGCGACCAACTTATTGCGGCACCTTCATCTCGGGACTGAGCTTGGCCGATCGCTGTACGGGAAAGGCCATGACCTTGGACTCTTGTTCGGTATCCAAGAAGGATATTTTTCGGGTGGAGCATTTGTCGATCTTTGGCTAGGACGCTTGGAACTCAGCAACTACGCCGTTGAAATTGGGGAGGGAGTTGGACAACGCATGGATAGACGTTGGGCTCTCAGTCTGCAAACCAGCATGAGTTTTTAAGGAGGCCTCCATGTGGCGACATCTTCTCGTAGGCGTAAGCTTTGCTCTTCTGACGACGGCATGTGAAGTGAATCTGTTTGAGTCGGTCGCAAGCAAAGAGGGCGATGACTATTGGCTCGAAGAAGCACGTATTCAAATCGACAATCAAGACTATGAGGCCGCCCTCAGCGCCCTCGGTAAGGTCGAACGCGACACGAATGATCTTCGTTTGGTTCGTTCGGCAGCTAAACTTGGACAATCAGGTCTGAGCCTTTGGTCTATTCTTTTAAATGCTGTCGATGGTTCCAACTACAGCAATGCGGGTAGCACTTCGGGAACGGATCAAATTTTCAATGAACTCTCTTCGGCGGTGGTAGGCACAGGGGAAACTCGTACAGCGCGCATCTTGGCTCTTACGGATGCCATCAATGAACTGCTCGCCGCTCCTGACCCCTCAGCCTCGCGCGTACGCAACATGTCCTGCTTTCTCGCTGGGGTTATGGCTCTGCCAACCGCAGAAGACAGCACGACTACCATCCAGAACACCACGACCAGCCTCAGTGCAATTGCAGCTACTACCGATGTCAGCAATCCCCAAGCGACCTGTCCTGATACCAGCGCGCTGGTGACCAACCTCGCAAGCCTAGCGACCATCCAGCAGCGCTTTAATTTGATCTTGTCGGCGACCTCGCAGTGTACGTTTCTGAGCACTGCGAGCGGGACTCTGAACGCCATCGAAACCCAGCTCAAAAAGCTCTCGAGCAAAGCCGACAAGGGCTGCTCCGCAACGCCGACCTGTGCGAGCACCGATACAGCCTGTAAGGCCCTCGGCCTCACCTGTGTCTATAAAGCTTTGACTGCTGATGGAGCTGTATCCAAGGCCCAAGATGGAGCGGTCAGTAGCTGTGAGCTTGTTCAAAACTGCTTAGATCCCACCCAGTGCTTTTAAGCAAAGGCCCCTCTCCTGCAAGCAGAAGAGGGGCGTTGATTGGATGTCTGCCTTTCTCTAGGCACAGGACCAGATGGTCCCGCTTGAAAGTCTTCTCTCTCAGCGCAGAACGAGGAGAACCTCAATCTGAGCATTGAAGGGAAGGCTTACAAAGTCCAAGCTCTTGTCTCGAATCGTATACTCTTGCGTCTCTTTGCCATTCACGCGCACAATCCAGCGATACTTCTGCAGATCAAGATCGAGTTGGCCAAGGTCAAAGCTGGTCTGATGCTGCTTGGCATAGCTGAAGCTTATCTCTATCGCTTCGTCCCGAGCAAAGGTGCAGGCGCTCATATCGACCCGACTATCGATCACTTCAGCAGCCGAGCAAAGGCCTGAGCGACTGCCCTGGACTTGCACGCTATCGCCCATCACATCGTAAGGAAGTTCGATCACTCTTACATCTTGGCCCTCAGTTGGGTAGCGAACGACGATGGGGCGCAAGGGGCGGTACTGGGTCGAGCTGAACACCATTTCGTCGCCATCGATCTGGATAGGGAGATTGAGTCCAGTCTGGGCATCGTACACGCGCAGCTGAGCTTTCTGAGCATCGCTTGCATAGACGGGATAACGGAGGCGTGGCTCGGTCTCTTGTGTAAAGCTGATCTCTATACTCGCTTGATCGAGCGGAGCCTGATTCATAGTCAGAAGTCCTGTGCTCGCTTGATAGCTGTAGGCATTCGCAGCCAAGAGCTGCTGATTAACTTTGACCTGTAGACTCCCCGCTTTGACCTGTGAACCGATCGCAAAATCTTTTTTGAGTTCGCCAGGGCGGCGGTATACCACACGAACTTCACGCACAGCAGGAGCTTGGCTAAACGTTATGGATTGAGTACTGCGATCAAAACTAAAGGCACTCGTCTTGGTTCCATCGAGATAGACTTGAATGCTGGTAGGATCAGGTTCTTGGCTGAGGGCGAAAGCTTTTTTAGGAGCTTGAGCCTCGAAGCTATAGAGGATCTGGATATTGGCACCTGGATCGGGAGCTTGAGCGAATTCAATCACGTTCCCTCGCACTTGATAGCCTGTAGTCTGTAGCGCTCCATTGACGAACACCTTGACTGTCCCGCTGGTCGGCGTGAATTGCAGTGAGAACTGAGTTTTGAGAATG
>JACCDP010648588.1_pt1 | contig 13940 bp, 27 predicted proteins | sample 7445841 | NCBI WGS metagenome assembly JACCDP01 (sample SAMN15323441, study PRJNA562643) | freshwater metagenome | isolation source: river surface water | place: USA:Blue River Watershed | collected 2017-08-17
AACTCGTAGCGGCATTCCGAAAACCCTTACCTCCCGGCACAGACTATGCTCAACGCTTGGAAGAAGAACTCACTATCATAGCCGACCTTGGCTTCGCCAAGCACTTCCTCCGGGTGGTAGAAATACTAGATCTCACCCGAGACATACCACACATCACACGCGGCTCGGCCGGCAGCAGTCTCATCTGTTGGTTGCTGGGCATATCCGACGTGGATCCTGTAGAGGAACGCATACCCATCAGCAGATTCATGAACCCCCGGCGGGACGACTTGCCCGACATCGATCTTGACTTTCCGCACTGGCGACAGGAAGAAGTCATGAACAGGATATTCCGTCACTGGCCTGGACAGAGTGCCAGGGTGTCAAACTATGTGACCTACAAAGAAAAATCCGCAGTCAGAGAAGCGGCCAAACGCTACGGTGCCCGAGGAAAGCTAAAACGCAACTTCACTCTGGAAGAAGTGGTGCCTGAGTTCGCTGAAGATGCCAGAAGATTGGCCAACAAGCTGCTGGGCAAGAAACGCTGTATCTCCAAACACTGTGGCGGCATCCTGATATTTGACAGATCTGTGCCCAAGAGTCTCATCAATGGCGAGAACCAGATACTCTTGGACAAACACGAAGTGGAAGATCTCGAGCACTTCAAGATCGACATCCTGGCCAATCGCGGACTCAGCCAGCTGTGGGAGATTGAGGAACGCGATCTCATGGACTATCCCGAACACGATGAAGCCACCGCTGATTTGTTGTGCAGGGGCGATGTGTTGGGTGTCACACAGGCCGAAAGCCCGGCCATGCGTCGACTGGTACGGGCCTTGCAGCCCAGATCAAGATCGGACTGTGTGCTGGCCACTGCACTGATACGCCCAGTGGCCACGCAAGGACGCAGGAAGGCCACGTTCTTCCAAGACTGGAGCAAGACAGGATTCGACGACACCATAGTGTTCGAAGACGATGCCATAGAGATCATCGCTGAAGTCCTGGGCTGTGATCAGTATGAAGCCGACATGTGGCGTCGTGCTTTCGCCAAGAAGAACGAAGAAAAGATGTTTGAATTCCTGGAAAAGATCGGCGATCATCCCAACAAGGATGCAGTGTTCCAGACCCTGCAGGAACTCAGCCATTTTGGCCTGTGTCGAGCACACGCTATCAATCTGGGCCGGCTGATATGGGCCTTGGCCTACCAGAAAGCACACAATCCCGAAGGCTTCTGGCGTGCGGCTCTCAAACACTGCCAAGGCAGTTATGCTCGCTGGGTCTACTGGCACGAAGCCAAACTGGCCGGTGCTGTGCCCGCTTTGTTGGAAGGCAACGAAGTCAATGACATGATCGCCACAGGTGTGTGGGGTAGTCCCAGATTCCTGCCAGTGTGTACCGAACTACGTAAACCTGGACATGTGGAGTTCTGTGGACTGGTGGCCAACTATCGGGTGTTCAAGTCAAAACCTCGAGAATACATCACTTTCGTCACAGTGGGCACTGGGAATGGTCGCTATCTGGATGTGATAGTACCGCATGCTATCAGTTTCCATGATCAGCCGATCCTGTGGGGAATGGGCCGATTAGACTACAAAAACAATTCAGAGTATGTTAAAGTATTCAAACACAAACGAATGAAACTGGAGGATATAAGATGAGAGTATGGATAGCAACAGCCATCATCGTTGGGACCACAGCAGCCATCATGGCAGGCCTATGGACACAACGCGACAATCATTGGGGACTGTCCAATGTTTGTCTACCCATCTACGCAGGCTGTAGATAGATGAAACCTCAAGCCCGACTGCAGATGTACCCACCTACAGGACCTAAAGAGACCGGTTACATAGTGGCCGATCGTGCTGGACTTAGGCAATTGGCTCAAGCATTGAAAAACGCCGCCGATAACTTGGCCGGCGTGGATCTCATCACCTTGTATGGGGCAGATGGACATGCCTATGAACTGCTAATCACCTGCGATGCCACCGATGAGGAATGGAATGCCATCGGGCCCAACTATCAACGACTCACACCACGTGTGCAGAGCATACAGGATTTCCAAGAGATCCGCCAAGAAATGGCACGCCAAAAAGCCGGTTGACCAATAATTACCCTTTTTGCTATAATATGGATATGCTAAAGATCTTACAAGAAGTCACGGACTGGAAGGTGCCCTATCGCCAACCCAACCATGTGTATCTCATGAACGGAGATAGGGTAGTGGCCATGAGCCGTTGGGGCAAGGAACCACCCGAATACTTCCGGAGCCAGAGCAGGATTGATCGGCGAGGACGCAAGTTCGTTGAGATAAAAAAGAACTCATGGGGCTTTGACATGAAGGTGAGTGTGATCCAGGACGAGAAGCCTCGAGGTGAGACTTGGGAGGTGCAGGGATCAAAAGGTAACACCTACACCGTGAGCCTCTTGGATGGTCGCTGGAGTTGTACCTGCCCCGGTGCCACTTTTCGCGGATCATGTAAACATATCGAACACCAGAAATCTTTGTAACAATTCTCTGCCACCTTCTTTGTAAATAATTGTCAAGGAGGGGTGAGCCATGAAACAGCGAAAGTTGATTCACAAGGTGTATGAGGCTTGCTTCGACCAAGACACAGAAAGATTAGCCCAACTCCGTGAAAAAGAGTTTGCTAAGATCCTGAAACGGCGGGCCGAAGGCAAGAAGTTCGACGCCAAATGGACCGTGGTGCGGATCTAAACGATCTCGACCAGGTTGTCTCGGAAGATGGACCAGCAGTGATGCCAGGTCCATTTTTCACTTGAAGCTTGTACAACTGATCTATCCAAACTCAAGCAACGCCGGATAGCGGCACCAAGATCCTGGTCCATGTAACCATTAACTCCAGGCTCGATGATGTCCTGTGGTCCCGGACAGGGATAGCCCGCCACTGGGGTGCCGAGGCTGAGGCTTTCGATCATGACTATGCCAAAAGTATCGGCCTGGCTGGGGAAAGCAAACACATCGGCTTGAGCATAGCAGTCAGCTAATTCGAATCCGGATCTGTAGCCTAGGAACCGGACTCGACGATAGGTCTTTTCCAGATAGGCACGATGTGGTCCATCGCCCACTATGGTGATGTCAAACTCGTCCTGTAATCGGCACAGGGCTTCAAGGTTCTTTTCCACACTTACGCGACCCACATTCAACACACGCGGACGTTGATTGAACTGCCGCTCATGGCTCCAGTCTCGGGTGGGTCGCAATTCATCTCGATCCACACCTCGAGTCCATGCTCTTACATCACCACCAAACCCCCAGGACTTCAACTCCGCTACCATGGTATCAGTAGTGGTCAGCACACGGCCCGAATGCTTGTGGAACCAACGCAGATAACGGTAAGTCCAACTCACAGGTATGCCATACATCTTGTGTATGAACTCAGGAAAGCGAGTATGATACGAAGTGTTGTAACGCCAGCCGTGGCTGTCTAACCAAATCCTCGCCGCCAGGCCCGTCGGCCCTTCAGTAGCGATATGCACATGATCCGGAGCGATCTCAAGTATCCGCCCACCAATGCCACGCGGCCAAGCGATCTTGACTTCAGGGTAACCAGGGCAACCAAAATGACAGAACTGCCCGGGATCAAGATATACAATGCGATAGCCATCGCTGCCAGCCAGGCGTTCGAGATTGCGGAAAGTAGTGACCACACCGTTTATCTGGTCCTGGGTGTTGTCGGTGATGACGAGGATGGTTCTTGTAGGCATTGGGCTTGTATCCTGAAACTTTCAAACTTCAGCCATGCGGTCATGTCGGCACGGGCTTGCTCGCACGTGATCTGGTTTGGCATGGGCACTCGGCTCCAGCCTGGTATGTCATTGGGGTTGTTGACATGTACCACTATGATCAGGAGTATCCACATGCTTCTTTGCTCCTTGCTTCCAGGCTATGATACGCCATTCACCCGACTCGTCTTCTACCAAGGCTGTGCAACTATCCACCCAGTCGCCGTCGTTCATGTACATGACACCATCGATCTCTTTGATCTCAGCATGGTGTATGTGCCCACAGATCACGCCATCGAATCCACGCTTTTTACAGTAGGCAGCTAAGTTCGTTTCGAACTGGTAGATGAAGTCTACGGCTTTTTTCACGCGGTGCTTCAGGAACTTGGCCATGCTCCAGTAGCCGAATCCAAACGCATGGCGGATCCTGTTGTAGTGTGTGTTGAGCCACAGCACGAAGTCATAGGCCGAATCGCCCAAGAAACTGATCCACTTATGCACCCGGCTGATGCCATCGAACAGATCTCCATGTGTGAGCAGCCAGCGTCGACCTTGGGCATCTCGATGTTCCCATTGATTGGCTATCTCTATCTCACCAAAGTTGAGATTGTGTTGCAGGTAAGGCCTCAGGAATTCATCGTGATTGCCTAAGATGTAGATGACTCGGGTACCGTGTCGGGCTTTCTTCAACAGTTTCTGGATCACACCCGATTGGTCACTGTTCCAACGCCATTTGTTGCTGTGTATCTTCCAAGCGTCGATGATGTCGCCGATGAGGTAAATGGTGTCGGCTTCGTTATGGTCCAGGAAGTCCATCAACACTCGGGCCTGGCAATGTCTACTGCCTAAATGTATGTCGGATATACAGATGGTTCTATGATGTGTGATGGTCTTTGGCATCGCAGATATTTACGGCATGACAACAAAAGGTAAAACATGCTGTTAAGTTTAACAAAACTGTAACATTTCTGTGTTTAAATATTTCTAGTTGTAATCACAAATACCAAGGAGAAATCAATGAACAAGTTTTTCGCAGCCATGGCCATGATGGCCGTAGCAGCCGTAGCAAACGCAGCCACCATCACCGGAGCCGGAGCCACATTCCCCGCTCCGGTTTACTCTAAGTGGGCCGAGGGTTATGCCCAAGCCGGACACAAGGTCAACTATCAAGCCATCGGATCATCGGGCGGCTTACGGCAGATCGACGCCAAGACCGTGGACTTTGGTGCCACAGATGATCCCCGCGACTCCGACGAAGTCAAGAGCAAGGGTCAACTACAGTTCCCCACAGTGATGGGTGCGGTGGTTCCCGTGGTCAATCTCGACGGTGTGGGGCCTGGTGATTTCACCCTGGATGGTGCTACCTTTGGTGCCATCTTCGCTGGCAAGATCACAGTGTGGAACGATCCCGCCATCCAGAAACTCAACCCCAAGATCAAACTGCCTGCCACCAAGATCACTATCGTGCATCGTTCAGATGGTTCGGGCACCACAGCAGTGTTCTCAGACTACCTGGCTCGCGTGAGCCCAGAGTTCAAGAGTGTAGTGGGTGCTGGCAAGCAACTGAAATGGCCCGGTCTGGCAGTGGGTGGCAAAGGCAACGCCGGTGTGGCAGCTATGGTCAAGCAGGTAAAAGGATCCATCGGCTATGTTGAGTACGCTTACGCCAAACAGAATAAGTTGGCACATTCAGCCCTGATCAATCGTTCGGGCAAGCGTGTGCAGCCTAGTGCTGAGTCGTTCAAAGCAGCCGCTGCCAACGCCGACTGGAACACACCTGGCATGGCAGTGAACCTCAACGACCAGAAAGGCGACGCGGCCTGGCCCAACACAGCAGCCACTTTCATCCTGGTGTATGACAACAAGAGTGAAGAGTCTAAGCGAGCCATAGCATTCTTCGACTGGGCTTTTGCTAACGGTGATGCCGCAGCCGACAGCCTGGACTATGTGCCCTTGCCCGACAGCGTAAAAAACAAGATCCGTGCAGATTGGAAGAAAGCAGGTCTACAGTAATACTCGCTCGCTGACAGCGTATAATAAGCTAAAAGGTCAGCAAAAAAGCCACCCTAGGGTGGCTTTTTGTTTGGGTAAACAACCGATTACTTCTTGGCTTCGGCTTTCTTCTCTTCTTTCTTCACTTCTTTCTTGGCTTCTTTCTTCTCTTCTTTCTTGGCAGGAGCGGCAGCGGCGGGCTTGGCTTCTTCCTTCTTGGCAGGAGCAGCAGGAGCCTGTGCGAAAGCGGTGACAGCAAACAGAGCGGCGATAGTGGTAACGACTGATTTCATTTTTCTTCCTTTTTCGAAAAAGATTTGATAAACACCAGGACCTTCCTGATGCAGAAATATTTACTGGCAGGATTTGGAGCCAAAAAGAAATATCCAGCCATTATAGTAGAGTTTGGCTAAGTTGACCTCCAAAAAGTGTTGATATAGTAAGGGATACCCTGTAATATTACATACATGATGTCAAGTGACATCTGCTTTGTCAAACCAAGAAAGGAAACTTCTATGACTAAATCTGCAAAACTTTTCGCCGCCCTCGCCTCTGGTGAGCAACTGACCGAAGGTCAAATCCGCCAGCGTTTTGGTCTGGCCAACCCCCGTGCTACCGTTAGCGATCTCCGCTTCCAGGGCTATGCCATCTATGCCAACAAGCATACCGATACCAAAGGTCGCGTGACCACCAAGTATCGCCTGGGCAAACCCAGCCGTCGTGTGGTTGCTGCTGGTTATCGTGCCCTGGCTGCTGCCTCTGCTGCTTAATCAGTAAAACTCGCTGGGCAATTCAGACTGCCCACACTACAAAAAGGTCATCGCTCGGTGGCCTTTTTGTTTAAGTACATCAATGATTCCCATCCGCGGTTTCCATATAGAACCCACCAATATCTGCACGCTGAAATGTTCTGGTTGTTCCAGGACACAGTTCATCCAGCAATGGCCCCAACATTGGCGGAATCATAATCTATCCGTCAATGATCTCATGCGATTTATTGATATCGATATGCAGGGTGTCAAAGTCAATTTTTGTGGAAATTACGGTGATCCGATCTACCATTCTGATTTTATAGGAATGGTATCGGCTGTCAAATCCCGAGGTTCTATTGTCACTATAGACACCAACGGCAGTTACAAAAAAAAACAATGGTGGAAAGAATTGTGTTCGGTTTTAGATCACACTGATCAGATACGATTCGGTATTGACGGTTCTCCGGAGAGTTTCACAAAATATCGGGTCAATGCTGAGTGGCCATCTATATTGACTGGTATAGAAACTTGTGTGAAGGATGATGTCCGAGTAGTTTGGAAATTCATACCATTTTCGTTCAATCAAGACGAGATAGAAAGCACTCGAGAATTGGCCGAGAAACTCGGGGTGGATGAATTTCAGATTGACCCCAGTGATAGATACGATCAGAATACCGAACACTTGATTCCAGTGGCAAGTTTGGTTGGTTCCCGAAAGACTGCACAAGATTTTGCCAGGGCCAACGCTGTATTAGATGTGATGCCTAAATGCCAATCTGGAGCCGAACATTTTATCGCAGCCACAGGGCATTACAGCCCATGTTGCTTCGTGGCCGATCATAGATATTATTACAAAACCGATTTTGGTAAAAACAAAAAGCACTACGACATTAGACATCGGCGTTTCAGCGAGATCATTGCGGACAACAAAATGAAAGATTTCATGACTTCTATCGAGACTGATCCTCATCAAGTCTGCCAATTCAACTGTCCAAAAGTCTAGTTGACCGATAAATCGTTTTGTGTTACTATAACGGTATGCTGAAAAAACTCTTCCAACGCATGGGGCGACATCGCATCATCATGGATCGCCAGGACAACGAACCTTACCTGGAACGCTACTATGTGTTCTTGAAGAATCGCCAACGGTTCCCGTTCAACATCTTCGTCCACAAGTTCCTCAAGGGCGATCCCGATGATGTACACGATCATCCCTGGCCTTATGCTACCTTGATCTTACGGGGCGGCTACTATGAGTGGACTCCTGACTTTGATTCACAAGGTGTCAAGATCGGCGAGACTCGACACTGGCGTGGACCCGGTCATTTCCGCATCTGCAGTCCTGAAAGTTATCACAGGATCGAGTTGAAACCGGGTGTGACAGCCTGGACCTTGTTCATGCCCGGTCCTAAAAAACGTGAGTGGGGATTCTTGGTCAACAACAAATGGATCCCTCATTATAAGTATCTAAAACACAGCGAGGAGTAATAATGCCCAATTGGTGCCAGAACCGAGCAGTGATCAATGCCCCCAAACCTGTCATAGACGAGATCCGGGCCATACTGACCGACCGAGATCAAGACAGCCGCTTGCTGAAATGGATGCGACCCTTGCCCCCAGAAGAAGAAGACAACTGGTATGACTGGTGCGTCAACAACTGGGGAACCAAATGGGACATCTCCGAAGCCTACATCGGCAATGACACCGAAGAGGACGAGATCGATTTCAGTTTCCAGACTGCCTGGGCACCTCCCGTAGAAGCGTTCCGGCACTGGGCCGAGCAGGATGGCAGGATCAACTACAGGCTCTACTATTTCGAAGAAGGCATGGGATTCGTAGGTGAAGCACAATACGAAGCCGATGGATTCTACAGCGACGAGTATTACAGCCACGAAACCGATCCCGAAGAGTACAAAAGGATCGCCGAATCGGAATGGGGCTGGGAAGAGTACGAAGAACCCGAACCACTCACCGAGTGGTATGAACAAGGTGTCCGAGAGAAAGGACTAGACAAATGATGCAAGTATTTGAGATGGTGTTGACGTTCCTGTTGTGGTATGCGATCGGCTGGGCGATCTGGCAGTTCATCGTCCGCCCTTGGGTGATCCGTAGATTAGAAACTCGTATCGCCGAACTGGAACTGGTGCTGGAGAAAGTCAGCGAGGACGTGGTAGAAGCCAAGATCGAAGAGCATCACGGTCAATTCTACTTGTTTGACAACAACACCGACCACTTCCTGGCCCAGGGTTATACCGCACAGGAAGTGGCTGACAAGATGAAGAAGAAACTGCAAGTCTATGTCACCGCAGGAGATCCAGATGTCATCAAGCGATTCAAAGACACCCTTCCAGCAGACGCTTAACTGGTTGAAATATTCAGGGGCCAGCATCAGCGTCACGCTGAATCCCTATCATTGGTTCTGGACTCCCAGGATTGGATACGAACCACGTGGTGATTGGGCCGGTCCCAACGAGCACACTATCAACATTTCCTTGCTGTTCCTGACTGTGAGACTCTGGATCGACGATGGGAGTTGGTGATGATCGAACTCCGTGGAGATTGGAACATCAGGGAATGGTATGATTGGTTGGAGAGCCAAGGTCTGATGATCGGTAGAGATTTCCGTTGGGCCTGGAAGAACGACAACTGGGCCATAGAGTTCCTGGATGATAGACAAGAAATCGTAATCCTGCTAAAATCGCATGGTACAGAATTATGGAGTAGTCCCTTATGAACAAACGAATCCGAGAACTTGCTGAGCAGGCTGAAAAATATGCAGATGATAACTTCAAAGGTGAATCTACTTATTCCGAGGCATATGATTCAAAGTTCGCCGAGTTGATTGCTCTGGAAGTGCTAAAGGTGATTGAAAATGAACGATATGAAATATACGAGCCGAAGATAGAGAAAGTGAAACAACATTTCGGAGTTGAATGATGGAGTGGTATAAAATTTTCATTCTATTAACTTATACCTTTGTTGTTTTTACTTGGGGTGTTTATTTTGGAAGAAAAAGGAGTTGAAGAATGAAAGTATACATCTCACGATATCGCAACCACTGGATATCTCCCTACACCATCCTAGAGCGGGTCTTGTTCTGGCTGGATTGGGAGAAAATCGAATATGATACGCCATGGGTCAAGAAGTGGGCTGATCGGTTAGAACCCATCAGTCGATTCATCCAGAACGTGTTAGACATCATCCATCCCAGGATCACTTACGTCAAGATCGATCGCTGGGACACATGGAGCATGGATCACACCCTGGCCGACATCGTGTTGCCCATGCTCCGGCAACTCAAGGCCACCAAGCATGGTTCTCCCAATGTGGCGGACGAAGATGTGCCAGAGCATCTGCGAAGCACAGCCGCTGATCCCAAAGAAAACGAGTGGGACATAGACGCTTTCCACCACGACCGTTGGGATTGGGTGTTGGGTGAGATGATCTGGGCGTTCGAGCAGAAATGCCGAGACCACTGGGAAGAGGACTATTATTCAGGCGAGCACGATGTCTCGTGGCAGAAGAGCGATAAGACCTACCCCAACTTTGACACCGGCGAGGAAGAACCCACCTACGAAATGGTGCCAGGACCCAACCACACCTTTGAGATCGACGTAGACGGCATGGAAGCACACCAAGCCCGTATGACCAACGGTTTCCGCTTGTTCGGCCGGTACTACGAAAATCTCTGGGACTGATATGAGCATCCAACATACTGTAGAAGAGATCTTGACTCGCAGCCGAGGGCTCACACGACAAGCCGACCTTACACCCAACAACTACAAGGTCTGGAAGCGTGGCTATGTGTTTGATGGGCTCCGTGGTGTACGCTTTGGGCAGAGTTTCTGCAACTATTTCGGCATCGCCGACAACATCCTATTCTTTGAAAGAGACGCGGTTCGTGCTGAATCTTACATCAACAAAAACTATGTCCGATAGACTCTACTTCGCCTACGGTGCCAACATGAGTGTAGACAGCATGAGCTATCGTTGCCCCGATGCTGAACCAGTCCGGCGTTTCTTCCTTCGAGACTGGCGGCTAAGGCTACATAATCATGCCACCATAGAACCAGCGAAAGAGCATAGTGTGCCTGGGGCGCTCTGGCGGATCACACCCGAATGCGAACAATATCTCGACATGTTCGAAGGCTATCCTTATTACTATCAGAAACGGGAACTGGAACAAGACGGCATCAAGTTCATGGTGTATGTGATGAACGAACCTGCGTCGGGTGATCCCAGCGACGGCTATGTAGATCTACTTTTCGAAGGCTACCGCGACTGGAACCTTCCCCTGGACAATCTCTATCGCACTCTCAACCTAAAGGAACAATATGATCTGTAACGGAGCACCCCCACCCGTCTGGCCCGTGCTGGAGCAGTACAACCAATGGTATCGCTGGAATCTTTCAATGATGTATGCGTGGTGCGTGTTTTATCAACTACCAACGGAATGGTTGGATGAGTTCAACCACTTGCCCTCTCCCACCATCGAGTGAAACTGGAACTCAGCGACGAACTCAAACGCCAGATCGACTGGCGTAGCGAAGAGAGTTTCCCTTACTCTCGCGGCGTGACTTTTCCTTATGGTCGCGTGGACCAAGTGTTGCGTTGGTGCAAGAGTGAATGCCAAGGCGACTGGCGTTGGCAGTTGATAGAGACCAGCAGTGACATACGCCCCGGGAAGTACATCTTTTATTTCGACAGCGAACAAGACTGCTGTGCGTTCACGTTGAAGTGGTGTTAGTTATCAAAAAGTCTTGACACATTTAACTGCGTTTATTATAATATCAAACTTGACTAACTAAATTTACGTCTTGAAAAAGACCACAGCGGCTTTTGCACATTTTCGGGCCGTTGGTGCTGTGGAGTAGTGGCACAGCATTAAACCAAGGAGGATATATGATGGTAGAAAAATATGCAAAATGGTTGACGCTGTTGACCGCAGGTATTTTTGCACTAGTAGTGATAGCTGGGATCACATCAGACAAACTGCTTGATCTCCGTATCAAAAAGATGAGCCAACCACACGAATTCGTCGGCGTTCGTGACAAAGAGCGGCAATTGCAGTGCATGACGCAGAACATCTATTACGAAGCCAGCCATGAGCCAGCCGAAGGCAAGATCGCTGTGGCACAGGTGGTCATGAACAGGATGGCTTCGGGCGACTTCCCCACGGATCCTTGCCAGGTCATATTCCAAAGGAATGTGTTCTACAAGACCACCGTTTGCCAATTCACTTGGTACTGCGATGGTTCAGTGAACCGCAGGGCCATCAATCCCGAAAAATGGCGGGAAAGCTACGAGGCAGCACAGATGGTGTTGCTGGAAGGCTTCCGCTTGCCGGGACTCAAAGAAGCCTTGTATTATCATGCTGATTACGTGAACCCAAGATGGAACAAAGATCGAGTAGCCAAAATAGGAAGACACATCTTCTACAAACCCCGAGTCAAGGAGAACACATGATGCAATGGTTAGACGTCAAACGAGTGATAGATTGGTTGGCCCGACACATCGCCCCTGTTTCGGGTGATACCCTGGGCTGGTTGGCCGTGATCTTCTTCCATTCAGCCACCATCCCTACCTTGTTGGCAGTGATCACTGGGCTGAGTGACAAGATGCCCACTGTGGATCTGGTGTTGCTGACCTGGGGAGGATTGGCCTGTTTGTTCGCACAGGCCGCGGTCAACAGGAACATGCTACAGATCATCACCATCACTGTGGGATTCATGATGCAATCGGTGTTGATGGCCCTGATCTTCTTCAAGTAAGTCAGTACCTGCTAACCTAGCAAAAAGGGCGGTTGACCAATAATCGCCCTTTTTGTATAATAGCAGTATGAGAACTTATTACAGATCACGGATGAATCCCAACAGCATCCAAAGCCAGATCCAGCGTGGACGTCGTCCCCAGGCACCTGAGCGTCCAGTGGCTTGGACTGCGGATACTGTTTGGGCAGCTGCCGCCACGGCTTATAGAGTCAACGGTGGCCAGTATCTCAAAGATCCTGAGTATGCCAAGGACGATCAAGGTCGTTGGACTGAAACCGTCCTGCATCTTCGTAATCGCGACATCATGAAACAGGCACTGGACGACACGAGCATGATCACCCCGGCAGATCGTGATCTAGGTGCTCGTGCCAGAGATTGGCTCAGCAAGAGCATCTTGATGAAAACACTCAAGGGCAGTTTCATGAGCGAGTTTGAAACTGCCTGCCAGCGCATGGTCGCCCTGGAGGAGTTCGATGAGTGGACCACCCGCTATGAGTTGGCCTTGGTGCCCAGCCAGATCAAAAGTTACGAAGAGGCCGTGCAGTTGGAGACAGCCATGGAGGGCATCCGCAATGAGCCAGTGGCTGCGGTGGGTGAGAAAGTGGATCTTGAGATAACCGTGGTCAAAAGTGTCTACAGCCAGAACTATGGTGTTCACTTCATCACTGGAGTCACTCCGTCCAAACAGGCTGTATTCTTCAGTTTCCGCGAGCGGCTCGCAAACGGCCACCAGTGCCGTATCCGTGGTACCGTGAAAGCACATCGCGAATCCAGCACCCAACTCAATAGAGTGAGAGTAGCATGAGCGACACCATCGCCTTGATGTGGGACTGCAACGGACTTGAAGCCGCAGTGAATGTCACAGACCTCGAACAACAGCGGGTGTGGGCCAGTCTCAAAGGCGAACGAATGGACAGATTGCCAGCCACTGAAAACTATAAAGTCTGGAAGTGGCGTGCTCAAGCTAATCCACAACGACACTACGAGATCTATCTCCTGCAAGTGGATGATGACATCACTGTCAATGACATCTGTGACGCATTTCGAGCTGCCCCACAACAAATGGCTGATACTGTGCGCAAGATCGGGCATAAGATTTACAGTGACAGACTTGAACCAGAAAAGCGAGCCATAATATGACCATAGAATATCTGATCTGGGCTGTGCTGAAAAAAGAGCAGTTGGATATCTGGGAACGGAATGAGATAGCTGATATATTGAAACGATTGATCAAGGAGAACGATGATGTTTCCAAAAGTGGTTGAAAAGAATTTTGAACTGGAGCAGGGCATCCTGCGTTGCTGGGACGTGGTGGAAGATCTCAAAGATGTCTCCAACAGCATCCGCGGCAATTACACCAAGACTGAAGACGTGCTCCAACTGTTGGAAAGTTTGCAGACCATCTACCAGATGCGTTTTGAGCAGGTGTTCGGCATCTACGAAGAAGTGTGCAGAGAACTGCATCAACTCCGTAAAGAACGTGACAGTCTGGATCTGGAACTTAGAACCACAGAATTTGACGAGGCCATCCAGTATGTGGCGAAAAAACCACAAGCAAAAATGGCTAAATCAAAGAAGGCAAAAGCGGTTGACCAATAAAGGCCCTTTTGCTACAATAATGGTATGCTAAGAAGTTAGGCATACAGCAGTCAGTAGTTTAAATTTCTCTTATAGGCAACTTAGAAAGGCAATACATCATGGC
>JACCDP011486135.1_pt1 | contig 13940 bp, 10 predicted proteins | sample 7445841 | NCBI WGS metagenome assembly JACCDP01 (sample SAMN15323441, study PRJNA562643) | freshwater metagenome | isolation source: river surface water | place: USA:Blue River Watershed | collected 2017-08-17
CATGTGTTCTTTGATAGTATTTTCATTCATCTTCGAACGACGTTCAACAACAAGACGCATAACTTCCGCAGCCGTAATGGTATCCGAAGGAAACATGGCTTGGAGTTCGTTTCGGGCAGCTCTCTTGTTCGCACTTAACATCTGTTGCTTCTTTGATTTCGGCTTGTTGGATTTGGGTTTGCCTTTCTTTCCCTTCTTCGCAGTTGTATTGTTTGCGGGCTTGTTTGCGGGCTTGTTTCCTACCGTGTTGTTATTGTTTGATCGTACAGACGCAAGGGACAAAGGAGATACTGCGGAACTGTTGGAGCTTGAGCTCGAGCTTGAATTCGAATTCGATCCTGAATTGTTATTATCTGACATTTCTAGTATAGTTGAAGATTTTACGAAGCAGGAGTTTGATGAAGATCTGAGAATTCATCAGGGTGAAGAAGACGAATAATTTGAAGAGGATCTTTGCGACCTGCGCGGTACGCACGACCAATAATCTGCTTTTCTTCTTCATTGTTCATGGCGTGAAGTAAAAGAACATGTGTAGCCGAAGTGATATTCATGCCCGCCCCCGCCATAATCGAGTTCAATAACAAAACACGAATCTCTCCCTTCTCAAATTGTTTGAGCGTATTGTTGATCACATCCTTATTTCCGTGAACTTGAACGGCTCGTATTTGCTCTTGGTGTAATTCTGTTCCAATTTGTGTAAGAGGATTGTCAAAGCGACTAAAAATTAAAAAGCGTGCCTTTGGATTTTCCGCAATGGTTTGACGAATCGTTTTGAGTAATTGATCGATTTTCTTAATGGGCTCATTTGTAGGAGCTTCCTGTTTTTGTTGAGTGGGGGTAAGTGTCAAGCTTCGAAGATCTGACGCACGAAGCGCAGAACGACACAAAGGACACGACGCCATTCGGGTTAAACTTGTCAAAATACAGCCCGCACAGAACACACGATGACAACAATGGGTAAGAACAGCTGATTGCGGTTCATCAAAACAAATGGGACAGGTTTCATTCTTATAATTTTCAATACGCTCTTTGAGTGTTTTAATTTGATCACGCAATCCGTCGATCTTTGCTTTTAAGTGTTTGAGAGCAAGTTCTTTTGCTTGTTCTGTACTGTATTCAATCGATGCTTTGAATTCATAGGTTTTCTCAAGTCGTTCAAGCTCCTTATTACGATTTTCCGTAACAGCTTGAATCAGTGTAAGTGAATCATGTCCTTTTACACCCAATTGTTCTAAAGCACCTGTATAATCCCCTGCGTGGAGCAATTGACGAACTTCCGCAGTGATCGCATTCGCAATCACATGATGAACAGCAGACGGTTTACAGAGAATATTTTGAATATACAACGGGGGAAGAGAAACGGACTCCTCAATAAAGCTATCGCGGCAACGAACAACAAGACGACCTCTGTATTTGTTCGCCGATCCAATATAATAGCGCATAAATGGAAAGGAAACAAGATGATGATGTTGTTGAACATAGAAATTTCCTGTACCATAATCACGATGCCTCCAGGATCGAACAATATTTAATAATTGAGGATCCAAGTGATCATTTGAGTCTTGTAAATATGTATTAAAATGATTTTGAGAATAATATACAGTTGTATTGGGAAGGAGAAGATTGGACCAACTCGCACTAATTAACCAAGTAAATCGCGCGCTAGGAATTTCCTGTGTGGATGGAATCGCAATTGAATCCGCTTCGTCAAAAAAGACACGTTTCCACTCAATCCCTTCGCGTGAAATGGAGGACTGTAGTTTCCCATAAATTGTATTGCTCACCAAGACAATATCTTTCTCGAGCATTTTTCCTTTTGTCCACATAGGCTTTTCAATATAATTTTTTGTTTTCACACCATAATATGTCAATGTGGTCTGTTCTTTAATGTATGTTTCCCATTGTTTGTATAAAGTATGAGGAACTACAATTAAACATCCAGCATTCGAAACATCGATACCATATTGATAGCTTTCAACAGAATACAAACATCCAGAACTAAAATCAGTTAATTTTGATCGCGATTGAATCGGATCTTGGCGTTTTAGATTAGAAACGTGACCTAAAATCATCAAACTTTTTCCAACACCCACATTGTCTCCCATAATCGCAAAACTACTAAATAACTTCGCACCTGAACTATCGAGTCCCACATTCAAGTCAAGTTCTCGTTGGCGCATTTCATAGAGCACCGCCATTTGGTGCGGGCGCAAGGGAACTTTAATATCAGCAGGTTGTTCGCATCGTTTTGATTCATTTGTCAATGCGTACCGATATCCATCATTTAAAATATGTATGCTTCGTAACGAATTCGAATATGCCATTCTGAATTGTTTGTGCGCGTAGAACTTTAGGCATCTGCGTAGAAATCACGAAGCTTCTTATCCTTAATAAATTCTTTGAGTTTCATGGATGTCTTATGAACAACAGGATTTTCTTGCCCTTGTTTTCGCATTTCTTCCTCTTGATCTCGAAGTTTCTTTTTGTCAAATGTATTTTCAGAATGACTCATAACAAGCATAACTTTAAAGGGGTCAAGTTGAATCATTTTGTGTTTGTAATCTTCGAGGAAGGAACGTTCTTCTGCGTGGGTTACTGTTTCGTCATAGCGATGGGATTTCGCATACGAAGACCGCCATGCCATTGTTCCATTCGTCGCATGATTTGGATTGTAAGGTCCGAGTTTGTAGATTTCATGAATATCAGTAAAATACATGTAAATAATGGTCGATCCTGCGAGTTCAATCTGAGGAAATTGTTTGAAGGCTTTGACACACGCATAGACACGTTCAGGAGGATAATAATCATCATCGTCCATCGCGACGAGAATCTCACCCTTGGCTTCGTCATTGAGTCGATTTCGTTTCGCACCAATGGTAAGCTTTTCATCAAGTGAAATATAACGAATATTGGGGATTGTCTTGCCCGCAGCTTCAAAAAGATCTCCTACTTTATCTTGACCGTCATCCAATATAATCCATTCCATGCGACGAAGAGGATAGGTCTGTGCTTTGTACGCTTCAATCAAATAGGGAATAAAACGACGACGATTGTACGTGGGAGTGATGACACTCACAAATGGAAAGTTTGCTTCTTCCGCAGATTTCTTAGGTACAGCTACAGTAGCGCCTGAGGAATCTTGTGCTTTGGTTTGTTTGTTGGATTTGCCCATCTTATTTTAGATTTGTGAGCAAGGTTTAGGTTTTCGCCGCCGCGGCGGGCACCATACGAAGGAGCGCAATCTTTAAAGGCTCGACGAGATTGAGACCGCCGCTTCCATCCGCACCCGCTGCGCCATTTCCTGCGAGCCCATTGAGTTCGGAAGGATCCATTTTCTCACCCACTAAATCTGCCGATTCTTTCAGGAAGCCTCTGATTGATTCTGTGACAGATTTATCGGATTCAAAATAAAACGGGTAAAGTAAATATTTTCCAAGAGTGGTTTCCGCAGGGGTCGATGTCAGCGGGAGAAGTGTATAGATTTTTGGCGCTGTTCCTGCCATGTATCGATAGAGATAATAGAAAATAACAACAAAAAAGAATGCGGATCCATACAAGAAATTCAAAATACGATAGGCAGGTTTTCTAGCAATCGCATCATTTGCTGCCAACATTCCACATACAAGCGCAAGGGTTACCATAAGAAATCGCGATACGAACGATCCCATATTCGCAAAAATCTTGCCCAAGAATCGTGACAAACTGAAGGTCGCATTCTCAGATTCTTCATTTTGTTTCTTTTCCTCTTCAATTTGTCTGGATGTCTTCTTTTCAAAATTGGGATCCACACCAATTCCATTTAAAATGGCGTGCATATCCTCAATAAATTTTGATCGAAACGCGCGGAGTTCAGGAACCACCATCTTTTGTCCCTCCGTTTGATTCACTCCCTTCAACTCATTCAACTTATCTTCATATTTCTTTTTATCCTCTTTACGAATTCGATCCTTCTGAACTAAAACATCAAGTGTTGTCTGAAGTCCTTCTTGGTATTGAAGGAAATCATATAAAATATTTTTCTTTTCCTCGATGTTTGCCAATTGTTCTTTGTCCACACGAAGACGTTCTTTGAGATCCGCTTCACTCGCTCTTGGATTTTTCTTCAAATAGTCATCTTCTGCTGTGAGAAAGTCTTTGAGCTCTTTCAAACTGGAAGGGACTTTATTATCTTGTTCCCATTCATAGCTTTTTTCATCATACGATTTTAAGAGCTTTGTAATTTCTTCACGAACAACATCAGCACTGGCTTGATCCTCCTTTTTTGCTTTTTCAGCATCAGCATTATACGTTGCTGAGTAAATACTATCAGATATTGCGTCAAGAATACCCATATCTATCTAGATCGTAGGTTTCCTGGTGTCATTCATATCCGTACAGATTAGAGCGCATATTTCAATCCACCCATACCTCCCTCGACTGTAAAGAAGTTCAAGTTCTCCACATAAATATTTAAATCGTATACATAATTTGTATTGACAGGAAGAGCATTGACATCGACCTCGACTTGGAAGAGACGAACACGACTTGTATTTAAACTTCCATTGGGCTGTGGTGTGGGACTGCTCAACGCAAAATTCACAACAGGAACAAATCCATGCGGCTTTCCTGTCAATGACTTCCAAGGTGTGATTCGTGTGAAGAAAGAAACAGGTTTTTCTTCTTGAATTTCATTTCCATCACAGAGAACACGAAGTGCTCGGATAATATCCATTTGTCCTTGAGGAATCAGAATCCCGCTTGAATTTGTTTTGGTATTGATGTCAGTGAGCCCAGGTGTGGGAACAAACGGTGGATTCGGGAAGGACCACCAGTTTGTAAAGTTCGCAAAATCATTGCGGTATTGTAAACTATCGCTGCGCCGAGGAACAAAAATAAGACGTGTAACGGGATTGTGTGTTTCGAGATCGAGAATTTGTCGTGTGTAAAGCCCTGAAAAGGGATAATTGGTCACTTGAGAGAGTAAATAATTCAGAGGTTGAGAGGCAAACAAACGTTGCTCTTCTTGTGTCAAATAGACATAGGTACATTGAATACGAGGATTTAAGAACCATTGATTGAGAGAAGGGATCGTCGCACCCACATCCGTCGCAAAGAATCGCCATGTACCACTGATATCGTTGGTTGACGAATATTCGGGCTGGTTTCGACGAATAAGTGCTGTTGATTGTGTCATACGATAATCGGGATTCACACGATATCCTGACGCATCCAATATTGTATACAATGATGAAATGGGATTGAGTGTCAACTGAATTTCACATTCATGATACTGAAGACCAACAAGAGGGAGTGCGTTCTGAGGATGTTCACTAAACCAGAAGGGAATCGGGACGTTGATTTCTTGTCCAAAAATGGAGGGGCGATTGGTTTGCGCGCCAAGCGGTTGTGTTGTATCACGGAATACATTCGGATATCCTGTCTGATTTGTACCTCCCGCATAGATACCGTTCGCAGGATCCATCATCTCAGGAGTATCTCCAACTAAATCACGCCATTTATCAAACTTATCAACATCATAGTCAATAAGAGCTTTAGCTAATAAATACGTTCCATCAAATTCTTGAATCTTTTGCCCTCCCACAAAAAACGCAACATTCTGAATTAACGCAGCCCCCAAATACCGTGACCATTGGTACTGGTACTGGAAATATCGCGACGCTGTGGGTGTCAAATATTTGCTAAAGATATCAGGAACTCGAAATGTAAAATATAAATCTGACATTAAATCACCAATACGTTGGATTTTGGCTCGAACTTTGATGGGTTGATCATAAAACAATTCATTCGGACCATCCAATGCCGTCGTCACATTTTCAGTAAAAAAATGGGAATAACGACGAAATGATTTATAAAAATAGGTTGTCTGTGGATTTCCACTCAAAATAACATTTTGCGCGCCGTATGCGACGAGCCCTATTAGACCACCACCTGGCATTCTTCTCTTGCTTTGGAAAGAGCAAAAGAAGAAAGTCAAAATACGGGAGGGTTCATGTTTACTCCGTCTGTGTATAACTTGTTGTCCACCACTGATCCGCAAAATAAGGAGGAAGCTCTTGTGAGGCAGAGAGAACCTTCTTCGCAGGACCCATATTCATCAAGTTCTGGATCTCAGTGTAAGAGAGAGCATACCCGAAATATTTCAAAGCGCTGAGATTTCCTTTGAAAACTCCGCGAACTTCATAGGTTTCCTCTCCAAGAGCTGGTGTCGTAGAGCCTCGAAGCGTGAAGTTGCTTTGGTTGAATAAGATCAAGTCCTGGAAGTTCTGGTAGGGGAGACCGTCGGCAAAATTCATCTTCTTGGTCAAGTTTCCATTGATATAGATCTCCATCGCATTACGACGACAAGAAATAACAACATGGAACCACTTGCTGACAGGAATATTTTCAACATCGCAGTACATGAAGGGGTTGGTGTAGGAATTCATAAAAATACGCAACGTGTTTGTATTACGACGAACAAAGACACCAGGACCCATGAGTGGCCAGGGGGTTAAGTAGCCCTTATAGAAGACAGTGGCGAGCGTGTCTGAGTTGTTGAATGTCGAAGGATTGACATACATGTAGAACGCATAGGAGAATTCAGTGCCTGTGCGCTGATTGTCAGACAACGGGATCGGCTTCGCATCAGGATACTTCGTCTTATCCTGACGGACTACAACCTGCTTATCTTCGGATGAAGCCGTATAGGGGAAAAGTTCAACATTTCCAGTATTGTAGCTCGAAAATGCCTGATAGACGAATTCAAAGGCGAGGAAAAGATAAAAAAGCGCAAATACAATCACGATAGCGAGGAGTGTTTGTGCGATTGTTCCATCTCCCATAACGGAGTCATATAATATTGAGGTTATACCGCCTGTGGAGTTAGTGTCCATTCTCTAAGAAATACAGACTTTAAAGATTCACGGTGTTTTTCTTGTATTTGACACTTACTTCGGGTGTGTTAAAAATTAATGTGCCTTCTACATTGAAAATACTCTTGAGCCATCCTTTAATGCCGGTAGCCTCAGTGGAGGGACCCGCCATGTACATCTTGTAGATCTCCTCAGGATTCATCGCCTTCTGAGAGAAGGAGACATCACTGACAAATCCGTCGAATCCATTGTAGTCCACGAGTTTCGCACCAACACCATTGGGATCTACCTTGAAGAATGACGGGAGAATACAAGAACGAGTCAACTTACCATCGATATACACGTCGCAGGTGCGACCGTTCAATACGACGGTTACCATGGTCCAACGCTGTAAATCTACCATGGGAAGATCACACATAGGGTGAGTATCAAGCATACTGTTTTCAACACCCATCTGTTCAAACATAGTCTTCACATTTTCCTTGCTGAGGTCCGTGCCATTGGACACTTCCTCTTCGCTTCCTTTGGTATGAACACGAACCATAAGACTGTTCTTGTGAGCACCGAGACCTAAGAGCATTGTGGAGAATTGTTTGCCTTGGATCTCTAAAATGTGCTTGCGAAGTCCCATACGATCCTTCCAGCCGGTAATGTACATCCAAAGATTGACGGAATATTCACCACCTTCATACGGAGGAGGGATATCATAGATCAAACGATCCGTCGGCTTGTTTGCGGGAATCTGGCTTCCAATGATTGTTGTCTTGGACATACCACCGCCTTCATATAAATACTTATATAAGTAATACAATCCTACAAGCATTAAAATGAAGAAGATAGCACTGAATAAATAATAAGAAGTATCAGACTGTAAATAAGCACCGAAGGAAGGGAGTGCGCCCTTTCCATTATTCGAACCATTTCCTGTATTGTTCGTGTTCGGCATTCGTTCTTCTGATATTTCCTATTTTTTGTTTGTTACTCTCTAGTCGTATTGTGTGTCCCAGTTATACAAAGGACTCGCGGGGCGAACCGTAACTGATTTTAAACAATCACCATTCGGGCAGGGATTCATTTTCTTGAGAGCACTCATATCGGTGGGAGTATAGGGCTCGCCGTTTGTATCCGTCTTTTGACGATAGAGTTTGGCTACATCCTGTGAGGACATACGTCCTTCCGTACGTGTTGCGCCTATTAACTGTCCAAACAAACGAGAATCGCCTGCGACAATAGAACCACCACTTGAAGACACATCGAGGGATGACTGGACACGCTTTGAAAGAACAAGTGCGTCATTGTAATAAATATCGAAACGTCGTCCTTCCCGGGAAATCGTCAAAAGCACCCATTTCTGGAAGGGGATCGGAGGAAGCGCAATTGTCTCTTGAGTAACACGCTGTTGTCCTGTTTCACGTTTAATACCAATGGTGCGAACAACCAATTGCGCATTGGCATGATTCGGGCGTCCTGCGTCGGGCGCAGCCAAGACCTCTACACGAACAACATTGGAGATATTCAACAAATTGAAGTAAGCTTTGTGATTACAAGAAGAACAGTCATTCTTATCGCATTCACAAAGATCATAACGATCAGTTGTACAGTTAGGATCGCCCCCAGGTTTGTTGTTACAGACAGTCGTCTCTCCTGTACGTTGGAGAGGCATCATATAGACAAAGGCTTGGAATGTCTGTGCGTTTCCTGATAAGAATTGAACACCATCATCGACGGTTGCCACATTTTTTCCAAGTGACAAGGCGGTCACTTGTTGTTGGGGCGCATCTCCCGCTTGAACTGTCGGAATGAGAAAGTATGCGAAAAGGGCATATAACAAGACAAGTCCTATTATTGTTGCGATATCCATACCGGTGTAGGCAAAGATGCCCACTGCGATAAGAATTATTAAGAGATTTGAATAATCCATTCTACTACGGGACTCTAAAGTTTAGGTTGCGCAACGCTCAGCATCACTAGGTCGAAAGAGGGCGGTATCAGGGTAGGGTGGCGGTGTTGTAGACACTTCACGTGCGAGAAGAGGTCGATTCCAGTATGCTAAATTCATTAATTTGATAGTTGTCTGGAACGCATCAGGTGTAGCAAAGAACTGACTGTTTGTATTTTTCGGTTGTCCTTTGAGGACACGTGATCCACGGAAACGTCCATTCACATAGACTTCCAGAAGTTGTGGGAGGAAGACAACAGTAAGACGGAAGGGTTGTCGAAGAGGAGCATTCAAAATCGTAGGGGGAGATTCAATGTAGGTCTGGTTTCCATCCTCCGTGATGGCAGACACAACAAGATCATTTGTATCTCGTTGGAGATAGACTATAAGATTTGTATCGGGATAGTTTTGGATTAGTGTTTTATTGCCTGTTGTATCAGGAACAACCGGTTTCTCAGACCGATACAAGACAACACGTTCCGTATTCGACAGTTGAAGATTTCGATCGATAAACAAATCCATCTGAATGGTAAATCCACAGGGGAGAATATTGGTAAAGGTGGACTTGACTCCTGCCTGTTGCGGTCCATCCGTCCAGACAAGTTGCGCATCCGCAACTCCCATTCCTAAATTCACAAGACCACTTTCACCGCCACCAAAGGAAAAGATCGGTTTGATTGTAAAGTGGACAACAACTGCTACAAGAAAAAGAACAAACAAGCCAATTCCGATATAAGAAATATAGGAGGTTTCTCCTGAATTGGAGTCATTTCCAAAGGACAAGAACTGAGGGAAATAACTACCTACATTTCTTGAACCTCTATTTTCGGACAAACCCGCAAGTAAGTTTCGATAGGCTGACGACATTCCTGTAGTTTAGTGTCTTTCTTTTTCAAGACAAAGAATTCTGCCGTATACTCATTCAGATTTTGATACCCACCATATCGCAGCAGCCACAGATGCTGTAATTCCAACGCCAAGACCTATACCACGAATGGTTGCTCGCAAATCTGCTCCTGCGAAGTCATCAGGAGTGTAGACAGGGGAACGTCCGCGACTTCCCAATCGAGTGTAATAAGCAATCGCCTCCGCCTCCGAGACTCTTGGTTTCCCCAATGTCTCATTGACTTTGTTGTGGAGTTCGACTGTCCAACGAAAAAGATCATCACGGCGATCAAGATTCGGTGAAATAGCATTGGTATGGAGATGTTCCTTGTAGTGTTCGCGACAGATGGGACAAGGAATCAAAAAAATCAATGACTCATAAAAGTCTTTTGCTGCTTTTTTATGACCATACGATGGATTCGTGGGGTAACCAAGTGCCACAATATGAATCGTATGCCAAAAAAATGGTCCCCATGCTGATGGTGGTAAGTGCATGTTTCCTATTATTCAACGATGAAAATGGGTTAAACAAATCTTCCGAAAGTAATACTAAGCAATGTTTCATTTCGTCAAATCATCGTGTACGAATTGTGGCAACATAGGACACACATATCGCTCATGCGTTTCCCCCATTACAAGCTACGGAGGCATCATTTTTCGTGTGAACCATGAAGAGTGGAATCAAGCCTCCATTCTTACAAACGCAAATACAATGACGGGGTTTGAGAATTTTTATAACTTTATTGAAGTCCTCCTCATTCAACGTCGCGACAGTCTCGGCTATGTGGAAATTTTACGCGGAAAATATCAACTTACTGACTTGGATTATATCCGAAAACAAATTCGTGGCATGACGGACGACGAACGTCGAAAGATTGCGACTGTGGAGTTTGATGAGCTTTGGGCAGGGCTCTGGGGATCTGACAATCGTTCTACCAATCATTATCGAAATGACAAAGAAATTTCACGTCAAAAACTCCAAATGTTGCGTGATGGAATTGAAATAGAAAGTGGTAATCACATTACATTACAGATGATTATTGACGAATGTACTGTCCACTGGGATACCCCCGAATGGGGATTTCCAAAAGGGCGACGCGATCCTGGAGAAAAAGATTTGACCTGTGCGCTTCGTGAAGTGTATGAGGAAACTGGAATTCAGAAAGAGAATTTGTATATTATTCAGAACTTAGAACCTTTGTCTGAAACCTTCTTTGGATCGAATCAGGTTCATTACTGCCATAAATATTTTACTTTTTTTCTTCCACGCACGGTTGAGGTCAAATATGATGAAACAAATCCCCATATGAAGCGAGAAATTGGAAATCTTCAATGGTTCTCTTTGGAGGATGCCCTCCAGAAAATTCGAAGTGACAATGTTGAAAAACGTGAAATCCTTTTACGAATGAATACATTATTGCGAAACTTTTGCCCAGTTTTTCATGAGTAAAGTAGAATGGAGCCGATATCCAAAGATGAAATTATAGAAAGTTGGATAAAGGAAACTGATCCGACACGTCGAGATGAACTTATCAAAATAATGATCGCACGGAAGATATTTCCCGACAAAGAGACAGCTCAGGTTGAAAATGATGGTGCTCTGTTTCCTGATATAGAAGATCCCATGTTTATCCAAAAAATTATGGGGAAACGAGAATTTGCGGAATCAAAACAACGTTCTTTGGCGGATTTACTCGAGGAGGAACAAGACTTCTGTGGCAGCAATAAAGAATTTGAATTGAGCCCTGTTCAACGTTTTATCAGCCGCTTCTTGTCTCCTGCGACTCCCTATAATTCCGCGCTTCTCTATCATGGTGTAGGTGTTGGTAAGACATGTGCCGCCATCAGCACAGCAGAGGCATTTCTTGAGAAATATCCCAAAAAACCCGTCATTATCCTTGCGCCTCCTAACATTCAACCGAACTTTTCTCGTACAATCTTTGATATCACATCTGTAAAATTTGGCACAGGTGATGAAGCCAATACCATGACAGGATGTACAGGAAATTTATATTTACAGCTTGCGAACTGTGAATATGTTCGTGATGAGGCGCTCATGAAAAGTCGTGTTGCGCGTGTGATCAGCAAACGCTACGAAATGTATGGGTATTATCAGTTTTATCTATACGTTGCGAGTCTTTTGTCCAAGATTCCAAAGGAAATTCCTGCGGAACGTCGTGTCCAAGTTGAATATGATATTTTGCGCCGAAACTTCTCTGGACGCATGATTATTATTGATGAAGCCCACAATCTTCGTGATGTTGGAGAGACAGAAGCAGACAATTTGGATGTTGCTGGTGGAGCTCAAGAACTCAGTGACTCTGAGGCGGGAAAGAAACTTACGCCTGTACTTCGTGATCTTCTTGATCGCGCAGAAGGTACAAAGCTTCTTCTTCTCACAGCTACGCCTATGTACAATTCGATTCGTGAAATTGTCTTTTTGTTCAATTTGCTCTTACGAAATGATAAGCGCGCAATTATCAGTGAAAAAATGCCTGGTGCGGTTGGAAGTATTTTTACCAAAGATGGCGCGTTGACGGAGGAAGGTCGATTCTTAATTGGAAATGCGGCGAGCGCATATATGTCCTTTATGCGCGGTGAAAATCCGCTTGCGTTTCCTGTACGCTTAGATCCTGAATCGCAAAACCGATTGTCAACGTATCCTACCCATGCGCCCAATGGAAGTTCATTGAATCCTACAGAAGGAGAGCGTGTTTTGCGTCTTCCTCTTGTAAAAGTTCAGTTTCCAGCCTCCAGTATACGCACCTATCGTGAAATTTCCTCTCAGGGAATTGAACAAGGTGGTATGTCGGTGAGCAGTGTTGACCTTTTGGTTCAAGCAGGAAATTTTATGTTTCCTGGTGAAGGAACTTTAGCGCGTGTTCGTGAAGCAGGATTCAAAGCTGTCTTTCAAGATTCCGTGGAACAGTCCCAGAAGACATTCAAATCCAAGATCGGTGCGCCAACCTGGCTTCTGGAAGAAAATATTGGCGAATATTCACCCAAAGCTGCCTATATTCTCTCACGAGTTCGTCGCAGTCAAGGAGTTGTCTTTGTCTACAGTCGATTTGTCGCATCAGGTGCTCTTTCTCTTGCTCTTGCTCTTGAAGCCAATGGATATACTCTGGAAGGTCGTGATTCTGCTCTCTTAAAAGATGGAATTCAATCTCCAAAGGGTCGTCAATGTGCGATGTGCCCTCTCAAGGAACGTGAGCACGCCGCCGCCACTCACAAGTTCGTCCCTGCGAAATATGTGATCTTGACGGGTCAAACAGACTATACCCCTCGAAACAAATATTCTATGGATTTGGCACGTTCCAAAGAAAACGCGTATGGCGGCATTGTTAAGGTTGTCATTGGATCACAAGTCGCATCCGAAGGTATTGATTTACGATTCATTCGTGACATTTATGTCTTTGATAGTTGGTTTCACTTAAACAAGCTCGAGCAAGTTCTCGGTCGAGGCATTCGTATGTGCTCACATGCTCTCCTTCCTTCTGAACTTCGTAACTGTACAATTCACTTGTTGGTCAACACGTTCCCTGAACAATATGACTATGAAACAATGGATTTGTATATGTATCGTGTTGCAATGAATAAAGCTGTCATGATGGGAAATATTACCCGATTTTTGAAAGAAAATGCGCTTGACTGTAACTTGAACAAGGATGCGATTATCGTCAAAGGTCTCCCTAAGCGTCGCATGGTGGATTCACTTGGAGTTGCGCGAAAGTCGATTGTGAATGGCACTGAGGTTGAACTTATGGATATTAATGATCAGAACTATACAAGTTTGTGTGATTGGATGGAATGCGACTATGAATGTGCGAAACCTGTAGACGTGGATGAAATCACAGCGGATGATTCAACCTACGACCAATTCACATCCAAATACATTGGAACACTTCTCCGAACACGTCTTCGCAAACTCTTCTCTGCACAACCGTATTTCACCTACAATGATTTTAAGGATCGCTATTTCTCTGATATTCCTGAAATTACTCTGATTAATCTTCTTGCTGATATTGTGGACAATCGCAGTTTTCATATAAACAATGGAGTTCACGAAGGATATATTACATTCCGAAATGGGTTTTATTTGTTCCAACCTGATCGTCTCCAAGATACTCGAATTCCTATTGCGTTCCGTGTTGCGGATTATCCTGTCAAACGTGATTCCTATGAAGCAGCATTAATTAAGGCGGAAGTCTCTGAAGCTCGTGCGAAAGTCGCAGCAGAAGATGAAGAGGAATCGAAAGAGGAAG
>JACCDP010050018.1_pt1 | contig 13938 bp, 13 predicted proteins | sample 7445841 | NCBI WGS metagenome assembly JACCDP01 (sample SAMN15323441, study PRJNA562643) | freshwater metagenome | isolation source: river surface water | place: USA:Blue River Watershed | collected 2017-08-17
TCCACCTCGGTGGAAAGGTCGGCGTGATGATCGAGGTCAACTGCGAGACCGACTTCGTCGCCCGCAACGATGAATTCCGCTCCTTCGTGAAGGACCTCTGCCTGCACATCGCCGCCGCCAGCCCGCTTTACGTGTCGCGTGACCAGGTGCCGGAGGCTGACCTCGCGGCCGAGCGCGACATCGCGGCGGCGCAGGTCGCCGGCAAGCCCCCCGCGGCGGTCCAGAAGATCGTCGAGGGCAAGCTCGAGAAGTTCTACTCTACGGTGGCCCTCCTCGACCAGCCGTTCGTGAAGATCCCCGAGAAAACGGTGAAGGAGCTGATCACGGAGAAGATCGCCAAGACCGGCGAGAACATCCAGATCCGCCGCTTCGTCCGCTTCCAGCTCGGCGGCTAATCGCCCACGCGAAACCGTTTCAACGAAAGACGCTCTCCCGCTGCGGGGGAGCGTCTTTTTTTGTGCCGGAGCGCGAGCCGGGATGCTTGAGGAGGGGCGAGGGCGCAGGGGCGGACGCAGGCGCGGGGGGTGGGGGCGGTAGGCTGGGGAGCGGTCGCGGATCGGGCTGCGGTCTGGGCGGCGGTCTGAACCGCGGCTGGGCTCGCGGCTTGGACTGTGGCTTCGGCTACGGCTCTTGCGGTGGTGCGGGCGATGGCCTTGGCTATGGCTTGAGCCAGGTCCCGAGCGCGGCCTGACGGCGGCTTCGGCTGCGGTCTGAGCTGCGGCGCGGGTGACCGGGTTTTCTCTTCAACCTCTTCCTCTTCCTTCCCCCCCCCAACATCATGCAAGTGACGCGTGCGCAGATCGTGGCTCGGGGCATGACCCTGTGCTGCCCGAATTGCGGGGCGCGGTCGCTGTTCCGCGACGACCGCTTCTTCGTGCTGAACCGGGAATGCCCCGAGTGCGGCCTGCGGCTGGAGCGGGATGAAGGTGGGTTTCTTGGGGCGATGTCGCTGAACTACGGCGTGACCGTGGTGGGCTTCCTCGTGCCGGTGCTGGTGCTGTACCTGACCGACGTGCTTTCGGGGCGGACGGCCTCGATCGTGGCCGGGGTGGGGGCGGTGGCGGTGCCGCTGGTGCTGTACCGCTTCTCGCGGAGCTGGTGGCTGATGAATTACTACCTAGTGCTCCCGCACCACCTCCCGGCGAACCAGGAAGCGCGCCGCTCGGCGCGCGACGACGAGAATACCTGAGAGCGGGGTTGGGGAAGGGCGGGTAGGGAGCACGCATTTTCGACTTCCGTTTTCGGCGGTCGACGGTACGGTTTTCCCTTCTGTACCTGGAGAGGTGGCAGAGTGGTCGATTGTACCTGACTCGAAATCAGGCGTGCCCGCAAGGGTACCGAGGGTTCGAATCCCTCCCTCTCCGCCAGTTTTCTACCGAACCGCAGGCTTGTAAGTTGCACTCCTAGCCCAGCAGGCGAGTGGTTGGATAACGGGAACTCCCGGGCAAGAAATTAAAGCCAGGATTTCTGGGGTTTGACAATCAGGCCAAGACGAGGACATATTGTCCTCCCTGTGAGGTTGGTTAAACGAAGCACCCTGCGCCACTACGCTTCCCGGTTCTCCAAGGCCGATCGAGCGCTGAATGACTGGGCCCGGCTCGTGCTTTCCGGCAAGTGGCAGAATCTTGTCGAAACCCGCCGCATGTTCCCCCACGCCGACCAAGTGAAAGTGAAGAGCGGAAAGGTCGTCACCGTCTTCAATGTGTGCGGCAACGATTTCCGCCTCATCACTGCCATCCACTACGACCGGCAAAAAGTCTTTGTCCTAAATTTTCTCACTCACGCCGAATACAGCCGCGAGCATTGGAAGACACGTCTATGAAAACCGCTACCCAATCCTCAACTCCTTACGCGAAAATTCCCAAGACCTATGCAGGGTTGATGGCCCTGCATTTGCTGCGGCCCATTCGGGATCAGGTTGATGCCGACAATGCCGCCGAGATGATCGATCTGCTCGCCGGACACACGCTCAACACCGAGCAGGCCGATTACCTCGACCTCCTGAGCGATCTCTATGAAAAATGGGAGAGCACGCAGTTTCCCCTCAGCCGGGCAGCGGGATCGGAACTGCTGCGTCTCGTGCTCGCGGAACGCGACGAAAGTGCAGCGAACCTCGCGAGGCTACTCGGGATTGATGTGTCTCTCGCCTATCGGCTCCTGCGCGGTGAACGGCAATTGACCACCACTCAGATTCGAAAAGTCGCCGACACCTACGGCATAGATCCGGTGGCACTTCTGCCGTGAATGGCATGCGGCCTTCGGTGGTTATTAGCGCCACTTTGGTTCGCGTTAAAATCGCAGACGCTCTGCCAGTTTTCCGACGAATCCACGTCAGGCTGGTTGCATCGCGATGCCTGAGGCGGGCGGTGGGGTAACACGAACGCGACCGCCGGATGTGAAATCGACGAATCCACCGCGCGACGGAGTCGCGCCACGAGGCCACGCGTGTGCTTTCACGTCGACGACCCAATGCGTTCGAATGGACGCGGGGATTCTGTCATTTGTCGCCGCCTCGAAAGGGACTTGAGGGGGGGCCGGCCGCTGCATCGTTGCTCGTGAGGCCGTCGCGCAGCTCGCGAGGGAGCGTCGAAACAGGCTGAGCGAGCGTGCAGCGGCCTGTTTTCTTGGTTGCGGGCGTCCCGTTACGGGCCGGCGGCGTCGGATCGGCGCCCGGCGGAGGGCGAAACTTTTGCTGGAAGCGCACTGCGTACACCGCAATGTGGATACACATGTTGCCGTACCTGCGAGGTAGACTCAGCGAACGCCCAGTGAACCGCTTACCGCAGCACAGCGCGGCGCGTGCGGAGCGGTGGGAGTTGCCCTGCGTTTCGATGCGCCCGGTCAACGGCACCCCGGCGCGCCGCGTGGCGCAACGGTTGGCGAGCCGGGTCCGCGGCTTTTTCTTCGGCGCGCGGATCCGTCGGGCAGCGTTCCTCGTCGCGCTGCTCCCGAGCCTCAGCTTCGGCCAGTTCCTGACGATGGGGCCGTCGGCGCGCACACTGGGTCCGGATCGCACCAACCACGAAACCAGCACCTACCGGGTCGGGAGCTTCGGCTGGTTTGGTATCTCCATCACGGAGCGGCACGGGGAATTCTACTACCCGACGAGCACGGACTACCACCCGGCCGGTGTGCTGGCCACGGATCTGGGCGATGTGGCCCGCGGGGACTTCAATGGCGACGGCCGCGAAGACTGGGTCGCGACGTTCCCGTTGTTTCCGCATACCGTCCCGCGACAGTCGCAGCAGCCCATCGTCGTCTTCCTCAACGACGGCAAGGGAGGCTTTCGCGCCGCGCCTGAAATCTGGGCGACCGGCGCGCCGCCGATCCGCCGCTACCACCAAGTCCGCCTCACGGTGGCCGATTTCAACCGCGATGGTCGGTCCGACTTCGTGGTCGCGTGCGAAGGCCTGAACCAGCGCAACCCGGACGGGACGCTCACCCAGCGCTTCGACCCGATCGTCCTCGCGCTCTCCGGCCCGGACGGCAAGTTGACCGACGGCACGGCCAACATCGCCGGGCAGGAGAATGGCGGGACCATCCCGGGGCTCTCCGTGGGCCACGAAATCTGTGCGGGCGACGTCAACGGCGATGGCGCCCCCGACATCTACACCGGCGGCACCCTTCTCCTGAACGACGGCACGGGCAAGTTCACCAACGGCTCCTCCCAGATGCCCGCCGAGGTGCGCAATTTCCGGGCCGGGATCATGTCGTCGGCCATCGCGGACCTCAATGGCGACGGCATCGGCGACTTGGTCGCGGCCTATTTTGACGGCGCCCCCAACGGCGAATCCGGCTACGTCTGGCTCAGCCAGAACGGCGCGAAGAGCCTCGCCGGGCGCAAGCTCGTGCGGTTGCCGGCCGGGCGCTATGGCGCCGGTACGACCAAGTTCAACGAGTGCCGCCTGGTCGATGTGACGGGCGATGGACGTCCCGACATCGTCTTCGCGGTGACCCGCGCCACGCCGTATTACCGGGGGCGCACGTTGCAGGTGCTGGTGAACCAAGGTGGCGAGACCTTCGTCGACGAGACCTCCGTGCGGGTGGTGGCACCTGCGGCGCTCGACCAAGAGTTCGGCCAGTCCATCATGGCGGTGGTCGATGTGAACCGTGACGGCATCCTCGACGTCGCGCAGACCGGCGGCCGGGTGCTCGACGACAAGGCCAAGAATTCCACGGCGGTGTACCTGGGCGGTGCCGATGGCGTGTTGCGCGCGCAGGACTGGGCGGTCCTGCCTTGGGTGCAACCGTGGCAACTCACGGGCTACGCCATGACCAAGGGGTTTGTTGATCGGGCACTCTCGGTGGCGCTCCCGATGGACATCGACGGCACGGGGCAACTCGACTTCGTGGCGTGGGTTGACACGCCCTTCACCCAATGGCCGCAGGTCGAACCTACGGAGGCGACGCTGTATTCGATCCTTTCCAAGGAAGCCGAGCCCGCGCGCCCGGCGAGCGCGCTGTACAATCTCTCCATCCGGACTGGGACGGGTTCCGGCCTGATCGTCGGCTTTGTGGTGGCCGGTGGGTCGCGGGACGTGTTGATGCGCGGCATCGGGCCCAGCCTTGCGCAGTTCGGCGTACCCGGGACGATTGCGGATCCCAAGCTGGACGTCTACCAGGACGCCGGCCGGATCGCGGCGAATGACGACTGGGGCGCGAGCGGCGTCCTTGGGCGAGATTTTACGAACGCAGGGGCCTTTCCCCTCGCGGTGGGCACGCGTGACGCGGCGCTGCGGCTGGCGGTCAGAGGAGGGCGGACGATTCAGGTGGCCGGAGCCGACGGCGGCTCGGGGATCGCCCTGGTGGAACTGTACGACCTCGGCTCTGGCCGCGGCCGGCTGGTCAACGTCTCCACCCGCGCGCAGGTCGGCACGGGCGCGGACGTGCTCGTGGCGGGCTTTTCGGTCGTCGGCACCGCCTCGAAGCGCCTCCTGATCCGGGCGGTGGGGCCGTCGCTGGGTGCGTTCGGCGTGACGGGCACGCTGGCGGACCCGGTGGTGGAAGTGAGGGCCCTGGGGGCGAACGCGGTGACGGCGGCGAACGACAACTGGGGCGGGACGGCGGCGCTGAAGACGACGTTTGCGTCGGTCGGCGCCTTCGCCCTCGCGGGTGACGCCAGTGCCGATGCGGTGGTGATCGTGGACGTGCCCCCGGGCTCCTACACGGCGACGGTATCGGGCAAGAACGGCACGACTGGCGTGGCGTTGGTGGAGATCTACGACCTGCCGTAGCGGGGACGCCGCCCCTCGTGCGCGGGGTTCAGGCTCTCGCGCGCTTGCTCATGCTCTGGCTGGTTGTCCTGGCCCCAGGCGCGCGTGCCTATGCTCTGGCGAGTTGGCTTGGCCCCAGGCGCGCGTGCTCGCGCGCTGGCGGGCCGGCTCAACCCTTGGCTTGCGGGCCGGCGGGCACGTCGGCGGACCGGGCCTCGGCTGGCCGGGCCGGGAGGGTGAGCAGAATCCCGCTGCGCACGACGGCGACGATGCGGCGGGAATGGCGGATGTCGTCGAGTGGGTTCGCGTCGAGCAGCACCAGGTCGGCGAGGCGGCCCGGGGCGATCTCGCCGAGCTCGGAGGACAGGTTGATAGCGCGGGCGTTGTTGCGCGTCGCGGCCATGAGCACTGCCGCCGGTGGCACGCCGGATTCGACCATTAATTCGAGTTCTTGATGGAAGGAATACCCGGGCGGGACGTACGGGAACGGTGCATCGGTGCCGACGAGCAGCTCGACGCCGGAGCGGTGGAGCAGGCCGGTGAGTTCCTGCAGCTTCGCGAACTGCCGCCGGCGCAACGCCTGCGTCTCCGGGCTCGCGCCCGCGTGGTGGGCGAGGGAATCCCAGTATTCAACGAGGCGGCGCGGCGTGCGCTGGAGGTCCGGGTGTTCGCGGGTTTCGGGCGTGTCGCTGAGCAGCATCCAGCTGCGGTAGACGATGAGGGTCGGATTGACCATGACCCCATTGCGGGCAAAGGCGCTGATCAGTCCCGTCGCCCGCGGGTGCGAGTAGTCCGTCTTGACCTGCTCCTCGAGGATCTTTCGCCGCAAACTCTCCACCGCCATGACCGACATGTGCATGCGCTCGTCGCGCAGGAGCCACTCGGGGACCTCGGGTGGCGTGAGAAAGTTGAAGACGGACTCGATGTGCTCGACGCTGTCGATCCCGTCCTCGATGGCCTCGAGCGGGTGATACTTCCTCAGGTGGGCACTTGCCCAGCGGCCGTGGCGGTGGGCCTCGTGAATGATCGCGGAGCCGATCCGGCGATCCATGCCGACGTAGATCTTGAACGTCTGCACGCCGAGTTCGGACATCGAGGCGACGAACGGCGGCACCTGCTCGGGGTCGGTGATCGCGAGGCTCACGCCGGCGTGGTAAGGCGGAGACTTGTCGAAGAGCGGGCTGGCCATGACCAGCCGCGGGGCGAGGTCGGGGTGCGCCTCGCTGTAGGCGCGGACGCGGAGCTGCACATCGATCGTGTCGCCGGTGGCCCGGAGCGTCGTGATGCCGTTTCGAAGGTAGTCCGGCAGGATTTCCTCGACCGGTACCCCGGCCTGCGGGAACAGGTGCGAGACGTGGGAGTGGCCGTCGATGAAGCCCGGGAGGAGGAAGCGGCCGGTGCCATCGATTTCGATCGCGCCGGCGGGGACCGGAATCGCGTCGCCGGGCGGGACGACGGCGACGATGCGGCCGTTTTCCGTCACGACGGCGGCGCTGGGACTGAAGGCGCCATCGCGGAACACCGCGGCGCCGCGAATGACGAGCGGTGGCGGCGCCTGACGCGTGGGCGGGAGAGGCGCGAGATGCGAAGGGGGTATCGCGTCTGGTAAGGTCTTCGCGTGCAGTGCTGTCTCCGGAGTCGGCGTCGTAGTGCCCAGTTCAGCGCGGGTCGTGGGGGCAAACGCGGAAAGCCAAGTCGCGATCGCCAGCGTGGCGATGAACGCGCCCGGGCGGTGTGCCGTGCGATCCGTCATGGATCATGCAGAACAGAACCGATCCATTCTGTAAACAGCGACCCACGGCTCGACCGTCGGCTCGACTGGTACGTGGGTGTCCGCGGCGCGTGAGAAGGTTGGTCGGAGCAAGTCGCCGGACTCAGTATGCCGACCTGCCGTCGGGCGGTTGCAGGCTCGCGTTGGACCGGCGACCGCCTAGGGTTGTGGGCCGTCTGAGTCACACTTTACAACCATGAATCTCCAACTTGCGGGGCAGACGGTGGCGGTGATGGGTGCGGCGCGGGGGATCGGGCGAGCGATGGTCGCGGCGTTCCACGGCGAAGGCTGCCGCGTCTGCGGCTTCGATCGCGCGGAGCCCGAATCGCTGTGGCCGGCCGATGCGGTCTTCGTTCGCGGTGACGCGACTAAGTCGGAGGACGTGGTGCGCTTCGCGGAGGCCTGCGGTGAGACGGATCACTTGGTCTTCTGCATCGGCGCGGGGTCGGGCAAGGCGGGGTTTCCATTCTGGAACCTTTCGCCGACGGATTGGCCGCGGGTGCTCGAGCTCAATCTGGTGTCGGCGGTCAATGCGGCGCATGCCTTCGCTCCGAACTTCGTGCGACGCCGGCGCGGAGCGCTGCTGTTTCTCGTCTCGGTGGCGGGGCAGACCGGGTCGCCGACCGATCCCCCGTACAGCGCGGCGAAGGCGGGATTGATCAACTTCGTGCACTGCGCCGCACGCGATTTTGCGCCGTATGGCGTACGGGTGAACGCGCTCTCGCCCGGCATGGTGAAGACCGACCTCAACCAGTCGGTCTGGGAAGCGGTCCAGCGCACCCTGCCTCCGGCCCAGCGGAGCGATTACGCCACCTGGGCGGAGGATAAGATCCGGCGGATTTCGCCGCTAGGGCGCTGGCAGACCGCGGAAGAATGTGCCGCGCTCGCGGCCTTCATCGCGTCAGACCACGCCCGCAGCATCACCGGCCAGACCCTGAACGTGGACGGCGGCCAAGTGATGCACGCCTGAGCGGAGCGATTGGACGTCTCGTAACAAGCGACTGCGCCGGAGGTTAAGTGCAGCGCGGCAAAGGGCAAAGCCTGACCCCTTTTGAGTAGGGTCGCTAAGCCAGAGCGGAACGCTCGCAACTTGTGCCGCGAGTCTTTCGTGGCGCGGGCGGGCCCCTGAATAGGGGCGTCTTTGCGCTGGGCCGGGGGAAGGAGTTCGAGGAGTTGGGACAGATGCGCGGGTTGGATCTCTGCGAGGCTGTGGTCGGGGGTGGGTGTCGCCCAACGGAATGCGGCGTCACGGGGCTGGCGCGCGCCGAGCGGATCGGTACCCCTGGGCGCGCTGACTTGACGCGAGACTCGTTTGAGTCTTGTTTGAGACTCATGAGGATGTTCAGGGTTTCCGAGGCGAAGCGAAACTTCGGGAAGCTCTTTGCCCGGGCGAAAAAAGGTGAGGTCGTCGTCCTTCAAAACGGTTCCGACTTCATGCAATTGGTGCCCTTCGTCCTGCCCGAACCCGTGCCGCTCCGCCCGGTGGGATATTTCCGGCCGTTCGAGGAGGAGATCGCCCGAATCAACGCGGCGCCCTCAGACTCGGGTCCTTTGCGATGACCTGCCGACGCCGGCGGGCCCGACGGCGATCGAACCTCATCCTCCGACACTGTCCCTCTGCGATGAAGCGCCGCTGCTCTCTCCGATGTGTGATCGCCTGCCCCGTGGACAATCGGACGGTGAAGAAGCCCAGGAGTGCGGCCGCCGGCGGAGTCCGACGCGGATCCCGATCGGGACCAGGCGGGGTCGGCGCTTTGATGGAGCGCTGCGGGGCTGAGGTAGGGGACGCCGGCGAGGGGGCGCGATGAAGAATCGTCACGGCGTAGAGATCCGTCCCTGGGCGGTCGTAAGGCTGCGGTTCCGTCCGACGGATCGCGACCTTCATCCCGCCGTCATTCTCTCCAACGAGGAGTACTGTGCGGACTCGCGGATTTTACGGGTGAACGTGCTGCATGGGACCAAGGTGTCGCCGGGGAGTCCCGCCCGCGCGCATCAGGTCCTGCTCAACGGCGCCGAGGGACTGGAATTCCTGACCGCAGTGGACTGCGGGTATGTGTACGCGGTCAACAAGGACGACATCGAGGCGGAGATCGGTACGGTGGGCGCGGAGCGTCGGCGTGCGCTCAAGCGGAAGATCATCGAAGTCCTGCGTCTCGTTTGAGACTCCGCTGAGCCGGGGGAGGCTCAGGGTGGTCCTGCATGACTGCGTAGCATCGCCCGCCGGATGCGGGCTTACCGACCTCGTCGTCGTTGCCGGTTCGAGTTGGTCAAGCTGCGGAGCTCGATGACCCGCTTGGAACCCGACTCCCTGTTGCAGATCGACGGTGTCTCGGTGACGCGGGTGACGCGGCTCGGGCGCGTCGCCGGAGCGCGGGTGCAGATGGGGCAAAGCTGCGGATGCGCGGCCGTCGTGCCGGCGGAGTCAGTTGCGTGTGGGCATGGGCCGGCGAACGTTACCGGAGTTCCAGACTCGAACGACCGATCTTGGATTGCGCCGACCCCGGTCGGCGGCCGACTGCTCGGCCGGACGCTACGCGCTCAGGCGGCGGGTGCGTGCGACGACGGGCCAGACGGCGTCCACGCGGTTGGCGTGGGAGACGTGCACGAAGCTCTGCAGCGCCACCGTTGGACAGATGTGCCACGGGATCGCGCCCAGTACCGTGCCGACTGGGAAGTCCGCGGCGTGCGGAGTCTCCAGGACAAGGTGCTCCTCGCTGTGCACGACCGGTTTCGCATCTGGCAGGGCGGGGAAGATCGCCCGCGGGTGGGGCATTTCGCTCGCGACTGCCTTGTGGCCGAGGTCGAGGCAGAGGCGGTTCGGGCCGGGCCGGCTGATCACGCGGGTGAGTAGGATCGCCGCGGGCACGAAATCGAGATCCGGCACTTTGCGCGCGTAGCCGGCGTCCCAGAGCACGCAGGTGCCAGGGCTGCACTCCACGTCGGAACGTCGCGCGTGAATGGGGAAGGTCGGCGTGCCGCCAGCGACGATCACTGGCACGGGCAAGCCGGCCGCGCGCAGGCGGTCGCGCAGCGCGACGACGGTGGCGAACCCTGCGTCGCAGGCGGCGGTGCGCTCGGCGAGATCCGATTGGCTGAGGTGGCCGTCATACGCGTGCAACCCGGCAGGTCGCAGCCCGGGCGTGCGCGCGAGGCGCGCGTACAGCGCGGCGGCGGCATCGTCCGGCGCGATGCCGGTGCGGTGCATGCCGACGTCGAGGTCGACGAAGACCGGGAGTTCGAGGCCCGCGCGCTGGAAGGCCGCGCCGAGTGCGTCGAGCGCTGCGGGGTCGTCGACCAGCGCGGAAAATTGTACCGTGGGAAACGCGCGGACCAGTTCGACGAGCCGCGGGACGGTCGGCCCAATCGCGGGGAAGGCGAGGAGCACATCGCGGGCGCCGGCGGTTGCTGCCATCTCCGCCTCGGCGATGGTCGCGGTCTTGGCCTTGGTGACGCCGAGCTCCGCGAGTCGGGCGATGATTTGCGGCAGCTTGTGCGTCTTGAGGTGGGGGCGCAGCCGAGCGGGCGAACCGACGCGCTCGATCATGCGCCGCAGGTTCTCCTCGACCGCTTCCCAGCGCAGGATCAGCGCGGGCGAGGGGATCTCGTCCGCATTCACCGGCAGAAACGACAACTCCCGCCAGGAAATCGTGGGAGACGGTGCGGAGGCAGCGGTGCTCACGGAAGGGCGGGAGTCGGGAGAACCACCGCGACGCGGGTGGCGCGCGGTGGAGGAAGGTTCAGCGGATCAGCTGGCGGCCGGCACGATCGTCACCTTCGTGACCTCGATGCGGTCGACCGGCGTGCTGCGTTCGCCGCCGCCGCCCGCGCGGGTCGGGACGGACGCGATGCGCTCGAGGACGTCGTCACCGCCGACCAGCTGGCCGAACGCGGTGTACTGGCGGTCGAGGAACGAGGCGTTGCCGTGGCAGATGAAGAACTGGCAGCCGGCCGAATCCGGATCGGCGGCGCGCGCCATGGAGATGACGCCCCGCTGGTGGGACTTGGCGTTGAATTCCGCCTTGAGCTTGTAGCCCGGGTCGCCGGTGCCGGGCATCCCGCGGGCGCCGGCGCGCGTGTTCGGACAGCCGCCCTGGATCATGAAACCCTTGATGATCCGGTGAAACGCGGTGCCATCGTAGAAACCCTCACGGGCGAGCTTCTTGAAGTTCTCAACCGTCTTCGGGGCCACCTCGGGCCAGAAGGCGATCGTGAGGTCACCGTAGGAGGTGCTGATGACGGCGTTTTCTTTCGCGGGTGCAGTGCTCATGGAACCGGAAGCCAACCCCGCCTTTCCCCCGGGATCAAGCCGTCAGTGCGGGTCCGGTGCGTCGCGCAGGTGGAGGGTACCCCCGCGAATGAACTCCGGCACCACCGCCACCGAGCTGGGGCGCACCCCGGAGTGGACCAGTCGGATCAGCGGCCGGGCGAGGCGGCGCACGAAGACGGCCGGGTCGCACGCGTAGCGCGCGAGCGCTGGGGTCAGCCGCGCGAGGTAGGGATCGTCGAAGAGGCAAACCAGCGACAGCGTCTCGGGCACGCGGACCCCGCGCGCGTGCAGATGCCCCAGCGCGCTGAGGGCGTCGCCGGGCAGCATCACGATCACGGCGGTCGGCCGGACCTGCGACGCGAGCAAACTGCCGATCGCCGAGCCGACCCCGCTGGTCGCGCTCTCGTGCTCGCGGACCGCGACGCCGATGCCATGCGCGCGCAGCCAGGGTGCGGCCTCGGCGAGGCTGGCGGCGACCTCGCGGGTGCCGGCAAACGGCGAGCGGGGCAGCAGGAGGGCGATCTGCCGGTGGCCGTGCCGGTGCAGGGTGCCGAGCGCGTGGCGCAGTGCCGCACCGAGATCGATGCGGAAAGCCGGGAGCCCGATGCCGGGGTGGGCGGAACCCAGAACTAATGCCGGAAGCGCGACGCGCTCGAAGTGCCGCTGCACCGCCTCGGAACACGACGCCAGCACCCACGCCGCTGCGCTTGTGTGGGCGAGCAGGCGACGCAACGCCGCGCCCCCGCTCCGGGGTGAACGCTGGGCCAGCACGTGGGTCTGCAACTCCAGCCCGGCGCGCTGCAGCTGGGCGCGCAGTTCGTCGCGGATCAGGATCGAGGACCACGCCTGCTCCGCGGATGGCAGCGACGAGATCATTGCAACGACCTTCGCCCCGCCGGCTGCAGTCCCCGGCACCTTCGGCCCCCCGGCGGTGCGGCGCACGAGGGCCGGACGGACCGGCCGCCAGCGACTCCCGCGCTTCACCGCCAAGCGACCCTCCCGGTGCAGCAGCTGCAGCGCCTGCCGGACGGTCGAGCGGCTGACCTGCAGCGTGGCGGCGAGCTGGTGCTCGCCCGGCAGTTGAGTTGACCACTGCGCCCGGTCCAGTTCGTGGCGCAGGGCGTCCGCGACCTGGTCAACCAGGCTCAGTCGGCGGAGCGCAAGCGGCATGGGGGCGGTTTGACGCCGGCCCGTGGGGCGGTCAATCCCGGTCCGGCAAGTTGTCTGAGGAAAAGACAACTGGGGTGCGCTTGCCGCGGCCCGCGATCGCTCGCTCGATGGCCCCGTGCACCCGAGGGCGGGTCCGTGCGCCCCACGCCCGGACCGGCCCTCGGAGGCCTCTCGGATCCGCCGGGCCTTCAGCCGCTGACGGAACGGTTCCCACTGCCCGGCACGATCGCTCCTCTTTTCCACCCCATCCCATCCCTCGCCATGGATTCCTCCGCTCCCGTTGCTGCCGGTCCCCGGCGCCTCGACACCACTGACTGGGCCTCGCTGACCCTTGGCCAGCGCATCCGCCACCTCGAACTCGAAGGCTACGTCGTCCTCCCGGACCTCCTTTCGCCCGAGCAGGTGGCGAACTTCAAGCGCCAACTCGCTCCGCTCGAGACGATCCCGGCGGACTACAGCGACAAGCAGCGCGGGCGCCGCGGCATCCAGTGGGAGGGCCCGGACTTCATCAACCTCGTCGGTCATGCGCCAACGATCGCGTTCCTCGAAGCCTTGCTCGGTCCGGACATCCTTTTCCTCGGCGGCGTGTACGCCCTTTCGCTCCCCGGGCATCCGGGCATCAGCCTGCACACGGACGGCCAGCCCTACGGCTCGCAGATCTTCGGCTGGTCGGGCTCGTGCCCGGTGCAGGTGCGCGTGCTCTACTACCTCGACGACCTGACGGCGGACGTGTCGCCCTTCCTTGTCGTGCCGCGTTCGCATCTCTCGATGCACGCGGACGCGAACCCCTACACCCGCTATACCGGTCACCCGGAGGAAGTGGCGGTGCCGGCGAAGGCCGGGTCGGCGGTGCTGCTCAATCACAAAGTGTTTCACGGGAATTGCCCGAACGTCGGCACGCGCGAACGCGGCATGCTCGCGTACCTGTACCGTCCGGCGTGGGCGGGCCCGGCGGAGGAGAAGATTCCTGCGTGGCCAGCCGACAAGCTGGCGCAGGTCCCGCCCCATCTGGCGCGCTACTTTGAGAATCCGAACGTGCGCCGCGGCTTCGACTTCAATCATCCGAACAAGCCGAAGAACATGCGCGGCGATGCGCCCGGCATTGCGCCGAGTCGCTGGGAGCGCGTCTAGGCGGGGCTGGACTTCGTCGACCCCGACTGCCGGAATCGGTCGGTGCCGCATCGCTGCGGCCCCGCCTCAGCTATGAGCCTTCCCTCTGCCTCCACTCCCGCCCGTTTTTCCGGTCAGACCGCCGTGGTCACTGGCGGCACCTCCGGCCTCGGCCTCGCGATCGCGCGGCGCCTCCACGAGGAGGGCGCGTTCGTTGCGGTGCTGGATTTCAATCCGAAGGGATTTCCCGAGACCGAGCGTTGGCTCGGGGCGCAGGGACTCTGCCTCCAAGTCGATGTCACGGATGATGCCGCGGTAGCGGCGGCCGTGGCAGCGATCCTCGCGCGGCGTGGCCGCATCGACGTGCTGGTGAACAGCGCGGGCGTCACGGGCAAGACGGCGCTCAA
>JACCDP011448612.1_pt1 | contig 13938 bp, 19 predicted proteins | sample 7445841 | NCBI WGS metagenome assembly JACCDP01 (sample SAMN15323441, study PRJNA562643) | freshwater metagenome | isolation source: river surface water | place: USA:Blue River Watershed | collected 2017-08-17
CTGCCTAATTAAAGGCACCTAGGGTTTCGGTTGGTTTCCTCGTAACAGAATAACCAACCATCATGTTCAACAACAAAGGAAAACAATGCGTAGTAAACCAATACTACTTACAATGTTATTCTCTGCCTTTGTCCTGTCAATTAGTATGATTAATGTGAATTTATACAGGATTCTTCCTTTTAAAACCACATATCATTCTTTGACCAGTGATGTTCAAAAGCAAGTGACTTGTTTGGCAGATAATATTTACTTTGAGGCCGCACACGAACCATTAGATGGTAAAAAAGCTGTGGCTTTCGTAACAATCAATCGTGTTCAATCTGGCAATTATGCCAATACAATTTGTGATGTGGTTTACCAAAAAACCGGCAAAACATGTCAGTTCTCTTGGTATTGTGAACCACATACCGTTGCAAAACGCTTGACAATTAGGGACACAAAGTTGTATAATGACATTCGTGAGTTAGCAACAAACATCGTTGTTAATTATGAACGAATGACTGATGTAACCAAAGGAGCTACTTACTATCATGCCGACTATGTTAAACCAGGTTGGAAATTGGACAAAGTTGACCAAATTGGCCGACATATTTTTTACAAAAGAAAAGGTGACGAAATTGACAGAAACCGTGAGTTCTACTAAAATGAATACTAATTCGACATTTATTACTATTGCAGTATGTGTTATGATTATGTGTATGACAGGAATTGTTTCTGTTTCTTTTAACTATGTCAATGATCGTAATAACATGGCAAAAAACATTGAAGCAGCAATTGCAAAAGGTGTTGATCCACTTGCCGTCAAGTGTGCATACGAAACTAATCCGACTGCCACCTGTATCACTTATGGTTTGAATGTGAAGAAATAATGCCTACTAAAAATGAAATTCAGGAATTCAGCGATACTATTTTGAAACTTTCCGAAGAATCAAGAGAAAGTATCATGGACACAATCGTTGGCTATTGTGAAAAAAATGGATTGGAAGTTGATATTGCATCGACACTTATTTCCAGTTCTCTGAAAGCCAAGATTCGTGAAGAAGCACAAGAATTGAATCTATTGAAGAAAACCGCAAAACTACCTGTATGATTGAATTGGTTGAGGTAATCACCAAGGAACAAAAAGAGTTGGTGAAATGCATCATTGAGAATCACCACTCTTATGTTCCCACCAATTCGTCTGTTGGCCGTAGAATTGATTGGTTGATTTATTATGATAATGGCCTTTTGCCTGAGTGCATTGGCATGATTGGTATTGGTTCTTCCGTATATCCACCACCTAAAGATATTTTGAATTATCTTGGTGTATCGAAAGACCAATACAAAACAATTTTCAATTCTATTGCCAACAATTGGCGATTCTGTTTCTCCGCATCAATACGAAATGCAGGTACGCAAGTATTGAAACAGTTAAGACAGAAGGCACCAGGTGCATGGAAAAACAAATATGGTGATGACCTGAAACACATCATTACATTTGTTGGTGCAGGTAAGAATGGTGCGGTGTATTTGGCTGATAACTGGAAGAAGATTGGTGAAACAGCAGGTCTACCTCAACACAAATCATCGTCTATGAAATGGCACACAGGTGAAGAATTGAAACAACTGTTTGTGAAGCCAACAGGTGAAAACAAGAAAATTATTTTGATTAAGGATTTATGAGCTTTCAGTTTCAAGAGCGTAATGGTTATTCTGCCTTTGCTCTCTACAACTCTTTGAAACTTCACTTTAGTTCTCCATCGTATGATTATTTTAAATACCATGGAAAAACAAACATAAGTGAAAATTCGTTTATAAAAAGGAAAGACAAATATTCTTTCTATAAACTGTCACGCAAATACAATCTTGAACAACTCAAAAACTTTTACATTGCCAACATACTAGAAACCGATATCAAATGGATCGGTGATATCATGGGTCCAGAAGGTGAAGAAAATTTCAAGAAGTGGCAAAAGAAAAACGAAAGTTTGACATACCGTTTTGAACAGGATGTAATCTTCTTATTTGATTCTTCCGGTAATTTCCTGCATGTAGACAATGGTTCACACCCTTACCTATTGACATGCATGTTGCAAAATGATATAATGATTGAAACGGTGGCAATTCTAAATGATCTGATGGGTTTCTTTCCGATGTGGGAAAAGAAGATTCAGGACGATATCATTTGGCCAAACTGGAAATTGAAGATTGAAAAGTATACGCCGTTTATTCGTTATGACAAACCTAAACTAAAAGGTATTTTGAAAGAAAACATACATGAAAGTGTCTAAAATCTTTGTTGATATGGATGGCGTTCTTTGTGACTTTGAGAAGCGTTACAATGAATTGTATGGTGTGATTGATGACAAGGCTCGTAAAACCACATTCAAACCAAACTTCAATGAATTTATCCAAACAAGACAATTTGCATCACTTGAACCAATGTCTGATTTTTTGGTTTTGAAAAACTATTTGGATTCTTTGAGTGTTCCTAAAGAGATTCTATCTTCAACGGCATACGAAGAAACCTACGATAACATTTCAGCACAAAAAATCAAATGGTTGAATGATCATGGCGTTACTTGGAAACCAAACTTTGTTCCTGGCAAAAGGCACAAATACAAGTATGCCACACCAGATTCAATAATCATTGATGATACCTTGAGTGTCATTGAAGATTGGCGAAAAGCCGGTGGCTTTGCCATCTGGCACAATAATGCATTGTCTACCATTAGTCAATTAAAAATGTATGTTTAAAATGGATAAATATACATATATGATGATTAAAGTGAACAATACATTAACACTCCGTTTATACTCCGTTTATACTAGAAAGGTAATACTATGAGTAACTTTGCTTCCCTTAAAAAATCTTCAGGCAATCTGGAGAAACTCACTAAAGCCATCGAGCAACTCAACAGCTCATCCGAAGGTGGTAAATCCGATGATAAATTCTGGCGTCCAGAAGTAGACAAAGCTGGTAACGGCATGGCGACCATCCGTTTCTTGCCTGCACCTCCACAAGATGGTGATGACGGTCTACCCTGGGTCAAGGTCTTTTCTCATGGATTCCAAGGTCCTGGTGGTTGGTTGATTGACAACTGTTTGACAACCAAGAACCAACAATGTCCAGTTTGTGAACACAACAACCGTTTGTGGAATTCTGGCATCGAGGCCAACAAGGAAATCGTGCGTAAGCAAAAACGCAAACTCAACTACATTGCAAACGTTTATATCGTCAGCGATCCAAAACATCCTGAAAACGAAGGACAAGTTAAGTTGTTCAAGTTTGGTAAAAAAATCTTTGACAAGATTAACGAAGCAATGAATCCCGCATTTGAAGATGAAACTGCAATCAACCCATTTGACTTGTGGTCTGGTGCAAACTTCAAATTGAAGATTCGTAAAGTTGATGGTTATCAAAACTATGACAAGAGTGAATTCGAATCACCATCTGCTTTGTTTGATGATGATGACAAACTTGAAAAGGTTTGGAAACAGGAACATTCTCTACAAGATTTGGTTTCTGATAAAGAATTCAAGTCATATGATGACCTGAAGGCTCGTTTGGACAAAGTATTGGGTGCTTCTGATGTGCCTAAGACTACTGTTGAACAAGCCAAGGCAAAGGCCTTTTCTGCACCTAAAGCCGAAATTGATATCGCATCCGATGATGACGATATGGCTTATTTCAGTAAGTTGGCTGAAGAAGATTAAACTGTAATTTCTGTCACTACAGTTAGACCCCGCCTAGTGCGGGGTTTTTTATACGATGCGTGTTGAATTCATTATCATTCGTAAGAATGTGGGTTCATCATTGTGAACGGCAATTTCTGCAAGACTGGCCAATTCTTGTTTTTGATTGGTTCTTGATTGAATTAAATTATTAACCACACTTTGAGTATTTGTATCAGGTTTATTTGGTAAATTGGCCTCAGCATTTTGAGATATCAATTTATTCAATCTATCATCTACTGTTGGAATACCTTTTGGTTTGACACCGAATGAAGCACGACCACCTGTTTTTTCTTGGTCTTGTCTTGCCATATAATCAGTTAATTGCGATTCACCACGACCAGCACCAGCAGTTGAAGGTTCAACACCTTGAATCAAAGGTTTAGCTTGAGTTAAAACTTTTGGTGTGCCATCTGGATTCCATCTGTCACCAAATTTAGCATCCCATTCTTTTTGTGCATTTTTACCACCGCCACCATAAACATCCCTTGGTGTTACATTACCTAATTGAGTTGGTGTTTGTGGAGTGTAACCTGCTATATTTTCGTATTTCTTTCTTTCTTCATCCGTTAAATTAAGTTCTGGATTAGTAAGAGCATTTATTGCTTCAGCTTTTGTTATCTCCGTATTCAGGCCTGCAATTTCTTTCAGTTTATCACGGCCACCAAATTTTTCAATGTCTCTTTCAGAACCATTTTCCAAAACAGTTCTTGCTTCTTCAGGTGTTAATTTAGAATAATCTGTAACCTTATCAACTAGGTCTTTTAGATAAGAAGCCAACAATAAAGGAACACCAATCAATGCTAATGGACCCAATAACAATCTCATAAAAGGTGATCTTAATAAACTCAACAAATTAGGTAAAAATTTCTTCAGAATTTCAAATTCTTTTATCCACTCATATACCTTTAGAGCTGAATCGATCATACCTTGCACCATTTCTCTGATCTTCGATAGAATGCCATCAAAGAAATTACCAGATTCATCTTCTTCTTTTTTTGTAACTTTTGATGCAGTTGTTTTTCCTGTCTTTAGTTTCTTTAAGGCCTCAACAAATTCTTTGTGTCGTTTTTCGGATTCTAGAGCTCTTTCTTCTGCAAAATTCTGTTCTTTTTCTTTTCTTTTTATTTCTTGTTCGGTACTTGTTTGCAAGAAATTGTAAATTTTCAATAATTGTTCATTGATTCCACTTACATTACCCTCACCACCAGGCAACGGTGTAATTCTGGACGCAGTAGACTTACCTGCACCGACACGAATTGGTGTTGTTCTTCCGGTAAAATATTGAATGTCTCTAGGATCACGGCCTGCCAATTTACCATATAAAGCAGGACCCAATGTTGAACCCATCGTCAAATATTTTACGATGTTTAATGGATCGAATCTTTCTTTGAAACCTTTGACTCTGGATTGTAATTTCAAAGAAATGGTTTTCTTGATTGCTTGACCAACTGTTGGTTCATACATTAACTGATCGGACAACAAATCAGTTAGTTTTGTACCACGAATTCTTCTGGCTTTTTGGTATGTTAAGTTCTGATCCATTATTCAGTTCTCTTTCTTTCAAAAGCGGATCTATCATCCACTTTACCCGTTTTTCTTTGTTGCTCTTGCGAACCACCTACAGAAATATTGTTTGTCACATTTTGTGGTGTTGTTGATTGTTCCTGTAGAGATTTTTTCATGTCAGTATTTTCAACTGATTTTTTATCAATATTTTGACCAATATCCGGTGTTACATTATTTAATTTCAAATTACTTGAACGGTCAGCATCTAAAGCCGCACCAACTAATTCTGGTGGATTGTGTGCTTTATTACCGCCAATGCCAGAATAATATGAGTCGCCTTTTTTAAGTTTTTTACCACCAATTTCTATGTCATATGGAATACCAATAGAGGCAAACTCTTTTGCTAACTCTAATATAGCACCATCACGGTCATCGTTTCTGCCCATCAAATAATCATCAACTTTTTTTCTTTTTATTCCAATTAAACCTCTAGAAAATAAAGCATCTTGTGTTGGTGGATCCAAATAAGTGGTTTTTGGATCAATATTCATTTGTTTCACTAAAGATTCCATTGTTCCAGGAATAATTTGATATCGACCAACAGCAAATAATTTATCTGGATCACCAGATTTTAATTTACCCCTTCGCAGATATTCTTCAATAGTCATTTTACTGAAATCTATTGGTTTATCCGCAGGAACTATTCTGTTTCCTGAAGTCCCCTTATTATATGCATTATATTCATCACCACCAAATGACTTACCTGCTGAAGCTGTGCTTTCATATTTTGCAATATTTTTTGCTAAAGCTTCTTTTCCAGCCAAAACAGCTGTAGTTGCTGTGATGACGGAAACAGCTTTACCAACTGATGGAAGTTTTGTTGCAGCAGGCAAACTTGGTTGTGTTGTTGTTGGCGTTGCAGTAACGGGAGGTTTGGGTGCAGGAGCAGGTGTTGCTGTTGCTTTTGGTGCCTCAGTTTTTGGAACTGTTGGAGTTGGCGTTTCAACTTTTGGAGCAGGAGCTTCTGTTTTTGGTGTCTCAGTTTTTCGAACTTCAGGTTTTGGTGCCTCAGTTTTTGGAACTTCAGTCTTTGGTGCTCCATCTTTTGAAGGCATTTCTGTTTTTGATTCTTTAGATGTGCCTCTAGGTTTTACCGGTTTTTCGGTCTTTTCCTGAATCTTTTTTTCTATTTTTTTCTTAGCAGGTCTTTTAACAGTCAAAGCCTTTAGAATTTCTTTGTGTCTTTTTTCTAATTCTTTTTCTTCTTGTCTTTGTTGTAGTTCTCTGTCTTTATCATCAGAAACTTTTATTGTTTCTCTTTTAACAAGAAGTTTGTATATACCAGAAAGTAAATCAGAACTTGAAGATGTTTGACCAATAGAATCAGCCTGTCCGTCACCACGAAACAGGCTCATCATTCTTTTAAAAACACTTTTACCTTGTTCTGTTACTTCTGGCATTAGCTTCTCATTCGTTCTCTAATTTTTCTGTTTTCTTCTTCAAGATATTGAATCAACATAGTAACATAAATGTCACGCTCCCAAGGTATCATATTTTCAAGTTCAGTCAGACTATATTTGTGGTGTTGCATCAATCCAAAATTAGTCTTGTAATAATTCTTTAAATCATCATAACAAATCAAAATGCGAAAAAATTTTCAAGACCCTCCACTTCCATATTGTGGATGAAACCACATCTGGAACATGCCATGTTGATATTCTTTTTCATCTTAGGTAGATTTGCAAAGAACTTTTCAATCTTTTCAAATTGTGGTTGACTCAACTGTTCGATGAATTCTAGCAATTCTTCCTTGGTTGTTTCTTTTGCATAATAAAATTGTTCACCGTCATAGATGTATTCGATAGAACTGGCAATCATATTAAATGTTACATCAGTAATATTATCCATATTTACTGAATCTCTGACAATACCAAATCTCGGATATCTCATCTTCACAACGATCTTATCGGTCAATTGAATTTCTGGATCAACCTTTTCTTCCCACTCAGGTTTAATCTCATTTAAATTAACCTTGGCTTCCATAATGTTACCACATTCGGTACCACTTGCATCATTGTTACAACGGTATTTGGATTCCACAATTTCACCCACCGATTTCGCACGGAGGTTGATGAAGTAATATTCAATGTCAATGATCGGCAATTCGTCTATATCAACTCCTGGTGACAAGGTGCATACATTTAAAATTTCTCTAACATTGTATTGAATAGTTTCCGCATCACCGGACTCCATTGCCATCATCAGGTTTTTTTGTTCTTTGACCAAGAATGGTCGGTATTTAATTTTCTTTCCAGAAAGTGGCAATTCAAGTTCATATGTTGGCACTTCAAGTTTTGGTAAAGCCATGATATCTCCTCAGTTTTAAATGACGAATGTTCTATTGAACCATCTAGTATAAGCAAAAGTTACAGTTAACTTGTGGTATCCATCTGAACTCCAATCCAAATCCATTTGATTGGTAGAAATAGGATAACACTCATAAAAATCAGCAGAATAAACCAATTCATTTTGTGTATTGTATTGGTTTACAGTTACATAAGTTGCATAATCTGCTCTGTATTTGAAGTTGTTTGTAAATGCAGGATTGATATATTCCAACCATGCATCGAAAATAAACTTCTGATTCATTTTATCATCAACGATGAATGTTAAGTCCAAATCGTTGTATGTGGTCAAATATGGATGCTTTTCAATAGGTCCATATGTTTTTTGTTCGGTTGTTGCGAATGTTCTGCTAGGTAAAGTTGCATTTTCGCAACTATATCTCAATGTTCTATTGGCGTTAGGTTGACTTGCAAAAACAGTCAAAACAGAAGGAACAACGATTGAAACATCGAAGCGGTTTGGCCTTGCAAGTTCATTTTTAAAATTGGCCTTGAAATCTGCAATACTTCCTGCCATTTATTGTGTCCTTATTTGATCTACTGATTCTTGCCAAACATTCTTGGCAGATTCTTTTCTGAATTGTTGTATTGGTAGATACAACGCAATATCCCATTCTTGTGGTTCTACAGCCAATATTCTAGAACGAACATGGCCATACAAATACTTTTTGATACATGGTCTAAACTCTTTGTATCTTTTGGATGCATCAAGTATAGGATATGTAATTCTTATTCTTTTAATTTCATCTTCATCATTGTAAAGTGCAAGCGGCAACAACTTTCTCATAAAATTGATGCGATAACGAATTGGCAAATAATGTAGATTTAATCCAATAAAACCATCAGATTCTCTTTTCAGAGGCATGACCAAAGGAAACATGTCATAATATGGAAGTTCTTTTTTGGTCTTTGGATCATACCAGAAATAATATAAACCACCCATCAAAAACTTTTGTCTGTCACTAGGACGAACATAACGGTGCGTTTCTTTAGTTAATGGTCTAATCATACCGTATGGATTTCTCAATCCTTGTATGCGTTTCATTAACCATGTCAAAGATTCACGACTCAATGTTGTGTGTTGAGCCGCAATTTTTTCGTCAGTGAGTGTGGTAAGTATCGATGCCATGTTATATTTAGGTTAGAGTCCTAGATGATCTTCTGTCAGAATCTTGAACTCCCAACCACGGTCTTTGCAGTATTCTATGGCTGATTTCCACTTGGCTTGATTGACACCCCAAGTGGCAACTTCGGTAATGTATCGTTTTGTTACTCGTTTCTGTTTTTCAGGAGGTTGTGTTTGTTTCTTGGGTTTGACCTCTAACATCATGGTTTTCGTCTTTCCGTCTTGGGTTTTGACTTTTACAATGAAGTCTGGGAAATAACGGTGCCATTTATTATCGACGGGTGAATAGTAGGGAATTGCAACTTCCTCTGACGCCCACTTAACTATACCTGGATTTTTGTCGAGCCAATTCATCACTTTCGCTTCCCAAGTTGAGCGATAAATGATATTGTTTGGATCCCCTGCGTATTTCTGAGGATTTTTGGGTCTGAATGTTCCTGAATATGCCATAAATACTATATATATTTTTTCGGAAAGACCAATGGCAGTATCCATCACACAAAACTATGGTTCCAACAACGACCCAGCAAACGCACCGTTTTCTGGACCATTAGCTTCATTGTATAACAATCGTTATGCATATCAGGCTTTGCAGTATCCTCGTGATTTGGGTTCCACTTATAAGGGACATATTGTTAGATTTGATGTATATGAAGTAAATCCTGTTACTTTGCAGGAAATATCTGATTATGTTGTTGGAAAATATAATGAAAATTCTCAGGCATTAGGTGAAAGAGTTGCTCAATTGGAAAATGCTGCTAGTTCAGCTGCACAAAATCCAGGTGCAGTAGTTGATTATGCCTTGCAATCCGCAAAAGATAAATTCAATGAAACCAAAAATCTATACAATCAATTAACTAGCGGTGGATTATCTGGTGCAACAAGTCAAATAGGACAATCTATAACCGACAATTTACCCAAATTGATTTCAGGTGAATATACTACTGCAAATTTACAAATCCAGCCAAGAAATCAGAGAATTTCAAAAAGTATCTCACTTTACATGCCAGATACAGTAGATTTTTCATATACTTCTTCTTACACAGATTTGAATTTAGCTGATGCTGCGGGTTCTATACCTTTAGTTGGTGGTATTGCAAAAGCCATAACATCCAATGCGGGACAAGATGGTAATGCACTCATTAGATTAGGTTTAAATGCCGCAGGTTATGTTTTCAATCCACAACAACAATTATTGTTCCAAGGCATTGATTTTAGAACATACCAAATGGCATTCACATTTACACCAAGTTCTGCACAAGAAGCAGAAAATGTGAAGAATATTATTCAAACATTCAGACAATATGCAGCACCAACAATTGTTAGAGGTCTTGCTGGTTTCTTCTTCAATCCTCCTGGTATGTTTGATGTAAGTTTCTTGTATAATGGTCAACAAAATGACAAATTAAATAAAATTAAGAAAAGTGTCATTGAAAATGTTGAAGTTAATTATGCACCTAATGGTTGGGCAGCACACGAAGATGGTGCACCAGTTCAAACAACTTTGACACTCAGTTTCAAAGAAATGTCACTTACCGATAGTGCTGACATAAAACAAGGTTATTAAAATGAAATATTTTCAGAAATTACCTAAAGTTTTGATTACAGATGAAAAGGGTGTTTCTACTCTTTATACCAATATCATGGCAAGAGCTAGTATCATTAGTGACCTATTGAATAATCCTATGTTGTTTTACACATATGATATTCAAGACGGTGATACACCAGAAATTGTTGCAGACAAATACTATGGCAACAGTTATCGTTTTTGGTTGATTATGTTTTCAAATCAAATGTTGGATCCACAATGGAATTGGCCATTGAATTCAACCAATTTCAACAAATATATCACAGACAAATATCAAGAATTTGATCCTTACACAACCGTGTATGAATATGAAAAAATTGTCACCAGTTACGATTCAAATACACAAACAACAACTGTTGATAAATTTGTGATCGATGAAGAAACATACGATAATTTGACACCAAGCACAGAAAACTATACTTTTCCTTCAGGCACAACAACAATAAACATTTCAAAAAATGCAAAAACATATTTCGAATATGAAGTAGAAAAGAATGAAGGTAAAAGAAACATCAAGTTGTTAAAACAAGAATATGCAATTAGAGTTGAAGATGAATTTGTTAAATTGATGGAACAATAATGGCAGAAGAAATTGTAAACGACATTGCTGAAACGCCACAGAATACAGCATATTATTCTCAGGATGCAAGCATCGATAAGATGCAAATTCTAACTGCATCAGGACAAAAAATTGATGTTAAAAAACTATTGATAGAATTCTCATATTTTGAGGATATTTTCAATTTTGTTGTTTCTGGTTACATCATTTTAAGAGACGGTATTGGTCTTGTAGAAAAATTACAATTGACAGGTAAAGAATTTTTAGAAATTAATTTTGGTAAAGCCAGAGGATTAACAACAAACAACAACTTTGTTTTTAGATTGTATTCTATACCAAAAAGAACACCAAGTGGTAATTTGAACACAGAATATATTAAATTGTATTTCTGTTCAGAGGAACTTTTACTTTCGGAACAAACTAAAGTCACTAAATCATATTCTGGTACACCAATTTATAATATCGTCTATGATATTTTGGTGGACAAGATGAAAGTTAATCCATCAAATGTTAACATTGAACCTACTTATGGTAACTATGACTTCAATGTAAATACATTGAAACCTTTTGAAGCCATCAGTTGGGTATCATGTTATGCACGACCAGTTTCTAGTTTCATGGGTGGTGCAGATATGCTATTGTATGAAACTCAAAACGGTTTCAACTTTAGGTCAATCAGTTCTTTAATGAAACAACCAATTTATAGTGAATACATTTATCAACCAAAAAACTTAGAAACAAGTGATTTCGGTAATCAATTGAAAACTGTTTTGGATTATGAATTCATTAAAACATTCAATTCTTTGGAAGATATCAATTCAGGAACATTCTCAAATCGTTTGATATCTTTAGATCCACTCAACAGAACAGTAAAAGTTACCAATTTTGATTATGCAAAATACCTCGGTCTGTCTGGCGGCGGAACTTCTGCTTTGTCACCATCACCAAACAGATTAGGCAAAACACAAAACCAAGCATATACTGGCACATTAAAATTGGCTGTTGGTAATTCAGACCAAAAAAAGAAAGAGTATGTACAAGATGGTGTAGGTAGTTTAGTGAACGATATATATGTGGAGACTTTTGTTCCTAGTAGAACTGCACAATTGTCTTTGGCCACATATACCAGAATCAAGATAAGGATTCCTGGTGATTCTGCAATTACAGTAGGTCAAACAATTAATTTCAATTTGATGAGTCTTATGGCAAATGAAGGAACCGAAAAAGGTTTTGACAAATATTATTCAGGTAAATATTTGGTAACAGCAGTTAGACACATCATACAATCACAAGGCGCTTTTCAAACAATTTTAGAAATTGCAAGAGAAAAACCTGCAACTTCATATCAAGGTATGAATACATCAACAGATTTTAGACAGGCACTATTTGAATGAATTTTAATAATTTTTTGGGCAAAGATGGTTTTTTCTGGTGGGTTGGTGTGGTAGAAAACCGCATGGATCCTCTTGCTCTTGGACGATGCCAAGTTCGCATTTTTGGTTGGCACCACGATGGCAGTCCAGATTCTAAACAAAGAGTTCCTGTGGACGATTTACCGTGGGCCACACCATTGTATCCATGTAATTCAGGAACTAAAACTTTTGGTGTTCCGGAGTTAGGTGATTGGGTGGTTGGTTTCTTTTTTGATGGATTAGATGGACAATTTCCGGTCATGTTGGGTGTTTTACCTGGTTTCAATCCTACAGAAGAAGATAAAGCTAAATCGGCAGGATAATAAGAAATGGAAATGAAAGATTATCAAGGTAATATTGGTGGTTACAATATTGTAAACTTTAAAGTTGTAGAAAATTTTCCACCGAATTCACCTTTCGCAAAAATTTTAGGTTCTCCTGGTGTTCAAAATACACCTCCTTTAGCTCGTGGTAATCTGAATAGTTCTATCATTCAAGTGATGAACGGCAATCTTGCACACGCTTGTGACTTTAAATTTATCTTCAATGTGAACATCGATTTGTTTACTGGACTTACCAATCCAGTTACCGCAATACAAAATGCAATACGAAATGCACAGTTGAAAGCAACAACACAATTAAGAAACTTAATTAAAGACGCTGCACAAAACTTTAGAAAAGCAATTGAAGCAATTGTGAATGTAATTGGTTTAGACCCATCAGGACAAATTTCGTTTTATTTTTCTTTAGGTAAAGATATCATTCGTAAAGTAAATGAAGCTATTGAATTTGTGGCCGAAAAAGTTGAAGCTGTTTTGGAGTGGGTTTTCTTTGCACAACAAATTCAACAATTGATTAACTGGATCACAAGTTTACCAGAAAGATTCAAGAATTTGATTTTGACCTGTTTGAATAGTTTTACAAATTCAATTAAGGCAATTGCAGATAATATACAGACTTTACCATCACAAATTGAGAATCTAACTAGAGCACAAATACAAGGAATTGCAAATCAATTTGCTGCAGCTGCAGAGGCAACAGTAAGCGCAGCACAAGATGGTTTCAACACAAATAATGCTAACCTACCTAATGCTGTGATACAAGCAATCACTTCACCAGATACTGCAAATTTAAATGATTTGGGTAACACAGACTATCCTGCGGTACCAGAATCAGTTGGTGAACAAATATCGAAATCACAATCACCCTGAGACATAAATGGCAACAGAAAAACCAAGTTTCGTAACGACATGGATTGAACCTGAATCGGCTGCAAATACAGATTATCAGCCAGTTTATCCATATAATAATGTCACACAGACAAAAGGTGGTCATTCTTTTGAAATGGATGACACACCAACCCGTGAACGCATCCGTATGCAACACGGCAAAGGAACATTCTTTGAAATGCATCCCAATGGTGACCAGGTCACGAAAATCATGGGTGATGGTTACACAATCATTCTTGGTGACCATAACATTGCAATCGGTGTAGATGATGGCCAAAACGCAAAAAAACTAAACATCACAATTTATGGTGATGTGAATATGCATGTAACAGGGAATAAGGTTGAACAAGTTGACGGAAATGTAGAACAATATATTAAAGGTAACTTTACACAGAC
>JACCDP011576639.1_pt1 | contig 13938 bp, 11 predicted proteins | sample 7445841 | NCBI WGS metagenome assembly JACCDP01 (sample SAMN15323441, study PRJNA562643) | freshwater metagenome | isolation source: river surface water | place: USA:Blue River Watershed | collected 2017-08-17
ATCACCAATGAGCCTTTCAAATGAACCCACGTTTGAACCAGAAATCGAAAACCACTCTCTCACCCTACGAGAGTATGCAAAGACTCGTCAAATAACTGAGGACAAAGTTTGGGAACTTATTGAAGAAGGAAATCTATCTGCCCGCTTTTTAAATGATAATATCTTTGTATTTCAAGAAGCAAAAAATGAGGGAGGAATCTTTGACAAGTTTTCAGACCTCAAAACAGAGAAGGCTTTAAATTCTGAAAAAAAGACATTTCCAGATATCCTATTCGATAACCAGTCGAATCTCGAAACCACTGGTGACATGAGTTCACTCAAGACAACCGTCATCAATAAAAGCACTGATAGTCACCAGATAAACATGGAAATCTTCGAAAAACTCCTAAAATCGAAAGATGAAATTTTGGATTTAAAAGATCAGAAAATCGCGTTCCTTGAAGGTAAAATTGACGAACTAGAAATTAAAATTAAATGTATGAATAGAGAGCTTGAAAATTACGCAACCCTCCACAGAATATCCAGTAATCCCAATTTATTAAGGAGCTTATTGTCTGATGACGAATAGATTCGTCTATCAGATCTAAATATCAGCCACTCGCTCAAGTATACCCCCCTTCGTGACGATACTTCCTGAGAGGTAAGTTTTAATCGCGAGGCATGTACTTGTTAAAATACTTCATCACTATACTGCTTGTTAATCTTCTCATCTTCGACAGTTCTGCTGCACTTTGCCAAGAACTGCGAGAACCCTTCATTTCTCCCAGGCCATCAGCAGTTGGTGGTGCATTCACTGCAATTGCAAACGATGAATCAGCAATTTGGACAAATCCAGCTGGTATTACTCGAATTCGCAAAGCAAGAAGCAGAAAGGATATCACTTTCATAAAGGTTCCTGGTCTTGTGGCTGGTGCGAATAGTAAAAGTAAAGATTTTATTACAGGTGTTAGTTCCGGCTCTGCAAGTGTAGATCAGATTGCGTCAAAGTCAGACAGCTTGAGTGATAAACCATTCTGGGCATTTACTGGACTTTTTCCAATCACAATGTTTGAAGTAGACGATGTACCTATGGTATTTGGGATTTACTCAGGTAATTCATTAACCTCTATCTTGGATCAGAATGATTCAACGAGAGCAGATACACAGGTCACTTCTGACTTAGGGGTTATACTCGGGGCTGCATATTCTCATCCCAGCAATAGACTCAGTTTAGGATTAATAGCAAAGTACTTGACGCGATATGCCTTCGAAGAAAAGTTGGCTCTCAGCGTATTAAGCGATCCTAAACTTCTTCAAGAAGCAGTTAAGATCGGCTCAAACAAATCAGCCGCATTTTCCTATGATCTTGGCTTTATTTGGACACTTGCAGATTTCTGGTTTCCAACATTCGGAGTATCTATTTTAAACGCTCCTACAGGCTGTAAAGCAGACTACTTAAACCCCTACAGTAAGGTACGAGAAAATGTCTGTGGGACCAAATTTTCTGGACAGTTTTCTAATCCCGAAGCTCTTTCAACACTTGATCCAACAGATATAAGGCTAGGCATGTCGATTACACCGAGATTCGGGAGAAGTTTTGGAGTCAAAATTGCCCTAGATGCTCACCATCTTTCGACATCTTTGGGAAATCGAACTTACGGGTTGAGTGAAGTGGACATCACCAAAAAGCTTCATGCCGGACTTGAGTTCTTCACAGGCAACCCCCTAGTGCCACCTCCATTTGTGATCGGAGTCGGCATTGGACAGGGGTTCTATTCCTACGGCTTCACGACTCGTTTAAGTCGGTTCTCTATTGAGTTTGCAAGCTTTGGTCGAGACATTTCTGCCGGAACGAGCCCAAAAGAAGACCGCCGATATATCGGCGGACTCTCAGTGGTTTGGTAATTTCACTTCGCCTCTTCTTGTCCGCCGATACCATCGGACTTCTCTCTGGGATTATGGACAGACCTAGTGTATAAAAATCGCTGGGCTAGCCCGCGTTTTATTGGTGAATTTGCGCTGCTATGACTTAGAGGTAAGTACAAATGACCCCGTTCACATCTTCCATTCGCCTCCTCTGCCTGCTTTCCCTTGCTATTGGCTGTCATACAGTCCCGAAAGAAACTCCTAAGACTGCATTGAAGCCTAACGCCACTGCTAGCAAAAAAGCCTCTTTAGCAAAGGAGGGTATCAAATCTCCCACATCTTTCGTAAACGAGCCAGCCCCCCCTAAGCCAGTTGCAGCTCAACAGAATCTCAATGAACTATTTAACCATCTTGCTGATCCGACATTACCTGTACCAGACAGTGAGCTATTTGAAGCTGCTAAACTTGGTAATTCTTTGGAAGGAAGTCTCGAACAAGCCACCTTCATTGCTGGTCAACTTCGAGGTTTAAAGCTTAAGTTAGAACAAGGAGTCGGCTTTCAAGAACAAGACGTAACGAACTCTGAGGTTTCGAGTGGAAGCTCAACGAAACCCCGCGCAATATCCCTCGAGCAAACGTTTCGTGACCAGAACATAGACCTTACCCAGATCATCACACGCAATCAACACTTAAACAATTCCGGTATTTATTCAACATTGCAGGATCTACTAGAGCGAACTCAGAATTCCGAAATTTTTTATCAGAGAATGACAAATATTCTTAACTCGAAAGAGCCTCAGGTAGCGGCTGTAAATCCCATTACACCCCCAATTGAAAATGCCCAAGCAGTGCCCCAACCTACCCCAAAAGAATCAGGAATTAGTCAAGCTCCTTCTATTGAGTATGTTGAGAGCAGCGAAGTAAAAACAGCCCTCAGTGAACTCAAGAAAAGCGACACAGCCCTTATGCAAGCACAACGACTTGCAGACAAGGGAGAGTATCGCCAAGCCATAGATCAGGTAGAAAAAGTTGATCGCTCTGATCCATTTTACGATTTGGCTAAAGAAAAGATCAAATCCTTCAGCAATCTCGCCGTTCAAGATTTGCGAAAAAAAGCTGCCGAAGCTTTCCAAAACGCTATGCCTATTCAGGAGCCAAGAGCAAAACTGTCTTACCTTTATCAGGCTAAGGATCTATTAGAAAAGGCCATTAAAGATTATCCAGTAGCAGACCAGCTCGATCGGGTGCGAGAAAATCTAGAGGTGATCAAGCGTGATGTGGAAAACCTCGAGGGAAGTAATAGGCTACAACCTCGAAATCAAGAATAAGTAGTTTATGCTAGCAATTGAAAAAGTTACGAAACATTTTGGTTCTCGCACTTTATTTGAGGATTTAAGCTTTCACTTCCCTGAGGGCGAAAGACTTGCATTGGTGGGTCCAAATGGCGCCGGAAAAACCACCCTCCTCAATCTTTTGACAGGATTAGATGCCGTCGACTCCGGTCAAATCTTACGTTCCCAGAGCTTACGCGTAGGTTATTTGCCGCAAGAACCGGAGCAACACCCCGAAGCCTCTATCATATTAGAATGCCTCAAAGGTCATGCGGAATCCTTTCGTCTTAAAAAAACAATGGATCGCTGCTTGGAGGAGCTTCAATCTGACAGCTCTCCAGCACGTGTAAGCGCGTATGAGACTGCAGAGTCTCTTTTTCGTCAAACAGGTGGGTACGGACTAGAAGCGAAAGCATCTAGTATTCTTCATGGTCTCGGTTTTACAGCTCAACAATTACATAAAGACCCTCTCCAGCTTTCGGGAGGCTGGAGAATGCGCCTTGAACTGGCTAAGGTCTTTATCAACGAACCAGATGTCATGATCTTAGATGAGCCGACTAACCACCTTGATCTTCCGAGTCTCATGTGGGTAGAGCGTTACTTACAGACCTTTCGAGGAACGCTTATTTTTGTTAGCCACGACAGAGCTCTTCTCAATCGCTTAGCGACCCAAACTATTTTACTTTCTCACGGTCAAATTCGCTGTTACCCAGGTAATTTCGATAAATTAATGGAGCAAAAAGAAGCCGAAGAGGCTCAGAATGAGGCTCGAAAGGCGAATCTTGGAAAACAGCGAGAGCAGCTTGAAGAGTTCGTTGAACGCTTCGGAGCCAAAGCTAGCAAGGCAAGACAAGCCCAGTCAAAAGCTAAGCAGATTGATCGACTCCGTGAACTTGAAGAAGAAATTGCCACTCCTCTTTCAGATTCGACATTGAATCTTAAACTACCCGAAGCATCTCCCTCAGGAAGAGAAGTTCTAAAAACACAAGACTTGAGTATTGGATACAGCAAGCCACTTGCAACTCAAATACAGCTTCAAATCGAGAAAGGTTCTCGAATTGCTATTATAGGAAGTAATGGCATTGGAAAATCAACCTTTCTAAAAACCATTGCTGGAAAGCTGCCTGCTCTTTCCGGTCAAATAATCCTTGGATCTAATGTCAAAATTTCTTACTGCTCCCAAAATCATGAAGATGTTTTAAACTATCAAAAAACTATATTAGATAATCTTCTTTATGCTAGAGCTGATTTAGGTGAAAGAGAAGCTAGACAAGTTCTTGGCTCTTTTCTATTTTCCGGAGAGTCAGTCTATAAGGAAGTTCGTGTCTTATCGGGTGGAGAGAAAGCTAGGGTAGCTCTTTGCAGGACTATTATAGATCCATCTAATTTTCTTCTTCTTGATGAACCAACAAACCACTTAGATATGAGCTCTGTAGAAGTTCTCATTGAAGGTCTAAGTCAATATCAAGGAACAATTCTCTTCGTCAGCCATGACCGTCGATTTATCGAAGCTTTAGCGACACATGTATTTGTTATGCTTCCAGACGGCAGATCTGCGCTTTTTCACGGTAATTTAGAAGATTATCAGCACCTTGCCCAGCAGACAGGCTTTCCTAATGTGCTTGCACCACAGCTAGAAAAGGAAGGTGCTTCAGCATCTGAAAAAAGTACACTCAAAGACTCTTCAAGAGGAGAAGAGCTAGCTAAGCAGCTCAAAAGAGACCGGAGTAAGTTGCAAAAAATTATTGAAAAGTGTGAAGCAGAGCAGGTTCGGCTTCGCAGCACGACAGCTAAGCTTGAGTTGGAATTGGCAGATATCGACCCACAAGATTATACTCGAGCTCAGTCACTTCACAGTGATTTACAGAAAGTTCAAGCTGAGCTTTCGAATCAAGAAGAACTCTGGCTGAATTCGGCTGAAGATTTAGCCTTGATAGAATCAAAACTTAACGATATGGGACGCCTAGGATAACAAAATGGCCCGTATCTAAAGAATACGGGCCATTCTAAAGCGTACCAAGGCTAACGAATAGAACTAGCTTTCTGACTCAGAATCGGACTCTTCTACGTCACCATCCTCAGCCTCTTCTGATTTGTATATTCTGGACCGAGTACAAGGAATTGGTTCTCCGACTTTCAAATTCTGCAAATCAGCAAGCAGCATCTGTGGAACCGTTTTCCGAAGAAAAGCGACTCCTTCTTCCGGAATTGCAAAAAAATCGTACTCTGTGTACGCATAAGACCTGAGAAATTTTTGGGGTCCTTCCATCATTCCGCAGAAAATGAAAGGAAACCGAAGCCTCTTACGCAGCTGAAGAAGTTCCGTCAATATAGTGGTGCAGACCTCTTTCTCATCCTGAAAGTCGACAATGAGATATCGAAGCTGATTCGATATAAGCCAATTGTGCACCCCGACTGCTAACTCTGAACACGATCGGCAGTCCGAGCCACAGGAGCAAATATCTACCGCATTGAGTACCACTGATCCGTCAATTATCTCGGGAACAAAGTCCATATACTCGCTTTCTCCCGTAATGCCCTGAAAAATATAAAAAAATACAGCAAAAAAACTGTCGGAATATAGTAAAGTCAGTAAAGTATTTCAAGCTTTTTCTGGCTATTCAAACCCGAGTTCCAAACTGTAACTTTCTGTCTATCCACTGTCCTACGCACTTTTTTTGTTGCAGAGAAAAATCTGTAGAAGGCCACTTTGACTTTATCTGACTCATAAGCTCGCTGAATTTGTTGATGATTCCATTGAGAGTGAGGTCCTCTTTCTGTCCCAAAATATACCTCATCTTTGGCGCAGGCTTGTCTTTTAGGAAACCAATCAAGCGTCCGTCCACATCTTCACTCAAAATCCTAGCCTTCACGAGAGCTTCCACGCTAAGGAGGCATGTCATTGTCACTTCAAGTTGGTACAAAGGAGATTTTGAACATTGAGGACCTGGCCCTTGTTTGAGACGCACGTGCACAGACCATGGCAAACCATTAAGATCCGAAAGGTCACCGAAGGTATTCTCTTTGAGCCAGTTATTGAACTCAGCCTGAGCAGAAGCTAGACTGGGAATCGTCGGTCTTTTAACCCCGAAATCCCGAGTAGCGCTAAACTGTGACATAGCACTGCCCCTTGAGAAAGTCGCACCATGATAAAAATTATATCCCAGTACAAAGCTTGTTGGCATGCGGCTGCTAGGCAAGTATTTCCCATAGCCATAGGACTGAGTTTATTAACAAGCTGCGCTTACCATTTCGGTTCGTCCTCTATCCAAATCCCCGCGGGAATACGCTCATTGTCCGTAGAAGCGGTATATGATACCTCTCGTGAGATTTTTCCCCATGAGATACTTTGGTCTGCCATGCAGCAGCAAATTGCCAGATCAGGACGCTTGGTCTTAACCAGCCAAGAGGAAGCGGACGCTATTCTAAGAATTTGGGTTCAACAGGCACGCGTCAATCCCAGTGGAACAGCTAGTAGAGAGCCACTGGCAAAAGATCCCCCTCCTTCAAAAGATGCACCTGGACGTCCAGATGAGTATAGAAACTTGCGCCGTGCAGGCAGCTGGACAACAGACGAGAACGTGAGCTTTACGGTCGAGGTTGAACTTCACGATCTCAAAAGTCAAAAACTTCTAAAGCGTCAAGCTTACTCTTTTAATAATAACTTTAAGAGTCTCCGCCCCGTAACCATCACTTCGACTGCTAGCGGCTATCTCCATTACGAAGAAGCTATGGAAGCAAAGGTCAAGGAATTATCAAATCAGCTCTCTCAGCGTGTGGTGGTAGACTTCTCGCTGTAATTTTCATACATTTTTGGCGAAATTCCAGCCTATTCGCTTACTCAAAGTAGCAAGAGCTTGATTGAATTCCTCTCTCAGTTGAGCCTCTGTTACAAAAGTGAGATTTCTATCCCACAAAACCCAATTCCCATCAATCATGACGTGCTCAACATTCCGGTGAGCTGCTGAAAAAAAGATATTTGTGAGAGGCTTTGCCATCGGAGCTAACTCTAGAGAATTCTTAATGCATACTAAATCAGCACATTTTCCAACCTCTATACCCCCAAGATCTGTTGGACTGAGAGTCTGCGCAGCCTCATGGAGTACCATCGCACCCAGTTCAGAAGCTGACAGTTGGATACCTTTTTGCCTCGCAAATAATGACATAGATTTAGCTTCGAACAAGATATCTGCAGTATCATGAGACGCAGCACAGTCTGTTCCCAGGGCGATTCGTAGTCCATTTTTCAAAAACAGTGAAAGGTCAGGCAGCTCCTCATAAATGATCTCTGAAACAGGACAAAGACAGGCCAACGCGCCCTCCTTTGCCAGAATTTCTAGATCTGCTTTATCAGCGCTTACGAGATGGACAAGTAAGGACTGTTCTCCAATAACTCCAGCTTCATAGGCAAGTCGAACGGGGCTCTTTTTTTCGCGTTTCAGAGTTCTTTCGCGCTCCCCTCGGGTTTGCGATAGGTGCATGTGAAAAGGCAGTCTCTTTAACTTGGCAAATTCACCTAAATCTTTGAGGAGTTCGAACGAGACTGTATCTGTTGCATGCGCGTACACTACAGGCTTTACCCGAGAAGAATAGGACCAGTTTTCTATCCATTGTTGAGTTTTTTTCCAGTGTTCGCGTCCAGCAGGATGCGGTCCCCCTAAATCTGCGATATGCTCACCGAGAAAGGCTCTCATACCCAAGCGATCGACAGCCTTTGCAACTCCGTCCATAAAGAAATAGGCGTCTACACAGCTTGTACTGCCTGACTTGAGCGCGTCAATGAGATAAGGATAGCTCAGAGGCTCTATTAAATCTGGAGTCAAGGCTTTTTCAGCTGGAAAGAAAAAATTTTCGATCATACTCGAGTCTTGAGTCTTATCGTCAGCACTCTGTGCCTGACCCAATCCTCTAAAAAAACTCATGCTTACGTGAGTATGTGCATTTATCAGTCCTGGGACTAAGATATAATCTCGTAGATCCATCCTATGTGCTTGGGGATAACGCTTTCTTAATTCTTCAGAATTGCCTCGAGCGACAATTCTGCCTGCTTTTATCGCTACAGTCTCTCTTATAGCGCTCTCACGCCTAAGATCCGCAATAACAAGGGCTCCTTCCAAAAGCAAACCATCACCAGTATCCTTCAGCGCATGCATGCTATTTCGCCTTATTTTGAAGAGATGGTCTAGCCTCGCAAACGGCTATCCTAAAAAGCGTATCTTGGGAGAACCAAGGAAGCGAGGAATTTTTTCGATTTTGGGGCACCGCTAAGCACTTGTCCTCAAAGCTCATGCTGTTTATATTAAGGGACAAGCTTGGATAGGAGATTACCATGGCTTTTAAATTGCCCGAATTACCATATGGAAAAGATTCTCTGGCTCCTCACATTTCTGCTGAAACTCTCGAGTTCCACTATGGCAAGCACCATCAAACATACGTGGATAACCTCAATAAGCTGGTGGCAGGATCTCCACTTGCTGAAAAAAGCCTAGAAGAACTCATAAAAACAACTGATGGCGGCATCTTTAATAATGCAGCTCAAGTCTGGAACCACACCTTTTACTGGTTCTGTCTTGCTCCCAAAGCAGGTGGTACACCAAAGGGCAAAATTGCTGACGAAATTACAAAAGCCTTTGGAAGCTTTCAAGCTTTCAAAGAAAAATTCACAGAGGCTGCATTAACTCAATTTGGCTCAGGCTGGGCCTGGTTAGTTAAAAAGCCTGACGGAAGCCTCGCTATCGAAAAGACCCCTAATGCAGGTAATCCTATGACTAGTGGAATGAAGCCACTGCTTACCTGTGATGTTTGGGAGCATGCCTATTACATCGACTATCGTAATGCTCGCGCAAAATACGTCGAAAGTTTCTGGAATCTCGTGAATTGGGATTTTGTTGAAAAGCAGCTCAACGCCTAATAAATACTAATTTCGAGAGATCGGGACTGCTAAAACCGACTCTCTCAAATCTTCCTGTCTTTTTGCAAAAATGTTAATATCAACCAACGATCTCGTTTTCTCTTCAAATCGCTCTTGACCTGCTCATTTCTACAATCGATCAAAAACTGCTCAAGCTTGAACACTTTAACGTACGCGGATGCTACGAATATTGCCATTGCTAGCGAAAGCCAATAATTTCCGAGGAAAATTGGACCCAAAGGCAATAGGTGGAAGAGGTATTTCCAAAAGTCACGCATGGGAGTATTTGGCCTCGCATTTACTTAATAAGATTGGTCTGCAAAGGACGAATACATGAGGTATCAGTCTTATCAGGAAAATGAATCCAAAAATCCCACGTATGAGTCCCTTTTGGAAGCCTTGCCGTCTCAAAATACACTCCCATTCGTCCTGAGGCTTGATATTTACTCAGCGATTTTTTTAACTTTGTTTCTACAGGTGCTGACTCTCGAAATAATCGGGGAAAAAAGCCCCAGTCAGCAGCTTTGCGATTAATTGCAAAATTTAATGAAAAAAGACGCTTATTAAGCCTTCCAACGAGACTATACCGACACATATTTTTCTGACAAAATTTTTCTTGTCCCTTTGCTAGGGGAACCTTACCATACGGATCTAAGTGATCCAAGTCTAACTCATCGATTCGACTTTCTTCCAATAGCCATTCAACATCCTTTCCTGGTTCCCAGGTATAGTAAATACCGCTCCCCCTCCTTAGATATCGAGGAGCATTTACTGGGAGTGTCATACTCATCGGCATAAAGAGGGAGTCTTCGAAAAAATTCACTTCTGGCATGAGAGCAAGTTCAAGCCTAAAAAGCATTATTTTCAAATAAAACTGAAGCCCTCCCATAAGACCCATAGGACCAAATCTCTTTTTCTGAATTTGGGCATCTATATCGCTTGTATCAAAATACAACGTAAAAAAATTCTTTATATCACTTGCAATCAGTAAGTCTGAATTCTTCGCTACCTCCTGAAAGATATGCTTTTTGAAGTCAGACAACTCTATTTTATCGAAAACGAGATGATTTTTTTCACTATAATTATATCTATAGTAGCTTGTCGAAACTCTTCGAGCTTCTGCATCGAAGTCAACGGGGGAATCAAAGTTGGCTTTCCCAGATAGATTTGATGTGCAAGCCATCAAGTAGGCATAACCTTCTGGAGATTTAAGCTCAACGACTGCTTTTGCTTCACAGGGAAAAGGTGTTTTTCCATCATAGGTAGAGCCGACATCACTATGTGAAAAGCTAATACGATCGTAAGAGTTGAGAGCCTCCCTCTTCCAAGCTTCGCCTTCAGGAAAAAGCAGACTTCCTTCCCCGTCTAAGGGATCAAGCTCAAATGGTATCGAAACCCATTTGGGGCTTGTCTCTTTTTCATAACGAAACATGGCAAGCTGGTCACGTGTCACTCCAGCCTTATCAAAACCATCCAGTTGATAAGCGAGAAGTAAGGCAGGACAGGCTTTTAAGAGGTCTGGAGGATAGCTACAAGTAAGAATAATACTCAAGAACCAAAGCTTTGTTCTCCCGAATTCTGCCCCTCTTGTCCGCAATATCGACATAATACATCCATCAAATCAGCAAGTTTTTTGTCGTCTAATTCTATGATTTTCGCACCACAGATTCGTCGCCCATCAACTTCGCGAACCCAACGAACCTCTAACGGCAAAGTTAACAAACCCAGATTGAGAAGACGCCCATGAAAATCCGAGCTACTCGACTTTAATTCGAGATAAAGGCGTTGTCCACGCTGTAAGTCCTCAGAAAACTCAAAGCTGAGTCCCGAACCCGAAAAATTTAACAGGCTACCATAGCCGCTTCCTGCTTTTACTAAAAGAGGTTTAGTACTGGGAACATACCATCTTTTTTCTAATCGAGTCATATATGCTAGGTGTTCGAAGGCATCATCTGCCATTCGCCTCAACTCTGGCTTGTCTAAAAAAGGATCGTACTCCCATGCTTCAATTGGCTCTCGATGATGTTTTATAGATACGAGTCTACGATTCGCCAAAGGAGTCTGTCCATGGGGTTCAAGTAACTCTTTAGTCGTTTGGCTCAAGAGCACACTATGGGAACTACATGCACCTTCTAATCGTTTTGCGAAATTCACACCGTTTCCGATTATCGTCAGATCCAGACGTTCACCACTCCCCACGTTACCGAGGTAAACAGCGGAAGTGTGGATACCAATTCTTAGGGGAAAAATAGCTTTTCCAGCCTCCGCGATTCGAAGCATTCGGTCCACATTTTGTCTTTGAATTTCCAAGCCAGCTAGTAAAGCTTGTTCAGCATGACCTATTTCCTCTTTATCCTCAAAGAAGGAATAGCCGAAAAAGCACAAAAGCCCATCTCCGAGAGTCTTATTCACAACACCGCTATGATCATGAACTACCTTAGTAATAGCGTCCATAATGTCTTTCAGACTATCAAATGCTATACGTGGCGCTTGATTCTCAACAATCAAAGAAAACCCAACTATATCAACAAACATAACAGTAAGAACCCTCTCACGGGCCTCAAAAGGAATACGCTCTGGATGTGACTCCAACTCCTTAATCACAAACGGCTTCACATATCCGTCAAATGCTTGATGAACAAATCGTGCGTTTCGCTCTGAATCATTGACCTTTGCAACTATCCAAATCAATAGAACACCACAAGCAGAAACTAATGGATTCAACCAAGGAATCAAAATCCCAAAATAGCAAAACGATAGAAGGACCACACTGCTCCAGGCGACAATCAGCGCACAAGCTGAACTCAACAGAAGAATAGGACTCAATGCAAAACCCAGAACTAGTGCAAGACTACCAGCAAAAACATGAACGAGAGTCACCGATTTAAACTCTTGGATATAGCTTCCAGAAAGGATTGAGCTCATAATCGCAGCATGCTGAAGACCGCCGGGAATTGGACCAACAGGGGTAAATTTAAAATCAACATTACCCGTAAAATAGAGTGGAAGGATTAAAACAATATCAGCACTCGTTATCTTATTCAAATGCTCATCAGCAGTCGAACTAAGTAGCACACGCAGACTTTTAACGACGGATTTGAGAGCTTTAACTTCTGGGTAGTTAATAATGGAAATTCCGACTTGATTGACAGGCAGCGAAACGCCCTCTAATTTAATCTCAGAAGGCCAAATTTCAAAAGGAGCAAACGGCAAAAGGCTGATATGTCTCAAAAAGGTGTTCTGATTAATTCTCATCACTGGCAAATAGGTCCCAGGAAAAGGTCCTGCCAATATATGACCGATTTGTGAAAAAGCAGACTGCAGTGAGCCCACTGGTCCATAAATATAATTTCCCATCCTGTCGTAGGATGGGAGAGGCATTGTTTTAGAAAGGCGTCGTACTCTAGGATCTTGGTAAGTTTCAATTTGATACTGGAGAGAAGTCAAAGTCAGCTGATCTCTCCCAGGTAAGACTTGAGCGCTTGGAAAAGCTCCTGCAAAAATTGGAGTTCGAGACTGATTTAAAAAATGCACGAAGGCCTCTAAGTCCGGATCAGACTTATCGTAAGTGGACTCTGTAGCCGAAAACAAAGAATCAATAACGATGGCCTTGGGACTGCGTGCTGAAATTTGCTCAAGTAAATGCGTCCATTCAGCAAAACTCAGTCGCGACCGACTTAAGGTACCCAAAGTGAGGTCGTCGAAAGCAAAAACTTTTAGCCGAGAGTCAGGGGAAGGACTTTTATGCAGGAACTCCCGCGTACGAAATAACATAGGCCATTCTGTTCGCGAGGCCAGATCAGTCGCCAAGGGAAATTGCTGAACCAAACATATGGCGCACACCCATAGACATGACCAAAGTCCTAGCTTACCCAGACGCACCGTCGATGTTTGTAGACGCTGCTTTGCCTGCTTAGCCACTCAAAACCTCGTGAGTTAACTGCCAATGTTGCTAAGTTATCGGCACAATTCATACTTTCTATATAAGATCAGCTTATAAAGCCCCCTAAATATTATTTAAGCATCCAAATATATTAACTATTTTCAAACTAAGTTTGTGTTCCACTTTAAGAAAAAGGAAATCAATGCTCAAGCCTAGCAAAATCAAGTCTCCAAAGATCGCTTTAGGATTGTCATTTTTAGACTTGATAACCTAAAATCAAGGTCAACTTCGACTTTATCTTGAGGAAGGTGAGTTCGTGTCACAACTTCACTTACGCTCTGCTTTTTCGCTCGTGCTACTTGGCTATATCGCACTCGCCCAAGGATCCCTCTTTGGATCAGACTCCAAACGACCATTTACTATGGGCACAAGGCAAGACATCCGATCTGTGCTCCCTTTGTTCCAACAGCTTGGAGAATATCACCAGCTCAGACGCATGATTATGCCCCCTATTTTAACTGTCCAACCGGATGGGAGAGTTCTTTGTCACCTTTGCAAAGAAGCACCATCGATGGAACTCGTAAAAAATGAAAAAACCTCCGACAATGAATTGCATGTAACCCTTGTTCTCAAAAAGAAATTAGAGTGGGGAGATGGGGAAAGTATTACAAGGGATGACGTTAAGTTCACGCTAGAAACCATGGCACTCGCGCCCTATACACCTGGCACCAAACCCTTGCTGCCAATCCGATCCATTCGTTTTGACAAAGATCAGGAAAACAAGCTTACTTTGGTCTTAAGACATCGAAGATCTGATGCATTTCAGCTTTTTACCATTTCACTTCTGCCTCGTCACAAAGCAGCAGATATCAAGCGCCTTCAAGATAAACCAAGTGACTTACATGCCGCGCTATCAGCTCTGCAAGACAAGGCATTTCATTACGGGCCATACAAAATCGCCAAAGCAG
>JACCDP010771162.1_pt1 | contig 13937 bp, 13 predicted proteins | sample 7445841 | NCBI WGS metagenome assembly JACCDP01 (sample SAMN15323441, study PRJNA562643) | freshwater metagenome | isolation source: river surface water | place: USA:Blue River Watershed | collected 2017-08-17
ATGCTACTGGACAGTATGCAAATAGCGCATTTATTCATGCTAATTCTGCATATCAATCGCAGAATGCAACAGGGCAATATGCTAACTCTGGTTTTATTCAAGCGAACAGTGCATATGACCATGTAAATTCCGCATTTGCATTTGCCAATACTTTGGCTGGTGGTGCGTCTACTGATAATGTTGCCCGTGATGCTGCAAACTCTGCTGGAATATATGCTAACGGGGCATTTGTTGCGGCTAATGTTGCCGATGCAAAAGCAGTTAATGCTGGTGTGTATGCTAATGCGTCATTTAATACAGGCAATTCGGCGTTCATTCAAGCTAATGCATCGTTTGACCATGCTAATGCCGCATTTGCTGCTGCAAACAATGTATTCCCACAGGTGCAACCGGCATTCAATACGGCAAATGCTGCATTTATTCATGCCAATGCATCGTTCGATAAAGCAAACAATGCTGATGCAAATGCGTTGTCTGCTGGTGCATATGCTAATGGTGCATATCTACACGCCAATGCTGCATTTGAAGCTGCTAACAATGTATTCCCGCAGGTACAGCCAGCATTCAACACCGCCAACGCAGCATTCTTACAAGCCAACGCTGCGATTGTTCATGCACAATCTGCTTTTGATGCACAGAACACAACAGGTAGTTATGCCAACTCTGCATTTGTTCAAGCAAATAATGCTCTAACAACTGGACAATTTGCATTCGACCAAGCTAATGCTGGATTCATTCAAGCTAATGCTGCAATAACTCACGCACAATCTGCATTTGGTGCACAAAACACAACAGCATCATATGCAAACTCAGCGTTCATTCAAGCTAACGCTGTATATGCTGATTTGAATACTGTAGCAATCTATGCAAATACACCGAGTTACACAGCAAACTCCGCTGACATTTATGCCAACGGTGCTTTCATTCAAGCAAATGCTGCATTCAATACTGCTACAGCAGCATATGCTCATGCGAATATATCATTTGATACTGGAAATTCTGCATTCATTCAAGCTAACTCCGCATTCTTCCATGCAAATGCAGCATATGAAAGCCAAAATACAACTGGCGCATATGCAAACTCTGCTGGCTTGTATGCGAATGCTGCTTTTGAAGTAGCAAATTCGGCAAGCATTTATGCTAATGGTGCATTTGATGCTGCGAACATTGGTGGTATCTACGCTAACGGCGCATTTGCTACAGCAAACTCTGGTAGTCAGTATGCGAACTCTGCGTTTATTGCTGCTAATAGTGGATTCATTCAAGCTAACGCAGCATTCGAAACTGCAAATGCCGCTTTTGTTGCAGCAAATAATGCTCTTGATACATGGGTTCGTGGTCAAGCAAACGCTGCATTTGACAAAGCCAATTCCGCTGGAATTGCTGCTAACACACCAAGCACCACAGCAAACTCAGCTTACTTCCATGCCAACGCAGCATTCATTCATGCTAACGCCGCATTCAATAAAGCAAACACTGGAGGTGGCGGCGGCGGTGGAGCTAATGCAGAAGTACAATCATTCCAAACTATTGCCGATGGTACATCATCAACTTACGCATTAGGATATACACCAACTGCTGGTAATTCTTCAGTATTTGTTTCCGTTGGTGGTGTTGTACAAAGTGATAATGTTGATTACGTTCTCACGATAGCTAACTCAACAATTTCATTTAATGAACCACCACCACTGGGTGAAAGAATTCGTGCTGTTGGCTTCACTTCTGTTACTCCATATTTCTTGGATGTTGCTAACTCGGCGGGTGCCTTAGTAAATGCATTTAATGGTGTTGGTGATGGTTCTAACACAACATTCTCACTTGGATTCCAACCAGCAACTTCAATTTCTGTATTCGTTACAGTTGGCGGTATTGTACAACCCGAATCTGCTTATATTACAAGTAATGTTTCAAACACAATTACTTTTGTTGATGCTCCGGGTGCAGGAGAAAATATTCGTGTTGTTGGATTTACTAAAATTAATCCGTATTACATCCAGTATGCAGCTTCCAATGTTTCTGTTTCGGTATATGAATCCGTTGCAAATGGTAATACAGCATCTTTTGACATTGGATTCAATCCACAAGCAAAGGAATTCTTATCCGTAACCATTGATGGTATCGTACAACCTCTAAGTGTGTATGATGTAAATACCACATCAAACACAATTACGTTTGATTCTGCTCCAGCAAATGGGGAATTGGTAAGAGTTGCGACTTTTTACACGACAGTTAATCCGTACATGTTATCGGCAAATACGGTAACTTTTGAACAGTTAACTCCAAGTTTAAGAGCGCATGTTAACACAAGTTTTTCAACCGCAAATACTGCACTCGATACGGCAAATGCGGCGTTCGATGCGGCAAATTCGGCAGCAACAACAGGAAAGGCAATTGCAATGTCAATTGTATTCGGGGGCTAATCTATGACACAACAAATTACAAGTAATAGAATAGCCAATAATTCGATTACAGCAAACAGTTTTGCTACAAGTTTTGGTGGATACATCTATGACCTCGATGATATTTCATATATTACCGATGGTGTGAGTGTGTCATTTCCACTAACATATAATACTTCAAACGTATCGGTGTCAAGTCCTTGGAATTTAATGGTATCAATAAATGGACTTCTACAATCCGCTTATGCAAATACCCAAGAAATTGTTTGGCAAAGTAAGGTTATGTCTTCCTACAAGGGATATACATTGGATGAAAATGGACTTATTAAGTTTTCAGAACCACCTCCGGCTGGCTCAGACGTGACAATCAGACTTGTGCCCGGAACCCCGGCACCAGCGACTAAGATTTACCCCTTCAAACCTACTGATGTTTTGATGGGATATTAAACACTAAATAGTATAGATTTTAAAAAATTAATCAATTACCCAATTAATTGGAGTTAAAATGGCTAGAAAAGTATTAGCTGATACGTACTATTCGTTCACACCTTCTACAAGAACGATTGTATTTAATCAAATTATTCAGAAAGAAAAGTTTGTTCTCATTACAAATGTAAATACTAATCAAGTAATTTACAATTTCTCAGACCCGAATATGAAAATTACTTCATATTCGACAAGCATCAACAGTATTACTGGTGCAGCAACAACTACAATTGTGCTTCAGTATAATACAACGTCGATGGCGGCTTCTGATGAACTTCAAGTTGTAATTGATGAATATGAAGAGTCTTTCAAACCATCTGAACTTTATACAGACCCAGTTAATAAGTTTCGTGTATCTCAGCCACAAGCTCTTATTGATACCGACTTTGAATATTCAACTCAAGCAACAAAATGGGAATCTCTGTCTTTAGTTAATAATCGTCCATATGCTTATCAAAACACAAGCGCAAATACGATTTTTTCAACTGGCGGTCCTATTGCAGTAACGGCTATTGCTGTAAACTCAAACTCAAACATCGTTACTGTTTATACAGCCAACACACCTGTTGTAAATACACCCATTTTTGTTACTGATACTGCATGGGCACCAGCCGAAGGTACTTTCATGGTCGATTCCGTAACGCCGGGTCATGCTATTCGTTACACAACAAAACAGCGTTACATTAATACCGCAGCGGGTACCGCAAACGTAAATATTAATATTCCTGGCGTTTCTGCGGTAGCTAATGGTTCTGTTTTCAGTCGTGCAAATATTGGCGTTGCAAATATTAACTTTATCAGTACGTTTGCAAACGGTCAAATCACAACAACTCAGCCACATGGCTTGTCGTTAGGTAATGAAGTTATTATTCAAGGTGCTTTTGCTGCTACATCAGGTACACCTAATGGTACATACACAATTACTGGTGTTTATTCTAATACTACATTCCGTATTGATTCTAATGTTGCACCAGTAAGTGCGGGTGGTATTACTTCATCATTGGCTAACTTGTTCTCTGCTGGACGTTCTACAGTGGTACATCGTGCATATGATGGGGGTGTTGAATTTGGCACTGCCGCTGAGGGACACAATAATCAATTAATTCGTCAGACACGCCGTTACTTCCGTTATCAGTCTGGTAAAGGCATTCAGATGTCAACTGGTACTTTGATGAAACCAGCAATGCGTGTTGATAGCATTACTAGTTCCGGAGTTGTTGTTACGGTAAAAACAAAAGAAGCTCATTTCTTAGATGCTAATGTTTCTATTACCGTATCTAACTGTAATGAAACTGCATATAATGGAACGTTTAACGTACTTGAAACTTTAGACCCATACACATTCCGTTACGTTGCCAACACCACACCAAGTTCGACAACGGCAACTGGTCTGTATCGTGTTGTTGTTAATAGCTGGTATGGTGCACAAAACCGAGTTGGTATGTTTGATGACCAGAATGGATTATTCTTTGAGTATGATGGCACAACATTGTATGCTGTAAGACGTTCTTCTTCTCGTCAACTGTCTGGTTACGTTAGTGCAAATACATCAAATACACAAATTGATGGTGTTACAGTCAATGGCGTAACCACAAAGTTCTCCACAGAACTTGAAGTTGGTGATTATATTGTAATTAAAGGTATGTCATATCGTGTCATTGAAATTCAATCTGACACAAGACTACACATTTCTCCAGCATATCGTGGCGAAACTCAAGTTCTTCAGGCAGTTGCGAATAAAACTATTGATTACAAGTATCCACAAAGTTCATGGAACATTGATAAATGTGATGGAACTGGACCATCGGGTTATAATCTCGATTTGGGCAAAATGCAAATGCTATATCTAGATTATTCTTGGTATGGTGCTGGTTTTGTACGTTGGGGATTCCGTGGAACAGATGGTAATATTATTTACTGCCATAAAGTAATTAATAATAATGTTAATTATGAAGCTTACATGCGTTCTGGTAACTTACCAGGACGTTATGAGACTAACACATTCTCACGTAGAACAAAATTACAAACAACACTAAATGCTTCTGACACTACTATGAATGTTGCGAATGCTTCAACATTCCCAACATCAGGTACATTGTGGATTTATGGTAATGGATTGAGTGAGTTTGTTAACTATAACGGTATATCTAATAACTCTCCATCAGGCTGGACGTTCAATAATGTATTACGTGGACAGCCGGGTGCGACAATTAACTGCGTGATGTCAACGACTAGCGCAATCATAAACTTGGTTGCGGGTCAGACAACAACGGGAATTCAGCCGGGTATGTATGTAAGTAACGCTAATATTCCCGGTACAGCAGTTATTACGGCAATCAATCCTAATGTTTCTATTCAATTGTCGCAAGCACCTCAAATCGGTGGAACTGGTTTGGTAACATTTGTTCCTATGGGTAATACTGCACAAACATTTACTTATAGTTCTTCATCACCAGTTACTGTTGAGTTACATGCTCCTGGTTACTCACCACGTTTAAGCCATTGGGGAACATCTGTAATTATGGATGGTCGTTACGATGATGATAAATCATTCGTGTTTACTCAAGGTATGTCTGTTGCACGAAGCGTTCCACCCGGACAGCGTATGGCATTGCAGAGTTTCCGTGTTGCACCATCTGTAAGTAATGGTGTGCCCGGTTCAAGACTAGGCGACCGTGAAATTATCAATCGTATGCAGATGATTCTTCGTCAAATGGACTTGTTATCGGGTGGTCAATTCTTGATTGAGATTCTGTTGAATCCTTCAACAGCAAATGCCACACCTCAATGGGCATCTGTCGGTGGTTCAAGTTTGGTTCAATATGTAAATCATGGTGCAGACACACGTGTTGATGGTGGTGAAGTTATCTACGGTTTCTTCACTAACTCATCTGGTGGTACGACCAACTTGACAACAACACAGGTTGAGTTGAATCTGGTTCGTGATTTAGGTAATAGTATTCTTGGGGGTGGTACATTAGACCCAACGAGAAACTTCTATCCAGATGGTCCGGATATTATTACAGTATGTGCTCGTAACGTTGGTACAGCAGCAGCGTCAATTTATTCTAGACTATCTTGGACAGAAGCGCAAGCATAAATGCAAACAGTTACTACACTGCCTATTCTGCAAACCGTTAGTGAATCGCAAGAACACTATATCGGTTTGCAGCCTACGGTATCGGGAAAAACAACGGCAGAATACGTTAATCGTAATCTGTCGTTCAATCCCGCATCAAATACTTTAAATATTGCAGTCAATGTAAACTTTTTACCGAATGCTGTAAGTGGGTCGGCAATTGCTGATGGTGGTATTACATCTTCTAAAATTGCTGCTATTACACGTTTAATTGAACAGGCAAAAATAATTCCAAGTTCACAGGGTGGAAATGTAAATATCGATATACTTGAATCATCTATATACTATTTGACCGCATTCCCATCTGGCAATTTGACTTTTAATTTACGTGGTAATTCAACTACGCCATTAGACAGCTTGTTGCGACCGGGGCAATCTATATCTACAGTTTTTATGATTGCTCAAAATGTTGTGCAATATATGGCAAATGTTTCTGTTGATGGAATTTATCAAGCAGCAAACACAAGATATCTTGGTAATGCTAAACCGGCATATAGCGCATCTTTAACTGGTAATCAGATTATCGACGTATATTCTATTTCTACGATTAAAATTGCTGCAAACTCATATACTGTATTGAGTTCTAATACAATTTTTGGAACAGGATAAAATGGCAGAACAAAAAGTCGAGTCTGGTCGTATAGCGACTGGTGCAGTAACAAATGAAAAAATTGCTGTTGGTGCAATCACCGGCAATCTGATTGCTAATAATGCTGTCAGTGGGAACAATATCGTTTCACCACCGGACATTTTTGATGACGTTCTTTTATTTGGTGGTATGTAATGGTACAAAAAATCAGAACAAGTCTAATTGCAAATGAAGCTGTCGATGGCAACAACATGGGTCTTAGAGCCATCAGTGCGAATAATATTGCACCTGGTGCTATTACCGGTAATTTGATTCCAGCAAATGCAATTTCAACTAACAATATTGTACTCAGTGCCATCACTGGTAATTTAATTGCAGAAAATGCAATTTCTTCTAACAATATCGTACCCGGTGCCATCACTGGTAATTTAATTGCAGAAAATACAATTTCGTCCAACAATATTGTGCCTGGTGCTATTACGGGTAATTTAATTGCGAATAACTCTGTTAGTGTGAATAATATTGTCGATGGTTCAATTACCAATTCTAAATTAGCAGAGCCGAATGCTTTTGAAGATTTATTTTTAATGGGTGGATTGTAATGGGTTTAAAACGATTTACGATTTCAACGATTCGTAATCAAAGATATACTGTTCCAGCTATTGGTGGTGGTGGAGCTACAGTTCTTTCCCCTGCAACTTCCGTTGATTATCTTGTTGTTGCTGGTGGGGGTGGTGGTTCACAAGGTGGAGCGGGTGCCGGAGGATATTTAAGTGGACTAGCATTTTCAGTTAATGCTAGTCAAACGTACACAGTCACAATAGGAGGCGGTGGCACGGCTGGCACTAAAGGAAGTAATTCAGTTTTCCACACACTAACTTCCATAGGTGGTGGAAACGGGGGTACTGGGAGCGGAGGTTCGGGTGGCGGTGCAAATCGAGATACCCCAAATGGAGTGGGTGCTGGATTAGGAACACCCGGACAAGGTTTTAATGGTGGTGATGGGGCTGGTCCGAGTTGGGGTGGTGCTGGTGGTGGTGGTGGTGCTGGCGCTGCTGGCTCTAGGGGTAACGCCGGAAGTGAGTTTGGTGAGCGTGGTGGTGATGGGGGAATTGGAGCATCAAATTCGATATCGGGTACATCAACCTATTATGCTGGAGGTGGTGGGGGTGGTTCCCAGAACTCTGGTGTTGGAACCGGCGGAAATGGTGGTGGTGGACGAGGTGGTAGTAACCAACAAGGCGGCGCAACAGCCGGTGGCACCAATACAGGTGGTGGTGGTGGTGGTGCCGGTGGTGGTTTACCGGGAGCCACTGGTGGTTCTGGTGTAATTATTATTGCATATCCTTTAAACAAAGCAAATGCAGTCATAACCGGTTCTAATGTTCAATACTCCGAAACAGCTACTACAAGAGTGTTCAAGTTTAATAGCACAGGAACAATATTATTTTAAAAATAAATAAAGGTGAATATGGTCAATACCGTCTATTGAGGCTGTGTTCATAAGGAAAAACAATGCCAAGAAATTATACGATTTTAGGACAAACAAATCCGGTAGCAAATACACTTACAAGATTGTATCAAGTTCCTGCTGGTAATTCTGCCGTTATCTCATCACTTAACATTGCTAATCTTGATGCAAATGCTGCTGCATTTAGTATTGCAGCAAATGTATCCGGCGTTGCAACAGCTAATGCAAACTATCTTGCTTGGCGTGTAGCAATACCCGGAAACGATTCAATTGCATTAAGTTTGGGTGTAACGTTGAATGCATCTTCACAATTATCTGTGAACGCAAATACATCAACACTTTCATTCTCTGCTTTTGGCACTGAACTTTACTAATTAAATAAGTAAATATGGCTATTTCCACAAGACAACAATTTAAAGAATACTGCTTACGCCGTCTTGGTTGGCCAGTAATCGAAATCAATGTTGATGATGACCAAGTTGATGACCGCATTGACGATGCATTAGCATTCTGGCGTGATTATCATTATGATGGCACAGAAAAACTGTACATGAAACATCAGATTACTCAAGCAGACATTGACCGTCAGTGGATATATTGTCCCGATGCTGTTCAGTTTGTAACTGGTATTTTTCCATTTGACCAATCTAACGCATCAATCAATATGTTTGATTTGCGTTATCAGTTACGTCTGCACGACTTATATGACTTTACATCAGTATCATATGTGTCATATGAAATCACTATGCAACATCTTCGTACACTGAATCTTTTATTTTCTGGTACACCACAGTTCAGATTTAATCGAAATCAAAACAAGGTATTTCTTGATATTGATTGGACTCGTGATGTTGAACCCGGTGAATGGATTGTGGTTGAGTGTTATCGTGTACTTCGTCCAGAAACAGTAACACTAACTGGCACGGTGACATGTAGTCCATCGTCAAATACTGTGACCGGATATGGTACAAAATTCGACCAAGAAATCGTTCCATTCGATTTTATTACAATTAACGGTGAACAAAAACAAGTAGGTAATATTGAATCTCCAACAAGTTTAACTTTAATTGGACCACCATCTGGTACGTATAATAACGTATCGATTCAGATTGAGGGTACAACAGATTTGTGGAATGACCGATTCTTAAAACAATTAGCCACTGCAAAAATCAAACAGCAATGGGGTAATAATCTCAAAAAGTTTGAAGGCATTCAAATGCCCGGTGGCGTTACACTGAACGGTCAAAAGATTTATGATGAAGCATCACAAGAAATCAAGGAAATGGAGGAACAGATTTACATGATGGGTTCACTGCCGTCTGAAATCTTTACAGGCTAATGGCAACTAATTTCTACTTCAATAATTTTCCAAGCAGACTTGCTGATGCTCCGATTACTCCGGAGCAACTGCTTGTAGAAAATCTTGTCATCGAAGCCCTGCAAATTTATGGTCTTGATGTTTATTATTTACCACGTACCACACGTGATGAAGTAGATTATCTATTTGGTGAAGATAGCCTGAAGCAATATCTGACCGCACATGCCATCGAAATGTATTTGGAGAATGTCACTGGATATGATGGTGACCAAGACTTTATATCTAAGTTTGGACTAGAGATTCGTGATGAAGTCACGATGCTAGTTTCACGTTTGAGATTTAGATATACAGTAAATGGTTATACACGTCCACGTGAGGGCGATTTGATTTATGTGCCGTTGACAACCAGTTTCTTTGAAATTACTAGTGTAGAATCTGAGAACGACCAAGCGATGTTTTACACATTAGGCCGTGGTCGTGGTGGTAATGTTTACGTTTACGCCCTAAAATTAAAACAATATTACTTCTCAAACGAAATTATCGAAACTGGTATTAAAGAAATTGACGATAATATTCGTAATTACTATCCCAAAACCCGCATTTCATTAGGCTCGGGAGCGGGTAAGTTCCTCAATGATGAAATTGTATATCAAGGTACAAACGTAGAGTCTTCAACAGCACAAGCATTAGTATATGATTTTTACCCCAACGCATATATTGATGTGTATCGTATACAAGGTGATTTCACTTCATCATCTAATGTTCACGGAAATACAAGCGGTGCTCAATGGACAGTTATAGTTGCTTCGGATGCACCGACACAAAACAATGCGTTCGAAGACATCATTGACAATGCACGTATTGAAGCGGCAAGTGATGGCATCATCGACTTTACGGAAGTTAATCCGTTTGGAGAACCGTAATGTTAGGTAATCCACAATTTTATCATCGCACCATCCGTAAGATGGTCGTTGTATTTGGTACTTTGTTTAATGATTTGGAAATTGTTCGTTATACACAAGCGGGTGTACCAAAAGAAAAAATGAAAGTTCCATTATCATATGGACCAAAAGAACGTTACTTAACGCAGATTACTTCAGACCCAAATTTAGTTAAATCAATCAATGCATTATTACCAAGAATGTCATTCAATCTTGACAGTCTTGAATATGATATCAATCGTAAACAAGTTTCAACCCTTCAAAACTTTGCCCAAAATCAAACTGGTGGCTTAAATACACAGTTTGTTCCGGTGCCATATAATTTTGAGTTTAGTCTATCAATTTATGTTCGTAATACTGAAGATGGTACTCAGATATTGGAACAGATTCTACCATTCTTTACACCAGACTTCAATGTGGTTGTAAATTTTATTCCGTCGATGGACCAAAAATATAATGTTCCAATCGTGTTGAATTCTGTTGCATCGACTGTAGAGTATGAAGGTGGTATGTCTGATGGCACTACAAGATTGATTATATGGGACTTAACATTTACGGCTAAAGGATTCATATGGCCGCCTGTAAAATCACCTGCTGGACTTATTGGTGATAGATACGCTAATACGGCAGCGCCGGGTGGTTATTCATATGGTAAAGCCATTGTCAATTCTCATATTGACCAAGCAGATAAACAAATTCAAAAAGTTTACGTTGACTATGCAAATGGATTTGGTGAATTCACATCAAGTGAAACCGTTCGTGACACTGCAAACGGTTTCTTTGGAACAGTAGACTTCTTTAGCAATACTAATACTGGAACACTTGTTGTTACCGGTGCAAACAAATTTATCGAACCCGGCTACACATTAGTCGGTGATTATTCCGGCGCAAGCTTTAACGTTAAAACATTAGATGCACAATCTATTAATGTAATTCAAGCACAAGTTCAATCGAATCCGTTAAATGTAAACCCAGAAGACAACTTTGGATTTACCGAAAACATTATTGAGTATCCGTTGACATTAAAATGAAAAAACTAAACCAAAACTTGTCAGAAATATTTGACATTGAACCAGTTGAAGAAAAACCGGTAGAAAAACTACCTGTTGTTATTGATGATAGCACAAATCAGATTGACGCTGATGCTGAATTCGCACGTAATAATATGCGTGAACTAATTGAAAACGGTAATAAAGCACTGACTGATTTAGCATCAGTTGCGAATCAATCAGAATCACCACGAGCATATGAAGTCTTAGCCACGATGATGAAGAATCTGGCTGAGATGAATAAAGATTTACTAGCACTACAAAAAACGAAGAAAGAGCTTGCACCCCAATCTTCTGATGCTGGTAAAGGAGTCAACATTGACAAAGCTGTTTTTGTTGGCTCCACAACAGAATTATTGAAGATGATTAAATCAAATAAATAGGTCTATTATGGAAAAACTTATTCAACAATTACGAACAATTTTAGGTACAAATTTTGGTTTGTATTTCAAAGCACACTCATTTCATTGGAATGTAGAAGGTCCTAACTTCAATGATTATCATGCTTTCTTAGGCGCATTGTATACACAAATTTGGAACAATACGGATTTAATTGCTGAGAAAATTCGTATGCTTGGTGCATATGCCCCGCCATCATTAACACGAATTCATGAATATTCTGATGTTTCGGAATCTGAAAATATACCATCCCCAATTGCAATGTTTATGGAATTACACCGTGATAATGAACGAATGATTACTCATCTTCGTGCCGGTATTGCTGCGGCTGAAATGGCAAACGAACCTGCAATTGGAAACTTTTTACAAGACCTTTTAGACCAACACCAAAAACATGCTTGGATGTTATCAAGTTTAATAAAGTAAAAAATGGAAGACGGGTATCTTGGTAATGCACGACTAAAAAGAGTCGGTGTTGAATTATCCCTAACAGAAGAACAAGTATTAGAATTTGCGAAGTGTGCTGAAGACCCGGTATACTTTATCAAAAGCTATGTAAAAATTGTTAACGTTGACCGTGGTCTTGTACCATTTGAGATGTGGCCATTTCAGGAAGATATGGTTCGCACGTTCAACGAAAATCGTTTCTGTATTGCAAAAATGCCCCGACAGGTTGGTAAAACAACAACAACCGTCGGTTACATGCTATGGTGTGCACTATTTCAGGAAGAGTTTGTTATTGGTATTCTTGCCAATAAACTCCAACTTGCTCAGGACATCTTAGCAAAGATTCAAAAAGCTTACGAATACCTTCCACACTGGTTGCAGCAAGGGATTGTAAACTGGAACAAACGTTCTTTAGAACTCGAAAACGGTTCAAAGATTTATGCTTACGCTACGTCAGCAGCGGGTGTTCGAGGTGGTTCATACAATCTAATCTTTCTTGATGAGTTTGCCTTCGTTCCACATAATATGGCGGTAGATTTCTTCACCTCTACCTACCCTGTTATTTCTTCTGGTAAAACATCAAAAGTAATTATTGTTTCTACTCCGAACGGGTTGAATCTATTCTACAAAATGTGGATGGATGCACTTGAGGGGCGTTCACTTTATAAGACACTTGAGATTCACTGGTCGATGGTGCCGGGTCGTGATGAAAAGTGGAAAGAAGAAACAATTCGAAACACATCTGAAGAACAATTCCGTCAAGAGTTTGAGACAGAGTTTATCGGTTCTTCAGCCACACTTATTTCCGGTGCCAAACTGCGTTCACTGGCATTCCATGACCCAATGCGTATTGAAGATGATGGGCATCTATTTGTATATGAAGATGCAAAACCCGGACGAATATACATTGCCACCGTAGACTGTTCAGAGGGTGTGGGTATGGACTACCACACAATCAACATTTTGGACGCTACTGAAGCACCATACAAGCAAGTGGCAAGATACCGAAACAATAAATTGCCATTGTTATTTTTACCCACAGTTATTTACTCATTAGCAAATCGTTACAACCAAGCATATGTTTTGATTGAAACTAATAACGTCGGTCAGCAAGTGGTGGATATTTTACATTATGACTTGGAATATGAAAACATCTATAAATTAGAGCACCACCATATTAAAGGTCAAAGCATTTCTGCTGGTTTCAAACGCTCCGTGGCTTTTGGTGTCAAAACCACAAAATCCGTCAAAAAAATTGGCTGTGCCAACCTAAAAACATTGATAGAAAATGACAAACTAATCATCAATGACTTTGACACGATTGCCGAATTGAATACCTTTGTGCGAACCAAAGATACATTTGCCGCAGAAGAGGGTAACAATGATGACATAGTTATGGGTCTGGTGCTGTACGCATGGTTGACGGCACAGACATTCTTTAAAGACGAAACAAGGATTGACATTCGTAAAATTATGCTGGAAGAACAACAAATGTTGGGTGAAGAAAATATGCTTCCGTTCGGATTTATTGAGGATGGATTGCGCAGAGAGATGGAAGTTGAGGACGGCGACATGTGGGAACCACCATCGGGCTATTTATCTTCAAGTTTGTAAAAAACTAAATAGACTATAAAAAGAATATTGACCCAACAATAAAAGGAGAAATCCAATGGCATTTCAATTATCACCTGGAGTGAAT
>JACCDP010027660.1_pt1 | contig 13936 bp, 21 predicted proteins | sample 7445841 | NCBI WGS metagenome assembly JACCDP01 (sample SAMN15323441, study PRJNA562643) | freshwater metagenome | isolation source: river surface water | place: USA:Blue River Watershed | collected 2017-08-17
TAGAGAAACTAAATTCTCTCCAACAAGAGTTTTTAATGATATGGAAAGATAATCATTACAAAGGCACAATGTTAGTAGCTACAGGTTTTGGTAAATCTTTCCTATCATTAAAAGCTGTATTGTTGTTACTCGAGAATGGTAAAATCAACAAAGGTGATACAGTATGGATATTAGCTGAAACTACAGCTCGTAAACATACTTACTGGACTGATGAACTACCTAAGTTCAAAGAGATTACAGGGCAAGATATATTATCACTTGTTGATTTTCAGTTTCATTGCTATCAATCAAAACCTAAAGGAACTCCTAAATTCATTATCTATGATGAAATAGAAGAATGTATTTCAGATAAGTATCAAGAAGTGTTAAAGATAGACTGCTATAAGCTAGGATTATCTGCTACAGTTCCTGAAGTATTATCTGTATATCGTAATAGGATTCCTGAAGGATTGATGAACAAAATAAAACAAGCTGATAAGTTTACAAGAGATAAAGTAATTACAGACTATATCAACAAAGGACAACTATTAGAAATATACTGTCCTATCATTGTAGAATATGATATAGAACAAGGTATAGCTGATAATATATTATCACCCTACGAAACATGGGTAATAGACCATAGATTAGATAATACCAATAAGTATTTACCTCTATTCAAGAAAACTCCACGATTAGTTACTGAACAAGAATACTATAATGTTCGTAGTACAATGATAAAGAATCCTAAACATCCTGTTATACTCAAAAAAGCAATGAGTAAACAGTTAGTATCTTTATTGTATGACTTACGAAGTAAAAAGAAAGTAGCTAGACAGTTAATTACTAGTTTTAGAGAATCTACAGCACGTTCATTAATATGTAGTATAGAGTTAGACCCTATACGAAGTCTTGTTGATGAAATAGCTGAAGATACTACTAAGTATTTTGTGACTCCTAATGGTGGAGAAAGACAATTAATTACTGATACTGATGAAGTTAAGAGAATATTGTGTAGCAATAAAAGATTATTAAAAACAGGTGATTATTTGGGTGGTAATCTTGACGTTGTTAAAAGAACAGTTGAAGATATCCTACTTAACCCCCCGCAAGTTTTAGGAACATCAAAACGTTTAAAACGTGGAGTTACTATCCCAAATCTTCACCACTTATTAGTATTCTCTTATTATACCAGTTATCATCACTTAATGCAATACATAGGCAGAATAGTTAGATATGAAGAAGGTAAAGTAGGTAAAGTTTTTATATTTAGAACATTAAATACCTATGAAGAAAATTGGTTTGATAAGATTAATAAAATCTATGACAAAAACCTTAAACAAGTAGATGAAATAGATTTGAAGATTAAGGGATATATATCATCATCTAATTATGACAAATGAAAACTTTAACTTAGCTGATGTAGATGATAAATTGATTAAATTATTACTCTTTTGTTTAGATAATAATATCAATTTATTCAAATACTGTGGAATTAGTTCTGAAAAAGAATTAATTATTACTGATGAATTGGAAATTCTTCGTATCTTTAAAATCTGGTCTGATAAAAAATTAATATATTTATCTCCAGATGGTATGTGGCAGTTAAATACTACTGTAAATCAGAATAGTATTCCAAAAAAAGATTTAATTACTAGTATCAGAGAATTTTGGTCATCAAAATATATTGGTATAGCTGGTAAATCATCTAATAATACAGATGTTCGTAGAGCATTAGAATTATTCTTTGATAGTATTAGCACTAAATATAATGCTGATGATATTATTACAGCTTGTAAGAAATACGTAGATATGTGTATGGCTACTAATAGATTCTTAAAAGATTGTGATAATTTTATCTATGATAATACTGGTAAATCTATGTTGCTAACATTCCTTGAAGATAACGAAACTACTAAAGAAGAATACGACAATGTTGTTTAAACAATTAGCGGATAAGATAATCCGAAATCAATCTTTTATTGGAAATGGTGGTGTAAACTTTTTACCCATTTATCCTATATTTCCTAGATTAAAATCATTTCTTCCAGGATTTATTCGTGGAGACCAAATACTAATTACAGGTGGTACAGGTGCTGGTAAATCAAGATTAGGATTCTTTATTGCATCTTATCTGTTATCATTATCACAAACAATACCTAATATAAAGATTAAAATCTTCTATAATAGTTTAGAAGAACCTGTAGAAAAGTTTAAAGCTATGTTTATCATCAACTATTTGAGAGAGAAACATAACATTAAGCTATCATACTATGAAATAATGGGATACTGGGATAAACAGTTTTCTAAAGACTATCACCCCTACATCATCGAAGCTGCTAATTATTTCTCTGAAACTATAGAACCCTATTTTGAGGTAGTACAAATACCTCATCCTACAGGATTTTATAAACTAGTAAGAGAATTTTTAGTTAAGACTGGTACTTACTACTACAAAGGTGTTCCTGCTAATCAAGGAGAAATATGGGATGAATATAAACCTAGTGACCCTAATCAATGGGTTATTACGTTTTCAGACCATATTGGTAACTACTTGAATGAATCAGGAAAAACATGGTATGAAACACTAGAACATTTTAGTGCGCAATACACAAGACAACGATTAGGTCTTAAATGTGGTGTAGTATCATTCTTTGTTCAGCAGCAAGTTCCTTCAAAAGAGGCACTTGAAGTAAACATCAAAGGAAAAACAATTATTGACAAACTAAAACCTAGTATCGATGGATTAAACAAAATCAAAACAACTAGTCAGGATGCAACTATTATCTTAGGATTATTCTATCCCTATAAGTGGAGAGACCATATACCAGCACAAATGTATTTGGGTTATGATTTAAAACTATGGAAGAATAATTTACGCACACTATTATTACTAAAGAGTAGAGAAGGTATTCTTGATGATTTAGAAATGGGTGTGTTATTTGATGGTAGTCGCAATTACTTTGCACACTTGGATAAAGACGATATGGATAGTAACGAAAAACTTTTAAAACAAATTAACAATGTTTGATATTGTAGAACCAACAGATGAACAATTAACCAGTTTATTACTGTATGGCTTACCTAAAACAGGTAAATCTACTATTCTTGCTGATTTAACAATTAAAGAATCTAATTCTCTAGTTATTAGTACAGACCCAAAAGGTTATCACTTCTTAAAAGCAAGAGTAAAGCAAGTAGATGATTACAAAGAATTTAATAAGTTACTTGATGAGTTAGCTAATAGTAAACTAAAATATCTGATTATAGATACAGTTACACAACTAGATATATGGTCAGAGATTGTAGGTACTTATATGTACATGAAAAGTGTACAAGGTAAATCATTTAATCGTGATGGTAAAGGTAATCCTATACTATATGGTGATGAAGGATTTACTAGCGTGTATAATCTAGCTAATGGTGCTGGTTATCAATACTCAAGAGAAGTAATGATGGAATGGTTTAGAAAGTTTCAAAAGATAGCAGAACGAGTAATACTTGTAGCTCATGTCAAAGACAAAAGAGTAGAATCTAAACTACAAGATATTGTTGATGTAGCAGATATCAATCTTACTGGTAAAGTAAAATCTATATGGTCATCTGTAGTAGATGGTATAGGATTTGTTTATCGTGATAAAGAAGAATGTTATATCAGTTTTGAAGCTAAACAAGATGTAATTGCTGGTTGCAGATTAGCTAGATTATCTAACCAAAACATTATGATTTCTGATGGTAAAACTGTTAACTGGAATAAGATTTATTCAGACATTAAAATTAAATAATTATGATTACATTTTCTGATTTTAAATTAGAAGGAACAGTAAAAATTAAGACAGCAACAAGGGAAAAATATCCTAATAGAGCTGTTATCACTAAGTTAGAAGTTACAGAAGGACAACGTTCTGCTTCTATTCATTTTAATACTAAAGCACAAGAGTTGCTTGGTGTTGAAATACCTACGCAAGTAGTTATTATAAAGCATGGAGATACCTTTCTTATTTCACCATTTGATAAAGTTAAAGAGGTTAATCCTAATTTAGCTATGGCATTTGAAAGTAAGAAATTAGTATATCGTTTAGGAATGAATGGTAAAGTATCTTCTAAAAGTATTCATGCAGAATTAACTGAGAATGAATATCTATTAGTAGTAGAGAATGCTGAAGAAGGTATCTTTAAAATGGAACCTATAATAGATTATACAGCTAATACTCAATCAGATGCTCAATCTATTGTAACTATTCCAACTAATGTAGTAGTAGAAGAAGAATCTATTTTAGAAACAGTAAATAATGTAGAAGCTTATGATGAATTTTGAAGGTAACACAGGGGTAGAGGAGAAATCCCTATACACAGGTTTAGCACTATGCAAACCTAATGGTGTAAAACTATCAGACAATGGAGAATCACTATGGATTCCATTTAAATTTCAAGATGGAGATTTCCTTGTTGGTGTAACAGTTAAAGATGAACCAGTAGTATCAACAACTGGAAGTCATCTTTATATGTCAACTAAAGGAGACTGGCGTTCATTCTATATTAAGGATGAAGCTACCATGTTTGATATTAAAGAATCTAATGGCAGAGAGTGGTCATTCTTTACTAAAGAGAGTGAACCAGTTAAAGCTAGAATTGGTGAAATTGATTGGTATGAGTTCTTGCGTCAATTATTATCTTATCAGTCTAATCAAGAAACATTCTTGAAAGATATGAAAGCTAATAAACTGGATTTTGATTCAGTATTAAAAGGTAAAGCTAATTTTGAATCACTAATGGACCATGTTAGAACTAATAACTGTCATGTAGTTATTCCATTAGTAGTTAGAGAGAAACAAGATGGTACTCTAGCACAATCTTCATTGTTTAGATACATCTATCGTTCAGAAATTAACAATGGTAATCTTATAGTTCCACAAAGAGCTATTACATCATTCCAAAAGCAAGTAGAAAATGCTGAGAAGAATGGTACTAAGATTACTAATAGTTTCTTTAGCATTAAATACCAAGAATTTGTTCCGTTGCAATCAACAGAAACAACTGATACACCTGATTGGTAAACTTATTCACTAGAAAGCGTTACATTGTGTGACGCTTTCTTTTTATAAATTCCAATTATGAAACTTGATGGTATTGTAGCTTCAGAAAGTTACAACGTTTATAGTCAGATAGACCAATTTAAAGTATGGGAATCATTATTAGGATTTAGTGTAAGACTAAATGAAAAAATAGTAAATACATTACGCAATGATTCTAAACCTGGTTGTTGGTTATATGAATACGATAATGTTATCTTATTAGCTGATTTTGCTGATGTTACTTATCATGGTATATCTTGTATTGATGGTGTAATGCTTAAATATCATTGCAACTACACTAGAGCATTAGAGATTATCAAGCAAAATGTAAGTTTTAAACAAGTTAATACATTATCATTAACTACTAAACAGTCAAAAGATTGGAAATTTGAATTAGCATTTACTTCAGGCAACTGGAATAACCATCACAAAGAATATTGGTTACAGTATGATATATCTAAAAAGCAATTAGAGTCAGAGAACTGTTATCCTGTAAGTTCTTATTCATTCAATAGTCGCTATTGTCCACATTTCATGCAGAAAGTTAGAACTTATGATGAAACAACAGCTATTGTAGTAGATAAAAAGATTAAGATATATAAACCTAATAGTACATTTAAATTCCTTAGTAACTTCAATGAGAATACTATTGGTGGTACAAATGCTATAACAGATACTGTTATCATTACTAAATCTATAAAAGATTATATGGTATTAGATAATTTAGGTTATAGTAGTAGGTTTATTCATTCAGAAACATCAAATCCTGATTTATCTATGTTTAAGAATTATGATAAAGTATATGTATTAATGGATAATGATGAAACAGGCTTAAATGCTTGTAACAGATTATCATCAATCAATAACTTTACTGGTATATCAATTCCTGAAGGTTATCCTAAAGATATATCTGATTTCTACAAAACGTATGGTTACACAGAAACAAAACACCTCATACGTCAACTCGTACCCAAAAGTACATCCCACTTATTATCCGCTATTTGATACTATAGATTTAACATCTATAAAAGAAAATCTTAGTAGAGTAACATATTATCCCGATAGTAAAAATATATTTAGAGCATTAAACCATTCTGTCTATGATGTCAGAGTGGTTTTTTTGTTTCTATCTCCTTATCAGAATAACTATGCAAATGGGTTAGCTACATCAAGTACGATTATGACTCCAACTCTGTCTGTTATAGAACAGAGTTTACAAGAATATCTTGATGATTACTCTTTTAATCTTAAAACAGATTTATTACATTGGGAATCACAAGGTATATTATTGCTTAACACAGCACTTACAGTTCCAAAACAAGGTTCTCCAACAGCACATGTTAAATTATGGGCATCATTTACTGAATCATTAGTAAAATACTTAGAAGATAATGTAAAACCTATGTTTGTCTTCTTTGGTAATGATGCTAAAAAGTATTATCCTTTAGTATCAAATGGTATATGTACTATACATCCAGTAGCTAAAAAGTATAATCCTGATTTAGAAATTAATACTGCTGTATGGAAAGCTGTTGATAACTACTGTATTTACCAGAATAATGAAAAAATACAATGGTAACATTTAAAGAATCTTTTATGGGCAAGTATGCTCGTAAAGTAATTATAAACCACTATACAAATATGTTGTGTAAAGTAGATACGTGTAGTTATCAATACTCGTATTCTAACTCAATATATATATTGTCTAAAACAGAAAATCCTTATTTATTTAATTTTAAACTTCTTCAAGTATGAAACTCCTTATTACTTCTACATTGTCTAACAATGTAACAATCCATGATTTTAATGGCTCTACTGTTTCTGAATTATACGACTATCTCAAAGAGAATGAGTTGTATGTTGAAGGTATGGTTGTTAATGGTAATACTGATTTAAGTGCATCAGGAAATGATATTCCTCAAAACTTAAAAGTAGTAACTGTAACTCCTGCTAAATCTAGTGCAGCTATAAATTATGATGAAACTCCTTATAATGATTTAAAGCAAATTGCTAAAAGTTATAGATTGGGAGCTGTAGAAAATGATGATGATACATTATTAGATATTGTACATTCTCGCTACATGAGTGTTCCTAAAGCAGAGCTTATTGCTATGTTAAAAGCTGCTGATAACTATCTTAATCCTGAAACAAGCACATCACTTGTAAGTGATGCACAAGTTGCAGAACTAAGCAAATTAATTTCAGAATTAGATGAAAGAGTATTTGAAATTGAGTACAGCTTACAACTATTGACTGATGTTAACAAACTTAGATTTATTAACAGATTAAAGAAAGATTATCCGCATTTGATTAAGTAATTATAAGGATGAGAGAGTGGTGTAACAGCCACTCTCTTTTTAAATCAATGCTATGACTAGAGAAGAAATTTTTAGTAATCCTAATTTTGATGTATTAGAACTATATCTTGAAGAAATGTTTCCAAACAGATATGAGTTTCAAGATACACAGTTATTATTATATTATCCTGAAGTTACAGTAAAAGATACTGCTGGTAATACTTATACTATTTATGATATATTTATTCATTTAGAATATGATTATACTGCATTTAGATTTACTAAACTTACTTATACATTAGCTGATTACGCTAATACCAGAGGTTTGATATTTGCTCATCCTCATGCAAATCATAATAGTAATTATTATTTTACTAGTGATTATTGTAAAGGTACTATGGATATTTTTCATTATTTTGATAACTTACCAAGTGTTGTTAAAGCTATTAACAACATAGATTTTTGGTTACATAATGAGAATAGTAGTGATTGTTATATCACTATAAAAGACCTTATAGAAATTAACCACATTAATTCATTATCAGCAGCAAACTTTAAGTTTGAAGTAAGATATAAACTTATAGAATTAGTTAATGATAGTTTAGAATTAACAGATACTATATTTGGTAAAATGTTTAGTTTAAAGACTGATAAAGAAAAACTAAAAAGTATCTTTATTAATAATCTAAGGTCAGTTTCTTATAAAGTTTCTACTAATTTATTGAATTTCATGAATAATTGTGGTAACTACACAATAAATTTTAAAGAAAAAACCCATTATATTAAAATACAAGCTTTCGATGGTGAATATCTACTGGGAGAAGCTTCAAAACAACTAAAAGACGATGTATTACAACAATTCGAAACCTTTGCAACAGCAGAATTTAACGACCCATATTTCTCATCAGGACTTGAAGACTATTACTTTAAAAATATCAGACAGACTAATTAAAAAGATTATAAAAGCTAACATCAAAACAGGTACTAATTCAGAATGGTGTGGTATTATATTCTATAAGAAGATTAGCAATACAATCCTAGAAGCTGTTGATATGTGCTTTATGGGTAAAGGTCCTGAAAACAGTATGGTAGTTAGTATAGATTATGCTAAATATCCTGATTTATCTTTAGTATTAGGTAATTATGTTATGTCTAATGCTGAAGAATTAGTAGATTGTTATCAAGGATTAATTCATAGTCATATAGAAATGGATACTAATCCATCTTCTGTTGATTATCAGGAGTTAATGGTTAACAATCCTAATTACAATGGTACTTATTTGAGTGTTATCTGTAATCATAAACTTAAATTCACTTCACTCATTAGTTTAGAAGAAGAAGAATATGATAAAGAATATACTTATAAGTGGTTTGGTCAAACGATTAAACAAACTAGAAAAGGTAGCAAAACAATTAATATCTACAAGATTAACACAGAATTAGATATTCCTGAATATGAAGATATTGATGAAGCTATTAAAATTACTACAGTAGTTGAGAAACCTAATTATATAAGTCAGTATAATATGTTTGGTAATAATAAACCAAATTACTTAACTGAATTAAATAACTATTTTACGTTTAACAACAGAACAACATATAAAGATAAAGTAGATATACTAAATAGTTATGATTTCTATGAATATAGTGTGGAAGAGTTCTTAGAAGAACTAAATCCTAATATAAATGAAGTAGAATTATTTAAAGATTTGTATGTCTATAAAGATACACAGTTTGTTGCAGATTTAAAAGTTAAATTTTCACCAAAAAACAAAACTAATGAGTTTAAACAAAAGGTATAAGTCAGCTATATGGGCAGATACATCATTAAATATTACTGTTATAGGATTAGGTGGTGTAGGCAAAGGTGTTGCTGTAAACTTAGCCCTTAATGGTCATAAATTAGGATTATATGATGGAGATACAGTAGAAGAACATAATTGTATTCCACAAGGATATTATCCTACACAAATAGGTATGCCTAAAGTAAAAGCTATAGAACAAGAATTATCATTCTATAAAGAAATTACTAATGAAATAAAGTATCGTTATGAATATTGGAATGATAGTTATTCTTTAGCTAATAATGTTATTGTATGTCCTGACAGAATGGATGTTAGAGTTTCTGCTTTTAATGAATGGTTAAACTATTATATAATTGATAAAGAACATAGTTTCTTTATGGATATCAGAATGTTAGCTGAATATTTTGAAATATATTTCTTATCTTCTAAAGATGGATTAGTAGAAAATATTGATGAATATAAACAAAGAGCTTTATCTGATTCTGAAAATCAACCTGTTAACTGTACATTTACTCAAACTAGATATGTAGCCAATATGTGTCATGGTAAAGTAGTAGAATTGATTAATAAATATATTGTAAACCTTAAAACAGGAACAGATGTCTATACAATTCCTTTATACACCAGGTATGATGCCAACTTATAATTCAATATTATTTAGACAAGATTATGATTGTTATATTCTTAATACTATGATTAATTACAATGATAGAGATATAATTGGTTCAAATCGCATTCCTACTACATTATTATATGGTTTTAAAACTACTGATGATTTTCGTATAAATCTAACAAGTCATGTTGTAATGTTTGCTACTAGATTAATTGAAAAAGAAGTTACTTCTTTAATGGTAGTTAACAAACAATCTAAAGATGTTTATATGTTTTCTCTTGATAGAGAAATATTCTTTACTGATAAATGTCCTGATAATATAATAGAAATAGTTAAAGCTTTCATTACTGTAAGTTTTAGTAAAGATGATGTTTTTAATTATACTGTTATTCCTTATAAATATGTACAAGAAAAAACATTTAATATAAATATAGTATCAAAAGATTTAATAAGTTCTTATCTTGTGGATGTTATGAGAGATAAAAGGTTATTAAGATTTTAAATATGATTAAAAACAAAAGACAGGGAGATAAGTGGAATTATGATGTTATTAAGTTTTTAGCTACTATATTTAATTTAGAAGCTTTTAACAATAAGAATCATAAGACTTATGAAATCTCTACTACAAAAAACACTCCATTAGATGGAGAAGGAATTGATGTATTTTATAGAGATACTGTTCCTAACTATATTCAGCGTCTTAAAGTACAATGTAAAAAGACAATGATTAAAGGAAAGAATAGTATTTCTATAGATATATCTTCATTATTAACTATGCGTATAAAACCTGGAGAAATACCATTGTTATTTACTAGAATGACTAAAAAGATTACAGTAAAAGAACAAGTGTTAGATGAACTGGTTATTATGCGTATGGAAGATTTTAAATTATTTTTAAATGAATATGTTAAATCAAGTAAATGACTACAGGCAACATGATGCGTTGCACTATAGCAAGTTATCAGCACTATCAAAAGGTTATGGTACTTATGTAAACAAAAAGTATTGGACTGACCAATTTGCTATGAATCATGGTAATGCTTTTGAGTGTTTATTAACTTACAAACAACATTTTGATGAGTTATTCTATATTAGTAATGAAGATAACTATAGTAGAGGTTCAGCTAAATCTGTTGTTAAATTAGTTTATGATACACTAGAATCTTATGTACCATTAGATACACTCAAAGAACCATTACTATTGGCTGCAAGTCAAGAAGGTTATGGTGGTAGTTGGAAAGAAGATACAGTATGGAATAATTTAATGAAACTAGAAACATTTTATGAAGATTTATGGAAAGCTAGAGGAAAAACAATTATTAGTAGAGTTGATTATGAGAGAATACTACATCAAGTTAGTATGGTTAAATCACATCCATTTACAGCTCATATTGTTGAATCTTGGACTGATTTCCAAGTTCCTAACTATTTTAGTTACAATGGTATAGAGAGTAAAAGATTATATGATGCTGTATCAGAAACTGGATTGTATGATATTAAGTACACTAATGGTAGTGTTAAAGATTTTAATTATAGTTTAAGAAAGTTTAGATACGATATTCAAGCTGCATGGTATAGTTATCGTCAGGATTTTCCTCTACAATTCTTAGTAGTTAGTCATGTTACTAATGAACCACCTTTATTATATACACTATCACTAAAAGACTTAACAGTTGCTTATGGTGGCATACCTAAAGGTACTGCAGATGAATTTATTGAGGATATGAGAGTTCCTGGAATTAAACAAATAGTTAATAACTACAATTGGCATTTAGCTAATCCTGATGTTGATGTTGATAGGGGTATCTTTATTAATAACGGAAGACTAATTACCAGTGCTTATGACACCATTTACAATCCCAACGCTCTCGATTGACTTATTTCACAATCCTAAAGAGCCTGTTCTAGTATTCAATAGAACAAGACTTTATTTAGCTCATACACTAAAAGCTTATGATGCAAAACTAGGTTTTATGTTGAAAGGATTAAACATGAATTTTTGTTTAGGAATAGAAGAAGTATCTCCATACAAAATATTTATGCTAATTGACAAAAGATTTAGTAATACAGAAGTATTAGAAACTACAGCTAAATCACTCTATGACCGTAATATTTTAAAAAGTTACTATCCATTTATTAATAATGATTTAGTAGTTTTAGAGTTTGATATACCTGAACAAGCTAAACATAGCTATGATATGTTTATGCAAAGTAGGTATTCAGAAATGTATTCACCTGATGAATTATTCAATTACTTTCTATATGCACCTAATAATGAATATCAACATTATGGTGCTAAAGTATTGAGTAAAGCATCTGTATTACAACAAGAACTATCTAGTTTCTATGATTGTGAAATAGATGGAGAATTAGATTCAATGCTTAACTTAAAAAATGAAATATTATCACTATGATGGAGAAATTAGTTAGAGAATGGTCTAAAACATTTGGACTTAGTGTACGAGAGTATTATGACAATACGATTACTTGGGAGGAGAAACTCAACGCTACACGATTGATTGATGAAGAGTATAAAGAACTCACTATTGCTATTGGCAACGATGACAATCCTAATATTGTTGAAGAAGCTGTAGATTTAATATGGGTTACTATACGATTACTACAACAAATGGGTGTTAATGCTGATGAAGCATTGAAACTCAAGTTTGAAGCGAACATGACTAAAGGATTTACAAGTCTAGATGAAGTAACGAAAGAAGCTGAACAAAAGAAATGTAGAGTTGATAGTCCATCGAGAGGATTTTATGTATTAAAACATAGTGAAACAGGTAAAATACAAAAACCTGACCATTATGTTAAACCCGATTTTAAAACAAGATATCCATAACTATGAAAAGGAGAATTCTAAAACTACGAATAAATTCGTGGAGAATGTATGACCAATGGGTTAGTGAACAATTATAATTCATAATTAGAGAGAGGTAGATAGCAATACCTCTCTCTTTATACTATAATCATGAATAAACCTGTTATTTTTAGATTTAAATCACAAAAAGAAAGATATAATACTTATCTTTATTTCATTAATGATAAAAAATTCCCTTTCTTTGTGTACACTTTAGCGTATGATATCATTATAGATATTCCTGAAGAACTAGTAGAGGATTTTATAAAAGATATTCGTAAAACCTTAAAGAATAAAGACATTAAAATTTACTACAATGATAGAGAGATTAGCAGAAATATGTACAAGGTGTGATGGTACTGGATTAAAAAACAGAAATGCTATTATTGTTAGTTGTATCTATTGTAAGGGAGAAGGATTAATAAGTCCAATAAAATGTGTTAATTACGATTGTCCTAAAGCTAATACTTGTTTTAGAATGTTATCAGAAATTGATAACTATTGGCAAGGATTTAATCACTACGATGAAAATAATTGTAAATACTATATAAAAGCAACAGATGAAGATATTCAGAAAGCTGTGCAAGTTAATGCTATTAACACACGAGGAACGCTCTCAAGACATTGGTTTGTGGTTCAACATGGAAGACAAGAAGGTAAGCGAGAATTACATTATTGATGGTCAAGTACTTGTACCTATATTTATTGATGAAGCATCTATAAGAGAAGGAGATAATTCTCTTACATTTAAAGTATTAGCCACACACAAATATATAGGATGGGTTTCTTCAATGGATGATGATAATTTCAGTATTAAAAATCTTAAACCATTTAATCCTGATTACTATATTGATATTATTTTTAATTCAGAATCTTTTACAGAAATAGCTATGTATCTTGAAACAAAAGACAACATTCATTATTCACTAAAACCTTATAAATATAAGGATAAATATATTATATTTCAATGACACTAGTTGATTACACATTATTTACTGACAAATTAAATCATAGTACACTATGGATTAATTATACCACCGATGAAGGTGAAACATTAGATACAGAAATACCTATTGTTAGAATTATTGAGTTACTATATGAAGCTGGAGAAATTGTAGATTATGATAAAGAAGATACTCAATTAGTTATATTACCTGATAATAAACATGTAGATAGTAAATTATATACTCCATTACGTTCTAATAGAGTATTAATGAATATTACAAGATTTTGGAATAGCTATAAATACAAAGAAAGAGCTATTGATTTATATTTAGAAACAATAAAATGATAAATATGGA
>JACCDP011497736.1_pt1 | contig 13934 bp, 42 predicted proteins | sample 7445841 | NCBI WGS metagenome assembly JACCDP01 (sample SAMN15323441, study PRJNA562643) | freshwater metagenome | isolation source: river surface water | place: USA:Blue River Watershed | collected 2017-08-17
ATAAATGACTTATGGCACTATCGACCCCACAAATTCAAATTCACAGATAATAAACATGGGTACAGTGATCCTTATGGTGATGATGTATTTCAAGGTCCACTTTGGATTCGACCTAAGAGTTTAATGAAGGCTTGTCAAGATGTTAAAAAAACAATGATACAAGTAGTTGGTCATACTGCTGTTAAAGAAATTGATGCTAAAGGTAAAGCAACAGGTGGTCGTTATTACTTTATTGATTGTTTCGACAACACCCCAGAATACTTAGTATATGAAAATAAACAAATAAAAATAAATAAATTATGAATAAATTAAAAACACTTATTGTAGCAGCAGTTATTATTACTCTTAATTCATGTTATGTTCAACATCAACATTCTTACACTCAAGAACATACTTCATCTCATTATCGTAATAACTTTACTAAACGAGACAATGGTGGTTGTGGTTGGCATCGTCAACAACCAAATCGTATTGAAAATAAAAGATATATGAAAGAATGGTAAAATAAATTTGGCTTTACCAGAGTTTGGTCGTATATTTAGGTAATAAATAAAAAACATAAAAACATGGTAAAACAACTTGAAGATCCAATTAAAGCATTTGTATTATTTACTATTGTGATTTTAACATTAGTATTATTAGGATAATTACCACTAGGCTTCCCATGACGAACAGCTCACTTGGGTGGTAGTTTCGGTTAGTCAGGTGTACTTAATTGGTAAAGTACCTAACGCTTAATTAGGGAATACAGGTTCGAATCCTGTCCTGACTACTAAAAAATAAAAGTTATGAAAAAGAAGTATTTTGTTAAAGCAGTTATCCCTGCAACTGTAGTTAGAATATTTGAAGTGGAAGCTACAAATGAAGAAGAAGCACTCGCTGAATATCTAAAAGGTGAGGCTTATGAGATAGAGGATGCAACTACTACTCATGATGAGGATGTAGTATTTGAAGTGGAAGAAAATATTTAACCTCTTGTTTGGCCTTAGGGACCTCTGATGTTATATTTAGGTAATAATTAAAACACACAACTATGAAAAAATTTAAAGATTATGAAGGGGTTATTTGTAAAGACAGAACTGAATTAAAATTATTAGCTACATTAGCTGAGGCAAAAGGTTATAGAGTCTGCTGTTTCTTTTATAAGAAACCTAAATATAGCCATCTTATATTTTTAGAAGGCTGGTTTTATGATTGTGAGGATTGGTTTATTAAATCTAAAATTACAACAGAAGAGTTTTTAGAGAGGGTTAGTTAAGGTTTGGCTTTGAGGGTCCTTAATGTTATATTTAGATTATAATTAAAAAATAATAACACATGAAATTAACACTCAAAAAACACCCAAATCTCAATTATTCTTCTTCAACTGCCCTTCGTTACGGGTGGTGGAGACCATCAGGTGAGATCTTTAAAAATCTAAAACACGAGTATAATTTTGATGATTTTTTAAGTGGAGGCGATATAGCTTTATGGGTTTATGAACTAGAAGTTAATAAAAAAGATTATAAAAATGATCTTTTAAAAGTATTTAAAGAGAATAATATTCCATATCATATCAAAACTATGGGACCTAATAAATTTATAGTAGTTAAAAAAGGCGATTTTATCAAACAAAAAACTAAAAGAAATTAATAAGACCTGAATCCCCTTGTTTGGCTTTTGGGGAAAGTGATGTTATATTTAGTCATAATTAAAAACAATAAAAGTTATGGTATATTTTGAAATGTTCACAGATGAGGGTAATGAAGCATGTACTCAAGCCTATCAAAACATCTACAACACAATTTGGGGAGACAAATTTGTTACTGAAAATGAGTTGAAGAAACTTATAAAAGAACAAATTGCTCAAGTAGCATCAATACACCCAGAAGTACATGATACAGAACCTGAATGGCACTTTGTAGATAGGATCAATATGTCATTAGAAACTAGAGGTTATAGTTATAAAATCAATAGAGGAGACCTATGAAAAAAATAATTAAAGATTTTCATAAAACAATAGAAGAGGGTTGTTATCCAATAGAACCATTTCCGATCTATATGTTTATGGTAATTGCATTTTTTTGCCCTATAATTATTAAAATACTATCCTGACTATAAAAATAAAAGTTATGAGTAGAGTTAAAGTAACATATGTGGCTATGGATTCAGATGGTAACAAACCTATTATGACAGCATCTACACTTGATGAACTTAAAGGGGGTTTAGATGGTTATTATGCTGTTAGTAGAGGTGAAGCTGAATGTTGGGGGTTTTACCCATTTGATACTAAATACCCTGATGAATATGAAGGACATTTTATATATGCTTGGAAAAATGTAATTCGAGGTGAAGTTATAATAGAAAAAGATAAAGTGAAGGTGTATTGTACTGAGTACTACCCTTACACAACATATGAAATTTAATTAAAATAAAAATAAAAATTATGAAATTTGAATTTTTGAAAGAAAAAGAATTAGAGCTAATCAATAACAGATTTGCTGAGGAAGACTCAATTGATTATGACAATTGGCATTTAATGACGGATGAAGAGATACTAATTACTGATGCTGGTATGTTTGCTCATGAAGCATACTGTAAAAATGAATTTAATTCATTAGAAGAATTTGCTAAAAACGCTTCTGAGGGAGAAGGAGATACAATAGAGAATACTATTAAAAGATTAGAAGAAATGTTAAATAAAGGTATTCTGAAAATAAAATAAAAGTTATGAGCGGAGGACACTTTGACTACAAGCAATGGCACATCAATCAAATTGCTGATGATATTGAAAAACTTATTGAGAGAAATGGTCGTGAAAAAACACGAGAGGAACTCAAAGAAGAATATTGGCATGGAGATGATTGGTATGAAAAATATCCTGAAGACCTCTACTACTACAAATACCCAGATGAGGTAATTGAGAAGTTTAAAGAAAGCCTTACTATTCTAAGACAAGCAGCTGTTTACGCTCAACGTATTGATTGGTTGCTATCAGGTGATGATGGTGAGGAAACATTTTTAAAGCGATTAGAAGAAGAATTATCAGAATTAAAAGAAAATAACAATGAGTAAACAAACAGCAGTAGAGTTTTTAGCAGAGAACCTAAAAGATTTCCCTCATATTAAACATTCTCAAAGATTTAAGGACTTGGTTGAAGAAGCCAAAGTAATGGAGCAGGAGCAGATTGAACGCGCCTGGATGAATGTGGAGATCAACTTACCAACCGAACCTTCCGCCCGGGCCTTTGCACGTAAGTATTACAAACAAACGTATGGAGGTGACAAATGAAAAAACAAACAGCAGTAGAATATTTGATTGAACAACTATTCCCTAAAGCATTGGGAGGAGAACAATATTACCATATTGAGATAGCCAAAGCAATGGAGAAGGAGCATATCATTGATGCCTATCGAAAAGGTTATAAAGAGGGACTTTGGCGCGAAGATTTTAAGGATGCTTATCATGAAATATATGGAGGTGACAAATGACCGAGATAATAGAAAAATATGAGGCAAAGTTAGACTATTTGAACAAAGCAGTTGAACAGACAAAACATCTAATGGATGAAGATACATTAGATATGATGAATGATATGAAAATTTTGCTTACTGAAGTAGTGACTGATTTTAAAACCATACATGCGTTAAATGGAGGTAACAAATGAATACAATGTATACTAACAGTAACAGACAATTAGCATTACAACTAGCTGTTGATTATGCTTTAAAAAAGGGAGATTTAAGGTTAAAAGTAAAAGATTTAGCTGACGAATGGTATGATTGGCTAGAAAATCCTAAAACAGGGGAAGATGATAAATAATATAACTAATATAGAATCAACTATGAATGCTAGAAAAGAATTAGAGGGAATCCTTAATAAACTAAAAGAAAAACAAAACGTTTTAGTGTGTGCTGATATTACCTATGAGGAAGGATGGAGAGGTGAAAATAAGAAACAAATAACCCTCACACACCCACATACTAAAGAAGAAGCAGAAGCATTCTTCAAAGCACTTGATTTTAACTATAATGATGGTTATGGTAGTCAAGAATTGTTTGGAACAGTATGGCTAACATATGGTGTTTGGTTATCAAGATGGGAATATGATGGAAGTGAAGGATGGCAAGTAAATAGTTGCCCTCACATACCAAATCATTTATATAAGAAAAATTTGGAAGATAAAAATAGTTAATTATATTAAAATAAAAGTTATGGAAACAGAAAATCAAAATCAATTACCAACAACAATGCCTCCTGTAGTAGCTATTATTTGCTGGATATTAGCAGGATTTGGGAGTATTATAATGTTCTTTAAAGTACTAGGATCAGACGATATGAGTCCATATTACCTAGGATCATTATTTGCCTCATCACTAATATTATTTTGGATGGGTCATGTTGTGAATTATCTAAAACTAATAGCAGATAAAAAATGATTACAATTTATATTATAGGATTTTTTGTCACATTTATATTATTAGCATTTTACAATAGTAGATGTAAAATAGGAAATGAAGTGTCAATGCCTCAAGCATTTCTTACTTCATTATTTTGGCCAATTTCGCATTTAAGAGCATTAATGGTAACACTTTGGAGTATACTTGAAATGATATTTAAACCAATTTCTAAAAAGTAATATTTATAATTACAAAAATAAGTTAAATTAAATAAAGGAAAAAAATGACACCAATGAAACGTGTGCTAGAAGCACTTAAAAAACTAGAAACCAAATATCCATACACTCCAAAACCAACCCCAAAACCAACTGATAAACCAGCTGATAAACCAACATATGATGATGGAGCGGCAGCTATAATTCAAGAGTTATTGAAACAAGTAGAAGTAGAAGTGGAAAATGAAAAAGAATTAATTCTTAATTCTTGCTCTTATGGTAAAATTAATCCTGGTAACCATAATGATAATTTAGAGTACTATAATGGACTTTAATAAAAGACATTTTTAGTTTTAAAAAATAAATGTTATGAAACTTCATATACAAAAAACAAATAAAATGTCAAATAAAAAACTTGTTATGGAACCTACTCCTAAAGAAAAAACCAATAATATAAATCAATCGACTCTAGGGTCAAGTATTATTATAAATTTATTTTTAACATTCTTAACCCTCAAATTAACCGATAACATCAATTGGAGTTGGTGGTGGGTAACAAGTCCATTTTGGTTACCAACAGGATTATCTTTAATCACTATTATCCTAACTAAACTAACTTCTTTTCTTGAACAGAATAAAAAATAGGAAGATCAAGTAGGGAGAACGAGTATGATGCTTCAACTTAACCCAATGGTACCTATTAAAAGGATAAGTGATGAATTAGAGGGTTATGCTTTTTTGGTTATAGATTATAGCCAAGAGCATGACCTTCTATTTACTTGTGCTATGGATAATGGTGAAATATGGACCCTAAATAATAGGGAGATTCGGTTCTGTAAAAACATAAGTATGGATAGGAGGATCGGGTAGGGAGAACGAGTAGGGGGATCAAGTAGGGAGAACAAAAATAAAAATAACAATATGTGGTTTGTATTTGCTTTATTAATCGCCTTCATACTAGGAGGAATGTTTATAGATTTAACTAATAAGTTAAACACTGGAAATAAAATAAAACATAAATGGGTAAAAGTAATACATTGGAGTCTAGTAGTCATATTCTATACTGCCCTTATCTATTGGGTTAGTACAGTGAATATAACTATAGAAAAACATAGATTACTCCCAAAAATAGAAATAGAAAAATGAAAACAGCAATAATATATTCAGTATTCTTTCTAGCGACACTTATATCAACAGTGGGACTAGTAACAACAATATATGAATATCCTAACTTTGCAATCATATTTGCAGGTATACTAACACTTGTACTCACAATAATGGGTATAAAGAAATTCCTAGATGATAGGAGGATCAAGTAGGGAGAATGGGTAGGGGGAACGGGTATAGGAGTATCGAGTAGGGGAATCAAGTAGGGGTATCGGGTAGGGAGAACAAAAATGTAAATTAACTAAACAAAAATAAATAAATTATGTCAAGAGAAAATGTAAAATTAGCTTACCTAAGTGGGATAGCTTTAGTTTTAATCGTATGTGCAATTGTAGTATTGGGTGAAAGTAAAAAAACAGGTAGTAACTGTGAACAGGCTCAATGTGATACTATCTGTTGTGACTCAACAAAGTGTGATACTGTGATGTGTGACAAACAGTAAATCAAGTGTGTTACGGAATATGGATATCCAAATATAGGGATATAGGGATATAAGTATATGTGACAAACGGTAGGGAGAACGGGTAGTATAGGGAGATGGGGTAGGTAACCCCCATGTCCCGCTCAAGCCAAGCTTCTCTATATAAAAGATATATAAGTATATACAAAAAATGGCACCGAAATGGTGCCTTTTGTTTGGCCCCCTGGAAAAATGATGTTATATTTATGAAAAAGTAATAACAATTAAAAATTAAAGCACATGTTTATGATCCTATTTATCGGTTTTATTTTACTCTTTTCAGCAATTGGTGGAACCATTAATGGTTTATCTTCCCTAAAAGATATGGCTTTCGCCCCAAGCCGAGAAGTTGATAACTCAAATTCAGGTTTAACCTGGCTAGCAATAGTAATTTTAATTCTTTGGGTTATTTTTTAAAACAGGTTTGGCTCCATTAAGGAAATATGTTATATTAATATTATAAATAAAATAAATAAAGGTTATGAAAAAAGAAAAAACAACGCCAGCAGCTGCAACTGCAGCACCAGTAGAAAGCAAAACAAAAGGCCGCCCAGTGGTAGCAACAAGCAAACGCCAACAACGACTCGCAGAAAAAGCAGCGCGCGCTGCCCGCAACGGAGGCGTGGTGAAACGGGGACGCCCGTCAACCAAGAAGGTGGAGACCGCACCAACTGAGGCCTAATTGGAGGTTACACATGCTCCCGAGTGGGTGCGAGGCCCACAATACGCCCGGGTGGCGAAATAGGTAGACGCAAGGGACTTAAAATCCCTCGGACAGAAATGTCTGTGCCGGTTCGAGTCCGGCCCCGGGTACTAACTTTATAGCGGAATAGAGCAGAGGTAGCTCGCCAGGCTCATAACCTGGAGGTCATAGGTTCGAATCCTATTTCCGCAACTAATTTTTAATTATATAGTAGTTATGAATCGTTTAAATTCAACCGCCAAATTGGCGTTTTACAACGCTCGGAAGCGTTCAGGTGATACTCAGCGTATCGCAGAGATGACTGGTTATTCAGCCTCTCACATCTCAGGTATCGCAAACGGTACCCGTTCAATCAATGAGGATGTTGCAACAGCAATGTACAGCATTACTCGCCGTCGCCAGAAGAATTCTGAGCGTCAGATGGCCTAATTAGGTCAAGTAGTTGCCATGTGTTTTTTAGGGGTAGCGGTGCCAACGGGTGCCGCTTCTCTTTGCTCCCTTGTTTGGCCTTGGGAGGTAAGGATGTTATATTTAGGAAATAATTAAAAAACACAAAAATATGACAGTACAACAATTAATTAACAGACTCCAAAAAATTAAAAACAAAGATTTAGAAGTTGTAGTTAAAGGTTCTAGTCCGGATGGGGATTGGGTGTACCACAATGTTATTGAAGGGGTTAAATCAGGTAAATTTTGGGACGATTGTGAAGATGAAGAAGTAAAAGCATTTATAATTGATGCAGGTTATTTTTAAAATAATAAATAAGGGGTCCGGTAGGAAGATCCGGACCCCCTTGTTTGGCCTTAGGGGCCCCTCATATTATATTTAGGAAATAATTAAAAATAAATAACACATGAAAAAGTATTTAGTTAGTAAAATCATTCCTGCAACACGGGTAGAAGTAGTTGAAGTATTAGCTTCAGATTATGAAACAGCTGTAAATCTTTGTAAAAGAGGATTTGGAGTTAAAGTAGGGACTATAAAACAAAACCATCAAGATGGAGTAGTATATGAAGCTAAAGAAATTTAGTCTCATGTTTGGCCTTGGGGGTCCTATATGTTATATTTAGTAAATAATTAAAAAACATAATAATATGACCGTACAAGAATTAATCGATCAATTAACAGAGTTAAAAAACGAAGGTTTTGGTAACACAGAACTAGTATTATCAATCACAGATCATACAGATTGGACTTACAATCTCGACTTCCCAGGGTTCGATATTAGTAATGTTTATGATATCGATGAGGAGTTTGATAGTGATAAAGATTATGGAGTGTGTGAGGTGAGTATTTAACTCCCTCACCTCTTGTTTGGTTTAGGAGGATCAAGATGTTATATTTAGACTATAATTAAAAATTAAAACACATGAAACAAGAAAAAATTGAGATTAAAGTAGGAAGTATTGTTAGATTTGAAGAGGGTAACTACAGAGTAACCAGTTTAAGAGGAGGTAAGGTAAATTTAGGTTCAATATTTGGACGTAAAATTTACTATAAAGGGATACCAGTTGAGTATGTGGTTGAGTATGGGGCAGAGTTTTATGAGAGTTGGTCCAAATCAGAGACTTACATGTGTATGTAAGTGTTTGGCTTTATGGAAGAGTGATGTTATATTTAGGAAATAATTAAAAATAATAACACATGAAAAATTTTAGAGAAGAACAAATCAATTCAACTACCGAGCCTTGTATTAATCAGTATTGGGAAAAGGATGTAAATGTAGATGGTATAGACATTACTTTTTATTACTGGAAAAGAAAAAAAGGATATAAAGGCTATACAGGTAAAGAGGGTATTATAAAGGTTGTAGGTGTTAAAGAGGGTAAAAAAAAGAAAATTACAAGTGTTTGGAGTGTAAATTTAGGTGAGGAATATTGTACCAAATTAATAGTAAGTAAGTTTAAAGAAATTTAAACTATGTTTGGCCTTATAGGCCTCTGATGTTATATTTAGACTATAATTAAAAATAATTAACACACATGAACAACTTAGTAATTAAAAAAGGTAAGGGTCGCCCAAAAAAGACTCAGGAGAATCAAGTAGTGTTTGATCCAACAACAGTAAAGATTTTCAAGGGCTCAGAACTGAATTTCAATGAGAATGTATTTCGCCCTATGAGTACAGGTACATTGATGGATAGTATTTTATCTAGCCAAAAAGGACTGATGCCAGCAGTTAATATGATCATATGTGGTGGCCCAGGTTCAGGTAAGAGCACAGTAGTGTTAGATATGTTGAGTCGCCTAGCATCACGAGGTAAGAAGGTATTGTTTGTATCAGGGGAAATGGATGAGATAGGTCACTTCAAATATTGCCGCCGAATGCCTCATTTCAAGACAGTGCCGACTCTGTTTTTGAAGAACTACACCGAGACGATTCGTGAGACAATGGAATATGTTTTGGATCAGGGTTATGATGTAGTAGCGATTGATTCAATAGCTGAGGTAATTGAGATGTATAAGGATACTTATCGTACAACTGAGAGTGCAGCTGAGTTATGGTTTCTAAACTTGCAGAGCCGAGTTAAGAAAGGTGAGAATAAAACCAAAAAATATACATCATTTATTAATATTCAACAGGTAACTAAAGCAGGGGATTTTGCCGGTAGTAACCGTTTAAAACATATGACTGAAGCAATGTGTCATATTGATCGAATCAAGGGAAGTGATAGTCGTAAAGTGTATTTTAGTAAGAATAGGGATTGTGATACAGAATCATATATCAAATATAGAATTGGTTTGAATCAGGTTGAGTATAGTTTGCCTGATGCAGATGATGAGGAATAGTCATGTGTGTGTTTTAATTATAAGAGGATCGGGCCTGGAGACGGGCCCACCTCTGTAGGGGTATCCGGTAGGGGGATCTGGTAGGGGGATCTGGTAGGGAGATCCGGACCCCCTTGTTTGGCTTTAGGAGAATATAATGTTATATTTAGGCTATGAGTGAAATAGAAAAACAAATTAAGACAATAGAGGAACGAATAGAGTTCCTTAACACCGATAAAACAAAATGGATCAGCGCTTGGGCTTACCCGGAAGGTTATACACCATATGATCATGGACCACGAGTTAGGAGGGAAGAGAAGAAGAAATTAAGAGCTAAACTAAAGCGCCTTAAAAAACAACTTTAACCCCTTGCTTGGCCCTAGGGGAATAGGATGTTATATTTAGGAAATAATTAAAAACAATAACAATATGGCAATGAATTCATTTCACAAGTACGTTTCAGCGATTCGTAAGTCAAAATCGTTTAAACCAGTAGTTTTAGATCACCCATGGAATATACATTGTAAGGTAATAGCAGTATGTAAGGATACTAGGTATATCTTTGGTCCAATGTTGATTCAGGAAATTCAAGATGTTATAGGTAAACATCAGGTAGTGATCACATCGGATCACGAAACACGTGAGATATATGCTTTTGATGTGTGGTTGTAACCACTTGTTTGGCCCCGTAGGGGAACGATGTTATATTTAGGTAATAATTAAAAATTATAAACACATGAAACACCTAATAATGATCGACGCCATTGAAATGGCAAAATTAGCTAAAGCAGGAATTAAGGAAGCACACGAACAACTTGTATTGTGTAGCCAAGAACTTAATCAACCCATCTCATATTCTGAGTCAGAGGAAATTATTGAACAGATGATGGAGTTGGAGTTGATGAAGGATGCCTGTAAGACCTCATTAGAGGTTATAAATAAGTTCATTAAGGAGAACAAGTATATCTTTAATTAAAGTTTGGCCCCACAGGGGGTAAATGTTATATTTAGGAAATAATAATAATTAAAAATTAAAACACATGACAAATCAAAACATTGCAGATTCGATTATTAAGCTTTTATTTGAGGTAGGAATTGATGGTGAAACAATGGAGTACATCATTGACAAATTAGGGATGAGGGATCAAATGATTAAACAGTTAACACCTCAAGAGGATATTATTGAACTAGAACGAGGTGAAAAAGTAATGGTTAGTTTTACAAAACAACAGTTGATTGAGTACACTCGTGAGATTCAAGAACGTTGTAAATTAGCAACAACTGAAGCTTTAAATAATGCAGGAATTGATGGTGATGATTATATTGAGTTAGAATTGGATTATAATAATACTATTCAGACTAACTTTGATGATAGAGCTCTTATTAAGGAAATAGAAAGTATCATTGACGATGCATTTGAAACAGATGATGATTCAGTTTTTGATGAAGCAACAAATGTGATTACGTTTATGAGTAAAAGATAGTGTGTGTGTTATTATTTTAATTATGTAAGAGGTTGGCCCCAAATGGGGCCCCTTTTATTTGGCTTTTTAAAAATAATATATTATATTTAGGTAATAATTAAAAATAATAATAATATGAAAAAGTTTGAAAAAGTAATTGAGTTAAAAGGTGGTTTAGAAGGGAATAATAAATTTGATAAATTTATTTTTGGAGAGTTTGAGAGTAGGATTTATGGGGATTGGGGTGTGTATGAAGATGGAGAGGAAAGAGGGTATGATTTTGATTTAATGGAGAAAAATGATGATGATGATTTTTGTTATATTGATGATTATAATTATGATTTAGAAGATAAGGATAAAGTTTTGTTAGAGGATTTAAAGAAGTATGTAGGTGAAGGTATTTGTTATGATTGTGGTTATAGAGATAATGATTGGTATAATGTAGAGTTTAAAGGAGATATAATGGAAATTAATTTTATTAATTAAAGGGGGTTACCCCTTTGTTTGGCCCTAGGGGGCCCCTATGTTATCTTTAGGCCATAATTAAAAACACATAACAATATGAGAGAAGATTTGATTAACAGAGTGATTGATTTACAAATCAAGTGTAACAACATGATTGATGTTTACGGTAAATGTGATATCGAAACAGCTGATGAGGTAATTAGATTAGCTGATAGCTTGACCTTTGATGAGGCAAGTGAGTTCATAAAGCGATATGAACAACGTTTGGCATCCAGGTAATAGGATGTTATCTTTATATTAATAATTAAAAATATAAACACATATGAAAAAGATTAAATCAACTCCAAACACTAAAAAAATTACATTACCTGAACATTACTCAGTAAACCACCACTCAGGTATGTCTGGGGAATATCTTTATATGGTAGATTATTGTAACACATATAATGATTCTTATTATTTAGATAGTATCCTCACTATAAAAAAAGACCTAATTAAAACAGCTCGTAGTGTAGCTAAAGCATTAAATGGTAAAGTCGATTTAGAGGTTACTAATGGTGATATAAAAATAGGTGCTTGTAAAACAGATAGTGGTACTAAAGTATATTTTTATGTTTATGTTTATACTACAATGGAAGAGAAGGAAGTAAGAAAATGTATTAAACAATAAACATCTTATATTTGGCCTCATCTGAGGTTAATGTTATCTTTATATCAATAATTTAATAATTAAAAACATATGAGTAAATCTAAAGAAATGTTTATGCAGGTTAGAGAGGAAGAAATGAATTCATGGGACGCCCGTGATGCGGATTACTTCTATTATCAAACAGGATTGTTTATGTTATCAATTCCAAACCCTAAACCTAATAAATAATAATATGAGTAAATACACTTTAGTGATCCATCCTGATGATCGATCTACTGATTTCCTAAAATACATCTACCAAGACCTACCTAACACCACTGTAGTAACTGGAGGTAAAACTCAAAACCAAATCATAGACCTAATCCAAATTCATGATCGAGTCATAATGCTTGGTCATGGAACACCTCATGGTCTGCTTAGTGTAAACCAATTCCCAGGTTCAGGACATATTATCAACTCTGAAATAGTTCCATACCTGAAACGTACTGAAAACATCTTCATATGGTGTTATGCGAGCGACTTTGTCTCACGATACAACCTAAAAGGGTTCTGTAGTGGTATGTTCATTAGTGAGTTATCTGAAGCAAATTACCTCGATGTTACTACTACTCAAGCCGATGTAGACATGTCTAACATATTATTTGCTTATACATTAGGTAAAGCACTATTAAATAATGATGATATGTTTACCGCAATGAGTAAAGTTAAGACAGCATATTTTGCTATGACACCAATTAATGAGGTAGCTAGATACAACAACGGTAGACTGAGGTTGATGGATTAATAACAACATTTGGCTCTATGAGACATCAATGTTACATTTAGGTAATAATTTAAAACATTAATCATATGGATAACATTCAAGCGTTAGCTAATCACATGACCACTTCAAACACGATGACTAAATCACATTTGGCTATCGCTCAACAACTGATTGAGTTAAAATATAATGTGGTAGTTACCTCCATTGAATTCGAAGACGGCAGTGGTCGATCATTCAACATCACAACCAAATCTAACCAGCTTAAAAAACAGCATGTGAGGGTGTAGATACACCACAAAGTATCTGTGTACACGGTACGTATATATACGGTACTTAGTATTATGTCTACCATGCGCGTTATGGTCCATATACCCGGATACCCGATAAACCCGTGAGAATGAACACAAAACAGATCGTATACAATCTTTGCGCGCCGATTGTATATACATATATACACTCCATAACACACCCCCAATTTTCAAAATAACCCTTTGCACCACAAATGGTAAAACCCAAAATCTCTCTTTTATAAAACTTTTTGGCATCGACCAAGTATATACGTATATTTAGATATAAAATAAAGGTTATGAATAAAAATCACTTACATCACCCATTTGAAAACTTCATGTACTACTTTGCTGTCATCATAGGTGTACTAGCAATTGTAGGCCGTGTCATTCAAGTTGTGACTACCCATGTACCTCATTAAAACAATTATCATTTGGTGCGGAATGTATTACGCCACACCTCAATGGATGGAAAAACAGTTTCCTCCCCACTTCAAAACCCAGTATGAACTCTATATTGTACCTTATGGTACACCACTATCTAATATCAGAAGTAACCTTGACCCTAAAACAACAGCATTAGTTGGTTTCAGCGCGGGAGGATTGGATGTAC
>JACCDP010773004.1_pt1 | contig 13931 bp, 13 predicted proteins | sample 7445841 | NCBI WGS metagenome assembly JACCDP01 (sample SAMN15323441, study PRJNA562643) | freshwater metagenome | isolation source: river surface water | place: USA:Blue River Watershed | collected 2017-08-17
ATGCTACTGGACAGTATGCAAATAGCGCATTTATTCATGCTAATTCTGCATATCAATCGCAGAATGCAACAGGGCAATATGCTAACTCTGGTTTTATTCAAGCGAACAGTGCATATGACCATGTAAACTCTGCGTTTGCATTTGCCAATACTTTGGCTGGCGGTGCGTCTATTGATAACGTTGCCCGTGATGCTGCAAACTCTGCTGGTATTTACGCTAACGGTGCATTTGTTGCTGCCAATGTTGCTGATGCAAAAGCAGTAAATGCTGGTGTATATGCTAATGCAGCATTTAATACGGGCAACTCCGCCTTCATTCAGGCAAACGCATCGTTTGACCACGCCAATGCCGCATTTGCTGCTGCAAACAATGTATTCCCACAAGTACAACCTGCGTTTAATACCGCTAACGCTGCGTTTATTCACGCAAATGCATCGTTTGATAAAGCAAACAATGCTGATGCAAATGCACTGTCTGCTGGTGCATATGCTAATGGTGCATATCTACATGCCAACGCTGCGTTTGAAGCTGCTAATAACGTATTCCCGCAGGTACAGCCAGCATTCAATACAGCAAATGCCGCATTCTTACAAGCCAACGCCGCAATCGTTCACGCACAATCTTCTTTTGATGCGCAGAACACAACTGGTAGTTATGCAAACTCAGCATTTACTCAAGCAAATAATGCTCTAACAACTGGACAATTTGCATTTGACCAAGCTAATGCTGGATTCATTCAGGCTAATGCTGCAATAGCTCACGCACAATCTGCATTCGGTGCACAAAATACAACAGCATCTTATGCAAACTCGGCGTTTATTCAAGCCAACGCTGCATATGCTGATTTGAATACTGTAGCAATCTATGCAAACACACCGAGCTACACAGCAAACTCTGCTGACATTTATGCTAACGGTGCTTTCATTCAAGCTAATGCTGCATTCAATACTGCTACTGCCGCTTATGCTCATGCGAATATATCATTTGATACTGGCAATTCCGCATTCATTCAAGCCAACTCTGCATTTTTCCATGCAAATTCGGCATATGAAAGCCAAAACACGACTGGTGCATATGCGAATTCGGCTAGTGTTTATGCAAACGCCGCTTTTGAAGTAGCAAATTCGGCAAGCATTTATGCTAATGGTGCATTTGATTCTGCAAACATTGGTGGTATCTACGCTAACGGCGCATTTGCTACAGCAAATTCTGGTAGTCAGTATGCGAACTCTGCGTTTATTGCCGCTAACAGTGGATTCATTCAAGCAAATGCATCATTTGACCATGCTAATGCTGCATTCGTAGCAGCAAATAATGCCCTAGACACTTGGGTTCGTGGACAAGCAAACGCTGCATTCGACAAGGCTAACTCTGCTGCAATTGCAGCTAACACATCAAGCACTACAGCAAACTCAGCTTACTTCCACGCTAACGCAGCATTCATTCATGCAAATGCAGCATTCAATAAAGCAAACACTGGAGGTGGTGGTGGTGGAGCAAATGCTGAAGTACAATCATTCCAAACAATTGCAGATGGTACATCGTCAACTTACGCATTGGGTTACACACCAGCCGCTGGTAATTCTTCAGTATTTGTTTCTGTCGGGGGTATTGTACAAAGTGATAATGTTGATTATGTTCTTACAGTTGCAAATTCAACCATTTCGTTTAATGAACCCCCACCATTGGGTGAAAGAATTCGTGCAGTTGGATTTACTACAGTTACTCCATATTTCTTAGATGTTGCGAATTCCGCTGGCGCATTAGTTAGCACATTTAATGGTGTTGGTGATGGTTCGAATACAGTATTTTCACTTGGATTCCAACCAGCAACTTCAATATCCGTATTTGTTACGGTTGGTGGTATTGTTCAGCCAGAATCTGCGTATATAACAAGTAATGTTTCAAACACAATTACTTTTGTTGACGCACCCGGTGTTGGTGAAAATATTCGTGTTGTTGGGTTCACTAAAATTAACCCATATTATATTCAATATGCAGCGTCTAATGTTTCTGTTTCGGTATATGAATCTGTTGCAAATGGTAATACTGCATCTTTTGATATTGGATTTAATCCGCAAGCAAAAGAATTCTTGTCCGTAACCATTGATGGTATTGTACAACCTCTCAGTGTGTACAATGTAAACACTACGGCAAATACAATTACATTTGATTCTGCCCCAGCAAATGGTGAATTAGTAAGAGTTGCGACTTTTTACACGACAGTTAATCCATACATGCTGTCTGCAAATACCGTGACTTTTGAACAACTGACACCAAGTTTAAGAGAATATGTCAACACAGGTTTCTCAACAGCAAACACTGCGCTCAATACTGCAAATGCAGCGTTTGATGCAGCAAATTCAGCAGCAACAACAGGAAAGGCGATTGCAATGTCAATTGTATTCGGAGGCTAATCTATGACACAACAAATTACAAGTAATAGAATAGCCAATAATTCAATTACGGCAAACAGTTTTGCTACAAGTTTTGGTGGATACATTTATGACCTTGATGACATTTCGTATATTACCGACGGCGTGAGTGTGTCTTTTCCACTAACATATAATACTTCAAACGTATCAGTGTCAAGTCCTTGGAATTTAATGGTGGCAATAAACGGTCTTTTACAATCTGCTTATGCAAATACCCAAGAAATTGTTTGGCAGAGTAAGGTCATGTCATCCTATAAAGGTTATACCTTGGATGAGAGTGGATTTATTAAGTTTTCAGAGCCGCCACCGGCTGGCTCAGATGTGACAATCAGACTCGTACCCGGTACTCCGGCACCAACGACTAAGACTTACCCATTCAAACCCACTGATGTTTTGATGGGATATTAAACACTAAATAGTATAGATTTTAAAAAATTAATCAATTACCCAATTAATTGGAGTTAAAATGGCTAGAAAAGTATTAGCTGATACATACTATTCGTTCACCCCTTCTACAAGAACGATTGTATTCAATCAAATTATTCAAAAAGAAAAGTTTGTTCTCATTACAAATGTAAATACTAATCAGGTAATTTACAATTTCTCAGACCCGAATATGAAAATTACTTCATATTCAACGAACATCAACAGTATTAACGGTGCGGCTACAACCACAATTGTACTCCAGTATAATACTACATCGATGTCGGCCTCTGATGAACTTCAAGTTGTAATTGATGAGTATGAAGAGTCCTTTAAACCATCTGAACTTTATACAGACCCGGTTAATAAGTTTCGTGTATCTCAACCACAAGCTCTTATTGATACTGACTTTGAATATTCAACACAGTCAACTAAATGGGAATCACTTTCTTTAGTTAATAATCGACCTTACGCTTATCAAAACACAAGCGCAAATACGATTCTTTCAACTGCCGGTCCAATAGCCGTAACAGCAATTGCGGTTAACTCAAATTCTAATATTGTTACCGTATACACTGCAAATACTGTTGTTGTAAATACTCCAATTTTTGTTACTGACACTGCATGGGCACCAGCCGAAGGAACTTTCATGGTCGATTCGGTAACGCCAGGTCACGCAATTCGTTATACAACAAAACAACGATATATTAATACTGCCGCTGGTGTGGCAAATGTGAACATTAATATTCCCGGCGTAACAGCAGTTGCTAATGGCTCAGTTTTCAGCCGTGCCAATATTGGCGTTGCAAATATTAACTTCATCAGCACATTTGCAAATGGTCAAATTACAACAACTCAACCTCATGGTTTGTCGTTAGGTAATGAAGTCATTATTCAAGGTGCTTTTGCTGCTACATCAGGTACACCAAACGGTACATATACGATTACGGGTGTTTATTCTAATACTACATTCCGTATCGACTCAAATGTTGCGCCAGTGAGTGCTGGCGGTATTACTTCATCATTAGCTAACTTATTCTCCGCCGGACGCTCTACAGTAGTACACCGTGCTTATGATGGTGGTGTTGAATTTGGTACTGCCGCAGAAGGTCATAATAACCAATTAATTCGTCAGACTCGTCGTTACTTCCGTTATCAATCGGGTAAAGGCATTCAAATGTCAACTGGTACTCTGATGAAACCCGCAATGCGTGTTGATAGCATTACTAGTTCCGGAGTCATTGTCACAGTCAAAACAAAAGAAGCTCATTTTTTAGATGCCAATGTTTCTATTACGGTTTCTAATTGTAATGAAACTGCATACAACGGAACGTTTAATGTGCTTGAAACTTTAGACCCATATACATTCCGTTACGTAGCTAATAGTACACCAAGTTCGACAACGGCAACTGGTCTTTATCGTGTTGTTGTTAATAGCTGGTATGGTGCACAAAATCGTGTGGGTATGTTTGATGACCAGAATGGATTATTCTTTGAATATGACGGTACAACACTGTATGCTGTAAGACGTTCTTCTTCTCGTCAACTGTCTGGTTACGTTAGTGCAAATACGTCAAATACTCAAATTGATGGTGTTACAGTTAATGGCGTAACCACAAAGTTTTCTACAGAACTTGAAGTTGGTGATTATATTGTAATTAAAGGTATGTCATATCGTGTCATTGAAATTCAATCCGACACAAGACTACACATTTCTCCAGCATATCGTGGTGAAACTCAAGTTCTTCAGGCAGTTGCGAATAAAACTATTGATTTAAAATATCCACAAAGCTCTTGGAATATCGATAAGTGCGATGGAACAGGTCCGTCTGGATATAATTTAGATTTGGGTAAAATGCAAATGCTTTACCTAGATTATTCTTGGTACGGTGCCGGTTTTGTTCGTTGGGGATTCCGTGGAACAGATGGTAATATTATTTACTGCCATAAAGTAGTTAATAATAACGTTAATTATGAAGCTTACATGCGTTCCGGTAACTTACCTGGACGTTACGAGACTAATACATTCTCACGTAGAACAAAATTACAAGCAACATTAAATGCTGCCGATACTACTATGAACGTTGCGAATGCTTCGACATTCCCAACTTCAGGTACACTGTGGGTTTATGGTAATGGACTGAGCGAATTTGTCAACTATAATGGTGTGTCAAATAATTCACCATCCGGTTGGACATTTAATAATTTATTACGTGGTCAACCGGGCACGACAATTAACTGTGTAATGTCAACAACAAGTTCAATTATAAACTTGGTTGCTGGACAGTCAACAACAGGAATTCAGCCTGGTATGTATGTGAGTAATGCTAATATTCCTGGCACAGCAGTTATTACTGCAATTAATCCGGGTGTTTCCATTCAGTTGTCACAAGCACCTCAAATCGGTGGAACTGGTTTAGTGACATTTATTCCTATGGGTAATACCGCACAAACATTCACTTATAGTTCTTCATCACCCGTTAATGTTGAATTACACGCACCTGGATATTCACCAAGATTGAGTCATTGGGGTACCTCTGTGATTATGGACGGTCGTTACGATGATGATAAATCATTTGTGTTTACTCAAGGTATGTCTGTTGCACGAAGTGTACCACCCGGTCAACGTATGGCATTGCAGAGTTTCCGTGTGGCTCCTTCTGTAAGCAACGGTGTACCCGGTTCAAGACTAGGTGACCGTGAAATTATCAATCGTATGCAGATGATTCTTCGTCAGATGGACTTGTTATCTGGTGGTCAATTCTTAATTGAAATTCTGTTGAATCCTTCAACAGCAAACGCAACCCCACAATGGTCATCCGTTGGTGGTTCAAGTCTGGTTCAATATGTCAATCATGGAGCAGATACTCGTGTTGATGGTGGTGAAGTTATTTACGGTTTCTTCACCAACTCATCTGGCGGTACAACCAACTTAACAACTACACAAGTTGAACTGAATCTTGTTCGTGATTTGGGTAATAGTATTCTTGGTGGCGGTACATTAGACCCAACAAGAAATTTCTATCCAGATGGTCCGGATATTATTACGGTGTGTGCTCGTAATGTTGGTACCGCAGCAGCGTCAATTTACTCTAGACTTTCTTGGACAGAAGCACAAGCATAAATGCAAACAGTTACCACACTGCCTATTCTGCAAACCGTTAGTGAATCGCAAGAGCACTATATTGGTTTGCAGCCTATGGTATCGGGAAAAACAACGGCAGAATACGTTAATCGTAATCTGTCGTTTAATCCCGCATCAAATACATTGAACATTGCAGTTAATGTAAACTTTTTACCAAATGCTGTAAGTGGGGCGGCTATTGCTGATGGTGGTATTACATCTTCTAAAATTGCTGCTATTACACGTTTGATTGAACAAGCAAAAATAATTCCAAGTTCACAGGGTGGAAATGTAAATATTGATATACTTGAATCATCTATATACTATTTAACCGCATTTCCTTCTGGTAATTTGACATTTAATTTGCGTGGTAATTCAACTACGCCATTAGACAGCTTGTTGCGACCGGGACAATCTATATCTACAGTATTCATGATTGCTCAGAATGTTGTGCAGTATATGGCAAATGTTTCTGTTGATGGGATTTATCAAGCGGCAAATACAAGATATCTTGGTAATGCTAAACCAGCATATAGCGCATCTTTAACTGGTAATCAGATTATCGATGTATATTCCATTTCTACAATTAAAACTGCTGCAAACTCATATACTGTATTGAGTTCTAATACAATTTTTGGAACAGGTTAAAATGGCAGAACAAAAAGTTGAATCTGGTCGTATAGCGACTGGTGCAGTAACAAATGAAAAAATTGCTGTTGGTGCTATTACCGGCAATTTAATTGCGAATAATTCTGTTTCGGGAAATCATATTGTTGCGGGTTCTATTACAGGTAATTTGATTGCTAATAACGCTGTTAGTGGAAACAATATTGTTTCTCCACCTGATATTTTTGATGATATTCTTTTATTTGGTGGGATGTAATGGTACAAAAAGTCAGAACAAGTTTAATTGCAAATGAAGCAGTTGATGGTAACAATATGGGTCTTAGAGCCATCAGTGCCAACAATATTGCGCCTGGTGCCATTACCGGTAATTTGATACCATCAAATGCAATTTCAACTAATAATATAGTACCCGGTTCTATTACTGGTAACTTGATACCAGCAAATGCAATTTCAACTAATAATATCGTACCCGGTTCTATTACTGGTAATTTAATTGCCAACAATTCTGTGAGTGTGAATAATATCACCGATGGTTCAATTACGAATTCTAAATTAGCGGAACCAAATGCTTTTGAAGACTTATTTCTAATGGGCGGTTTGTAATGGGATTAAAAAGATTCACTATTAATAGATACACCAATCAAAGATATACCGTTCCAGCTATTGGTGGGGGTGGAGCTACGGTTCTTTCTCCTGCAACCTCTGTTGATTATCTTGTTGTTGCTGGCGGTGGAGGTGGTTCACAGGGCGGAGCGGGTGCTGGTGGTTATTTAAGTGGGTTAGCCTTTTCGGTTAATGCTAGTCAATCTTACACTGTGACAATCGGTGGCGGGGGCACGGCTGGTACTAAAGGGAGTAATTCTGTTTTTCATACACTAACTTCCATAGGCGGTGGAAACGGAGGTACTGGGAGTGGTGGTTCTGGTGGCGGTGCAAATCGAGATACTCCAAATGGTGTTGGCGCTGGATTAGGAACGCCCGGACAAGGTTTTAATGGCGGAGATGGTGCGGGTCCAAGTTGGGGTGGTGCCGGTGGTGGCGGTGGTGCTGGCGCTGCTGGCGCTAGGGGTGCTTCGGGAAGTGAAAGTGCGGAACGTGGTGGTGATGGGGGAATTGGCGCATCAAATTCAATATCTGGCACATCAACATACTATGCCGGTGGTGGTGGTGGTGGTTCTCAAAACTCTGGTGTCGGAACTGGTGGGAATGGTGGCGGCGGTCGTGGTGGTAGTAATCAACAGGGCGGCGCAACGGCAGGTGGTACCAATACAGGAGGAGGAGGTGGTGGTGCCGGTGGTGGTTTACCCGGAGCTACTGGGGGTTCTGGTGTAATTATTATTGCATATCCTTTAAACAAAGCAAATGCAGTCATAACAGGTTCTAATGTTCAATACTCCGAAACAGCTACTACAAGAGTATTCAAATTTAACAGTACAGGAACAATATTATTTTAAAAATAAATAAACGTGAATGTAGTCTGTGTTATGTATTGAGACTGTATTCATAAGGAAAAACAATGCCAAGAAATTATACGATTTTAGGACAAAAAAATCCAGCAGCAAATACACTTACGACATTATATCAAGTACCTGCTGGTAATTCTGCTGTTATATCATCACTTAATATTGCTAATCTTGATGCCAATGCTGCTGCATTTAGTATTGCTGCTAATGTAAACGGTGTTGCAACTGCTAATGCAAATTATCTTGCATGGCGTGTAGCCGTACCCGGTAATGATTCGATTGCATTAAGTTTAGGTGTAACGTTAAATGCATCTTCACAACTATCTGTAAACTCAAATACATCAACACTTTCTTTCTCTGCTTTTGGCACTGAACTTTACTAATTAAATAAGTAAATATGGCTATTTCCACAAGACAACAATTTAAAGAATACTGCTTACGCCGTCTTGGTTGGCCAGTAATCGAAATTAATGTTGATGATGACCAAGTTGATGACCGTATTGATGATGCTTTAGCATTTTGGCGTGATTATCATTATGATGGTACAGAAAAACTGTACATGAAACATCAAATTACGCAAGCCGATATTGACCGTCAATGGATATATTGCCCAGATGCTGTTCAGTTTGTTACTGGCATTTTTCCATTCGACCAATCAAACGCATCAATCAATATGTTTGATTTGCGTTATCAGTTGCGACTGCATGATTTGTATGACTTCACATCAGTATCATATGTGTCATATGAAATCACAATGCAACACCTTCGTACACTGAATCTTTTATTTTCTGGTACGCCGCAGTTCAGATTTAATCGAAATCAAAACAAGGTATTTCTTGATATTGATTGGACTCGTGATGTTGAACCCGGTGAATGGATTGTTGTTGAATGCTATCGTGTACTTCGTCCCGAAACAGTTACCCTAACCGGAAGAGTAACATGTTCCCCATCATCAAATACTGTTATTGGATATGGCACAAAATTTGACCAAGAAATCGTGCCATTCGATTTTATCACAATTAATGGAGAACAAAAACAAGTTGGAAATATCGAATCTCCTACAAGCCTAACTTTGATTGGTCCGCCATCACAAACATATGATAATGTTTCGTTTCAGATTGAGGGCACAACAGATTTGTGGAATGACCGTTTTCTTAAACAATTAGCGACCGCAAAAATTAAACAACAGTGGGGTAATAATCTCAAAAAGTTTGAAGGCATTCAAATGCCTGGTGGTGTCACGCTGAACGGTCAAAAGATTTATGACGAAGCATCAATGGAAATTAAAGAAATGGAAGAACAGATTTATCAGATGGGTTCACTGCCATCTGAAATCTTCACTGGCTAATGGCAACTAACTTTTACTTTAACAATTTCCCAAGCAGACTAGCTGATGCTCCTATCACGCCAGAGCAATTGCTCGTGGAAAATCTTGTCATCGAAGCTCTGCAAATCTATGGTCTTGATGTCTACTATTTGCCACGTACAACACGTGATGAAGTTGATTACTTATTTGGTGAAGATGGATTAAAGCAATACTTAACTGCACACGCCATTGAAATGTATCTTGAAAATGTGACTGGGTATGACGGTGACCAAGACTTTATATCTAAGTTTGGACTAGAGATTCGTGATGAAGTCACGATGCTAGTCTCACGATTAAGATTTAGATATACGGTAAATGGTTATACTCGTCCACGTGAAGGCGATTTGATTTATGTGCCAATGACTACCAGTTTCTTTGAAATTACCAGTGTAGAATCTGAAAATGACCAAGCAATGTTCTACACATTGGGTCGTGGTCGTGGTGGTAATGTGTATGTGTATGCATTAAAACTAAAACAATACTATTTCTCAAATGAAATTATTGAAACTGGCATCAAAGAAATTGACGATAACATTCGCAACTACTACCCAAAAACACGCATCTCATTGAGTTCTGGTTTTGGTAAATTTTTAAATGATGAAATTGTATATCAGGGAGCAAATTTAGAATCTGCTACTGCACAGGCTTTAGTATACGATTTTTTTCCAAATGCATACATTGATGTGTATCGAATTCAGGGTGATTTTTTAACATCATCAAATGTGCATGGTAATACAAGCGGCGCTCAATGGTCAATAACTCTAGCGTCCGATGCACCAACACAAAATAACGCATTTGAGGACATCATCGATAATGCTCGTATTGAAGCAGCAAGTGATGGCATCATCGACTTTACGGAAGTTAATCCGTTTGGAGAACCGTAATGTTAGGTAACGCTCATTTTTATCATCGCACCATTCGCAAGATGGTTGTTGTATTTGGTACGCTGTTTAATGACTTGGAGATTATTCGTTTTACACAGGCCGGTGTACCAAAAGAAAAGATGAAGGTGCCATTATCTTATGGGCCAAAGGAACGTTATCTAACACAAATAACTTCAGACCCAAATTTAGTTAAATCAATCAATACACTATTACCAAGAATGTCATTTAATCTTGACAGTCTTGAATATGATATTAATCGTAAACAAGTTTCAACGTTACAAAACTTTGCTCAAAATCAAACTGGTGGATTGAACACACAGTTTGTACCTGTACCGTATAATTTTGAGTTTAGTTTGTCAATTTATGTTCGTAATACCGAAGATGGTACACAAATATTGGAGCAGATTTTACCATTTTTTACACCAGACTTTAACGTTGTTGTGAATTTTATTCCAACAATGGACCAAAAATATAATGTTCCAATTGTTCTGAATTCAGTAGCGTCCACGGTCGAGTATGAAGGTGGTATGTCTGATGGAACCACAAGATTGATTATGTGGGATTTGACGTTTACGGCAAAAGGATTTATTTGGCCACCCGTTAAATCACCTGCTGGACTCATTGGTGATAAGTATGCTAACACAGCAGCACCCGGTGGTTATTCATATGGTAAAGCTATTGTCAATTCCCACATTGACCAAGCAGATAAACAAATTCAAAAAGTTTATGTTGATTATGCAAATGGGTTTGGCGAATTCACATCAAGCGAAACCGTTCGTGATACGGCAAATGGCTTCTTTGGCACTGTGGATTTCTTTAGCAATACTAATACTGGAACACTTGTTGTTACTGGTGCAAATAAATTTATTGAACCGGGTTATACATTAGTTGGCGACTATTCCGGCGCAAGCTTTAATGTTAAAACATTAGATGCACAATCCATTAATGTAATTCAAGCACAAGTTCAGTCCAACCCGTTGGATGTGAATCCAGAAGATAACTTTGGATTTACCGAAAACATTATTGAGTATCCATTGACATTGAAATGAAAAAACTAAATCAAAACTTATCTGAAATATTTGACATTGAGCCTGTTGAAGAAAAACCGGTAGAAAAATTACCTGTTATTATAGATGATAACACAAATCAGATTGATGCTGATGCTGAGTTTGCTCGTAACAATATGCGTGAACTAATCAATAATGGTAATAAAGCATTGACTGATTTAGCATCAGTTGCCAATCAATCTGAATCACCAAGAGCATATGAAGTCTTAGCCACTATGATGAAAAATCTGGCTGAGATGAACAAAGATTTACTAGCACTACAAAAAACGAAGAGAGAGCTTGCACCCCAATCTTCTGAGTCTAGTAAGGGAGTCAACATCGACAAAGCTGTTTTTGTTGGCTCCACTACCGAACTTTTAAAGATGATTAAATCAAATAAATAAGACCATGGAACAATTAATCGAACAAATGAAAATCATTTTGGGTACAAACTTCGGTTTGTATTTCAAAGCACATACCTTTCACTGGAATGTAGAGGGTCCGAACTTTGCAGAATATCATGCATTCCTTGGCACATTTTATGAGGGTGTATTTGCAAACACAGACCCAATCGCAGAACACATTCGTGCGCTGAATTCTTATGCACCAACAACACTTGCACGAATGATGGAACTGTCAAAGGTTCAAGATTTGGTAGCAATACCATCACCATTAATAATGATGTCCGAGCTTGCTCAAGATAACGACAAGTTTATTATGGAGCTTCGTACTGGTATTGCACTTGCCGATGCAGCAGATGAACCTGCTGTAGGTAACTTCTTACAAGACATTCTTGACGCACATCAAAAACATGGTTGGATGCTGAGAAGTTTTACTCGATAAATTATGGAAGACGGGTATCTTGGTAATGCACGACTAAAAAGAGTCGGTGTTGAATTATCCCTAACAGAAGAACAAGTATTAGAGTTTGCGAAGTGTGCTGAAGACCCAGTATACTTTATCAAAAGCTATGTAAAAATTGTTAACGTTGACCGTGGTCTTGTACCATTTGAAATGTGGCCATTTCAGGAAGATATGGTTCGCACGTTCAACGAAAATCGTTTTTGTATTGCAAAGATGCCACGACAGGTTGGTAAAACAACAACAACCGTCGGTTATATGCTATGGTGTGCGCTATTTCAGGAAGAGTTTGTTATTGGTATTCTTGCCAATAAACTCCAACTTGCTCAGGACATCTTAGCCAAGATTCAAAAAGCTTACGAATACCTTCCACACTGGTTGCAGCAAGGGATTGTAAACTGGAACAAACGTTCTTTAGAACTGGAAAACGGTTCAAAGATTTATGCTTACGCTACGTCAGCAGCGGGTGTTCGAGGTGGTTCATACAATCTAATCTTTCTTGATGAGTTTGCCTTCGTTCCACATAACATGGCGGTAGATTTTTTTACCTCTACCTATCCTGTTATTTCGTCTGGTAAAACATCAAAAGTAATTATTGTTTCTACTCCGAACGGTCTGAATCTATTCTACAAAATGTGGATGGATGCACTTGAAGGCCGCTCACTTTACAAGACACTTGAGATTCACTGGTCGATGGTTCCGGGTCGTGATGAAAAGTGGAAAGAAGAAACGATACGAAATACATCTGAAGAACAGTTCCGTCAAGAGTTTGAAACGGAGTTTATTGGTTCTTCAGCGACACTTATTTCTGGTGCCAAGTTGCGTTCTCTGGCATTCCACGACCCAATGCGTATTGAGGATGATGGACATTTATTTGTATATGAAGATTCGAAACCCGGACGAATATACATTGCCACCGTAGACTGCTCAGAGGGTGTGGGTATGGACTACCACACAATCAATATTTTGGATGCTACTGAAGCACCTTACAAGCAAGTGGCAAGATATCGCAATAACAAGCTACCACTATTGTTTTTACCTACGGTTATTTACTCATTAGCAAATCGTTATAACCAAGCATATGTTTTGATTGAAACGAATAATGTAGGTCAACAAGTCGTAGACATTTTACATTATGACCTAGAATATGAAAATATTTACAAACTAGAACATCACCACATTAAAGGTCAAAGTATCTCTGCCGGTTTCAAACGCTCCGTGGCATTTGGTGTCAAAACTACAAAATCTGTCAAAAAAATTGGCTGTGCCAACCTAAAAACGCTCATAGAAAACGACAAATTAATCATCAATGATTTTGATACGATTGCTGAACTAAACACTTTTGTCCGAACTAAGGACACTTTTGCGGCGGAAGAAGGTAACAATGACGATATTGTTATGGGTTTGGTGCTTTATGCATGGCTGACAGCACAGACATTCTTCAAAGACGAAACCAGAATTGATATCCGTAAAATTATGCTGGAAGAACAACAGATGTTGGGTGAAGAAAATATGCTCCCATTTGGATTTATTGAGGATGGGTTGCGTAGGGAAACAGAAGTTGAAGATGGGGATATGTGGGAACCACCATCGGGCTATTTATCTTCAAGTTTGTAAAAAACTAAATAGACTATAAAAAGAATATTGACCCAACAATAAAAGGAGAAATCCAATGGCATTTCAATTATCACCTGGAGTGAAT
>JACCDP011136625.1_pt1 | contig 13931 bp, 10 predicted proteins | sample 7445841 | NCBI WGS metagenome assembly JACCDP01 (sample SAMN15323441, study PRJNA562643) | freshwater metagenome | isolation source: river surface water | place: USA:Blue River Watershed | collected 2017-08-17
GAAGCCGCCCGCGCCGAGGCGCTGGCGTTCTTCGATACCTACCTTCACCACAGCTTCACGCCGGGGGTGATGCCGCCGAAGGTGGACCCGCAGACCCGGCCGATGAAGGGCGTGGCGCCGCTGATGATCGCGATCGTCACGGCGCAGGAGGTGCGCTCCCTCCTCGGCGACGTCCGTGTCCGCGGCCGTTCCTGCACGGAATGGATCGATGCCTCGATCGCGGAGATCGAGCGGGATTTCTACAAGCCGGACCTCGGCGCGCTGATGGAGGCCGTCGCACCGGACGGCGTCATCGTGGATCATTTCGATGGCCGGACGCTGAACCCCGGTCACGCCATCGAGTGCGCCTGGTTCATCCTGCACGAGGCGAAGCTGCGCGGCAACGATGCCCGGCTGCGCCAGCTGGGCCTCGCCATCCTCGACTGCATGTGGGCGCGCGGGTGGGATCGGGAATTCGGGGGCCTGCTCTACTTCACCGATCTCCGCGGCCTGCCGGTGCAGGAGTACTGGGCGGAAATGAAGTTCTGGTGGCCCCATAACGAGGCGGAGATCGCCACGCTGCTAGCCTACCAGCTCACGGGCGACGCCAAGTACGCCGCTTGGCATGAGCTCGTCCACACGTGGTCGCATCGCGTATTCGCCGATCCCGTACATGGAGAGTGGTTCGGCTACGCCCACCGCGACGGCCGGATCTCCACCCGGCTGAAGGGCAACCTCTGGAAAGGCTGCTTCCACCTGCCGCGCATGCAGTGGTACTGCCTGCGCCTGACCGACGAGTTGCTGGCGTCACCCACCCTCTCTCTATGACCACCCCCACACCCCAGAACTCAAGCCGCGGTCCCGCACACGCAGACACCGCTTCCTCTGAAGTGCCACGACGCAACCTGCTCTACCTGCAAGTGTTGATCGGCATCGTGCTCGGCGGAGCGCTGGGTTACTTTCACCCGACGTGGGGCGCTGCGCTGCGGCCGCTCGGCGACGCATTCGTTAGCTTGGTCAAGATGCTGATCGCGCCCATCATTTTCACCACCGTGGTGGTCGGGCTCGCGGGCATGGGCGACTTGAAAAAGGTCGGTCGCGTCGGTTTCAAGGCACTCCTGTACTTCGAGGTCATCACCACGCTTGCCCTGATCATCGGGCTCGTGGTCGCGAACGTGTTCACCCCAGGAGCTGGTTTCCACGCCGATCCCGCCACGCTCGATGCTCAGGGAGTGGCCCGTTACGCCTCGGCCGCGAAGGAAATGAGCACCGTCGATTTCCTGCTCCACGTCATCCCCAAAACCTTCGTCAGCGCCTTCGCCGAGGGCGAGATCCTGCAGGTCCTCCTCCTCGCCGTTCTTTTCGGGCTCGCCCTCGGCCAGCTCGGCGAGCACGGGCGTCCAATCCTCAATCTCCTCAATGAGACCGCGCGCGTCTTCTTCGGCATCGTCGGCATCGTCACGCGCTTCGCTCCTCTCGCCGCCGCCGGCGCCATGGCCTACACCATCGGCCACTTCGGCATCGGCTCCCTCGCCCGTCTCGGGTACCTGCTCGCCTGTGTCTACCTGACGTGCGCCGTCTTCATCGTCGTGGTGCTCGGCACCGTCGCCCGGATCTGCGGCTTCCGGCTCTCCCGGATCGTGCACTACATCCGCGAGGAATTGCTGCTCGTCCTCGGTACGTCGTCATCCGAATCCGCGCTCCCTGGCCTCATGCACAAGCTGGAATCCGCCGGTTGCGCACGTCCCGTGGTCGGCATCGTCGTGCCCTCCGGGTACTCGTTCAACCTCGACGGCACGTGCATTTACCTGACGCTCGCCGCGCTGTTCGTCGCCCAGGCCACGGATGTCTCGCTGACACTGACCGAGCAGTTGACGCTGCTGGCAGTGCTGTTGCTGACCTCCAAGGGCGCCGCCGGCGTGACGGGCAGCGGCTTCATCACGCTCGCCGCAACGCTCGCGGCGATGGGCAAGATCCCGGTGGCGGGAATGACCCTGATCCTCGGGGTCGATCGCTTCATGTCGGAGGCGCGCGCGATCACCAACTTCATCGGCAACGCCGTCGCGACCCTCGCCATCGCTCGCTGGGAGGGCGCGATTGATCCCAAGAAGGCCGCGATCCTCGGGCCAAAGCCGCGTTCGTAGCGGCACCGGCTGGCACCCATTGGGGGGAGCGCGCCTTGCCGCCGGGGTTGCGTCAGCCGCGATCCTTCGACACCCTCTCCGACCGTCGGAAGGTCTCCTCACCCCCTGGCTTCGCCACCTCCCTTGGGCTACCCGCCCACTTACCCCATGGCATCGCGCAAGACCCCCCGCCTGTCACGGCGCTCTTTCGTCACCTCTCTTCTCGTCGGCGGCGCAGCCGCGGGCGCCAAGGCTGCATCGCTGGGAGCACCGCCCCTCCCCTCCCACACTCCAAGCCCTTCTCCAGTGTCGGCTAACTGGGTACAAGCGGCCCGCACGCAAATCCCCGCGCTGAGCACGAGCCTTTACTTTCAGTCGGGCGCCTACGGTCCCTCACCGCAACGCGTGATGGATGCCGTGAAGGCCGCCCTGGACCTGCAAAATGAGGCGCCCGCCGATCCGAGGATCATCGCGCGTCTGGGTGAGCTGGAGAGCGGCTGCCGCACCCGCCTCGCGCGCCTCGTCGGCGCCGATCCTGCCGAAGTGGCGCTTACCTCCAACACCACCACCGGACTCAACACAGTGCTGTGGTCCATCGATTGGAAGGCCGGCGACGAAGTCCTCATCGGCGATGAGGAGCACCCCGCGATGCTCATGCCGGTCTACAATCTGGAGCGACGCTTCGGCGTGCGCCGGGTCGTGGTGCCGGTGGGCGACCCAAGCCGCGTCGTCGAGGAGGTGCTCCGCCGCCTCACGCCAGCCACCCGCCTTGTGGCCCTGAGCCATGTTTCCCGCGGCAGCGGCCGGACCGTCCCCGGACGGGAACTCGCCGCTGCGCTGCGCGCGCGCAATGTCCGGCTTCTCCTCGATGGGGCCCAAGGCCCGGGCAACGTCCCCGTGGACTTCCACGCCTTGGGCTGCGACTACTACAGCCTGTGCGGTCACAAGTGGCTGCTCGGCCCCAAGGGAACGGGCGCCCTACTCGTCCGACGCGATGCCCTCGAATCCACGCCGGTGTCATGGACCGGTTCCCGTGCCCAAGCCACCTTCGACGAAGTCGGGAATTTCACGTGGCAGCCGGACGCCCGGCGCTTCGAATTCGCCACCCGAAACATCGCCGGCTTCGCCGGGCTAGCTGGCGCCCTCGAATGGATGGAAGCCTGGGGCTGGGACCGCATCCATGGCCGCATCGTCGAGCTCTCCGGTCTCGCCACCGAGGCGGTCCGCGGCAGCCGGCACCTCACGATGACCTCGCCCACGGATGTCCACGCCCGCAACGGCATCGTCGTCGTGCGGCTTCCCGCTTCCGTGAAGGCCATGGCGGCCTACGAGACACTAAGCCGTGAGGATCGCATGATCCTTTCCCCGGTCAGCCACCCCCAGGACATCCGGCTGTCGGTTCACTTCTTCAACCTGCCCGAGGAAATCAAGGCGGTAGTCGATCGGCTCGACCGCTACGCCGCCGCCTCGGCCTAGTCGGCCACCGACCGGATCGGGCTCTCCCGCCGGCTCCGTGGCGGATCCCAACGCGTCATCCATCGGAAGCGCCAGGGCTTGGCCGCCCACTCCGGTCCGGCATAGGCGACGCCGATGCGCGGACCCGCGACGATCTCGTCCCGCGGCACGGGCCACGGTTCCTCCCCTTCCTCGATCCATGCGGCGACGCCACCGGACGCGCGGCGCGTGAGGCCGCGACCCGTGAGGGATCGATCGATGCCCAACGCCCGAGTCACGCGCCCCGGACCGCTCCAACCCTCGACGCCTCGGATCAGTACGGCCGCCGGCCACTCTTCCGGACCCGTGACGAGATTGAGCATCTCATGCATGCCATAACAGAGATAGACGTACCACACGCCACCCGGACCGAACATCACCGCATTGCGCGGAGTACGTCCACGGCTTGCGTGGGACGCCTGGTCATCCGGGCCATGGTATGCTTCGGTCTCGGTGATGCGTCGCCGTTGGACGGTGCCATCACGGCTGCAGACGCAAAGCCAGCGGCCGAGCAAGCCACGCGCGAGACCCACCGTGTCCGGGTCCCGCCATGCTTCAGCCTCGACTCGCTGTCCCATGTCACCGAAGTAGGTAAAACCCCTTCCTGAAGCAATCGCGCGCTCGGCGGCGCGCCTTCCGGCGTCCGCGGAACCGGCCCCTCTCACCCCACCCACTCCTTTCGCTGACTGGATCCGCCCGTCCTGCTCGACCGCCGGCACGGACATTCCGCACACGCGATTCCATCCTTCCCCCGCTCCTCGCGCATGATCTCGACCTCCACAGCATCGTCCGCCTCCTCCTCGGCGTCCCCCGATCTCTCCGTACCGCCCCACACGATCGCGATCGTCGGCGCCGGATTGATCGGCTCAAGTTGGGCCGCGTTCTTTCTCGCCCACGGGTTTGACGTGATCGCGACCGACCCCGCGCCCGGAGCGGAAGAGAAACTGCGCGCGTTCGTCGATCGCGCCTGGCCCGCGCTGGAGACGCTGGGGATTTCCGCCGACGCTTCCCGCGAGCGGCTGCGCTTCACCGCCGATCTGTCCGCTGCGGTCCGCGACGCCGACTTCATCCAGGAAAACGGCCCTGAGCTCCTCGCCGCCAAGCGCGCGCTGCTGCAGGCGATCGATGCGGCGGCGAAGCCCGAGGCGATCATCGCGTCCAGCACGTCGGGCTTCACGATGAGCGCGCTGCAGGAGGGCTGCACCCATCCGGAACGCTGCGTCATCGGTCATCCGTTCAACCCACCGCACCTGATGCCGCTCGTCGAGGTGGTCGGCGGGAAGGTGACCTCCGCCGCGGTGGTCGATCGCGCGCTGGCCTTCTACACGTCTCTCGGAAAGCGCGCGATCCGCCTCAACCGCGAGGTGCCCGGCCACGTCGCCAATCGTCTCCAGGCAGCGCTCTGGCGCGAGGCGGTGCATCTGGTCGCCGAGGGCGTAGCCAGCGTCGCTGACGTCGACGCGGCCGTGACCGCGGGCCCGGGCGCGCGCTGGGCGCTGATGGGGCCCAACCTCATCCTGCACCTCGGCGGCGGCGCCGGCGGGATCCACCACTTCATGAATCATCTCTCCGGTCCTTTCACCACGTGGTGGAAGGACCTCGGCAACCCCGAGCTCACGCCCGAGCTCCGCGAGCGGCTCATCGCAGGTGTGCTCGAGGAGGCCAACGGGCGCTCGATCGCGGAGCTGGCCGCCCAGCGCGACGCCGGCCTGCTCGCCGTTCTCCGCTGTCCGCAACGCGAGCGCTAGGCTCGGGGCCGCGGCGCGGTCACGGCCGCCAGGAATGTCTCAAGGGCAAAGTCCGCGAGCTGACCTCCCGGGCCATCCGGGTTGAAGTCGAAGGCGTGCACGGCCCACGGCAGCGCAAGGTACGCATGGGGCACGCCGTGCTCCGCCAAGCGGGCGGCGAGGCGCTCGCTCTGGCGAAACCACACCAGCGAATCCTTGCCGCCGTGCACGAGCAGGGTCGGCGGCGTTTGTGGAGTCACGGCGTGGTAGGCGCTCGCTTCATCATAGGCCCGCGAGGCCTCTTCGGGCGCGCCGCCGAGGTACTGGCGCATGAGGGTGAAGAAATCGAGGATGCCGCCTTGCGGCGTGTTGCGCCACGCGAAGTGGAGGTCGTGCGGAGCGTAATACGCCACCACGCCACGGATGAAGGGTTGGCCGGGTCGATAGCCCACCGCCGTGGCGAGCTGTCCTCCAGCACTGCGCCCGAACAGGATGAACCGTTCCGGATCAATGCCCAGCTCAGCCGCATGCGACCGCAGGTAGGCGATTCCGGCGACGACGTCCTCGGCCGCCGCTGGCCAACGATGCTGCGGCGCGAGGCGGTAGCTGATTGCCGCCACCGCGTAGCCGCGCGCGGCCAGCCGGTGATTCGCATCGGCAAGTTGCGTCCGATCCCCTCCGTCCCAACCACCACCGTGAATCATCACCACACAGGGCGCACCGCCACGCGGCCCCTCGACCGCACGGTAGAAATCCAGCGGTAACCCGCCTGCACCGTCAACTCGCGGGACTTCCCGCGTCTCCACCGGCAACCGGCGCGTGAGCCGCGGAACGAAGAGCCGCCCAAGCGACAGCGCAGGGCGCGAGGGCACCGCACCCACTCCCCACACCGCGCGCAATCGGTCGGGAAGTCCGCGGGAAATCCGCCACGCCTGCACCGTCGGCCAAAGGAGCAGGCCCGCCGCCACCCCGAGCAGGACCAGCACCGCGAATCGATTCCAGCCAAGGGCCCCTCCCTGCGCCAGGACCAACGAAACGAGCAGCCCGCTCAACAACGCCAGGAAATGCCCGTACTCCCCCGCCAGGATCGCCAGCTTCCACGCGGGCGGCGTCGGCGGGTGCGCCCAAGTGAGCGCGGCAAAGCCGGTCAACCCAGCCGCCAAGACCAGACTCAGCCACGATGCATCCACCGGGCCATTCTCGCCCCACCCCGCCCCCCAAGTCTAGCCGGATGATCGCCCCCTCAGCCGCACACCCCGGCCGGAAGTTCGCTCGACACCCGCGACGCGCTGACGTGATCTCCCTTCGTCCATGCGCCGTCTCGACCAGCTTCTAGCCAATCTCGGCTACTGCTCACGCCGCGAAGCCCGCGACTTCCTTCGTGCCCACGAGGTGCGCGACGGCGGCACGCGGTTGACGCAGCCCGCGCTCAAGGTCGATCCCGCCGCGGTGCGCGTCGACGGCGAGCCGCTCGATCACCCGGACGGTCTGCTCCTGCTGCTGCACAAGCCGCTCGGGTTGGTCTGCTCGCACGATCGGAGCGAGGGTCCGTCGGTCTACGATCTGCTCCCGCCCCGCTGGCAGCAGCGCAATCCCGGGATCACCTCCGTCGGTCGGCTCGACAAGGACACGTCGGGCCTCTTGCTGCTCACCGACCAGACTGCGCTCGTGCATCGGCTCACGTCGCCGCGTCACCACGTCGAGAAGCGCTACCGCGCCACGGTTGATCGCGATCTTCCGCCCGGGCTCGGCGAGGTGTTTGCCGCCGGAACGCTTCGGCTCGACGGGGAAGACACGCCCTGCCTCCCGGCGCGCTACGAAGCGCTCGGGCCACGCGAGGCCTTCCTCACGCTCACCGAGGGTCGCTATCACCAAGTCCGGCGCATGTTCGCCGCCGCCGCCGGTGCCACGGTGCTGACGCTGCTGCGCGACCGCTTCGGCGCGCTGGAGTTGGGCTCCCTGCCCGCTGGTCAGTGGCGCATCCTTTCCTTGGATACATTTACCGAACCGGCGGTGCGTCCATGAGGAACCCCGCATCGGAATTCAGGTGGTCCGTGCGACGCCCGTCTGCGCAGCTCGGGCGGGAGCACGCGTCATGGCGCAGCCTGATCCGTACGACACGCGGAGCGTCCACGTTGCCGCGTCGGGTCGGGTGCGCGAGCGGCCGCGGATGCGAGCAAGGAAGCGGAACCCGGCCGCTGGCCGGCTTGCTTCTTCGGGCGTGGCTGGCGCTGCTCGCGTGCGCGACGGTGGCCCATGCCCAACTCAATGACGGAGCGGCATCGTCCCGCGATGGCCTCGCCCCGACGGCTCCAGCCACCGCACTTCCGGCCATCGTGGTCGCAGCCGCGCGCGCCCCGGTACCGGTCGCCGATCTCGCGATCGCGGTGGATCTCTTTTCCGCGGAGCGGCTGCAGGCGTCGCCGGGTCGCGCCGTCGACGCGGTGCTCCGCGAGTCACCGGCATTCAGTCTCTTCCGCCGCAGCGGCAGCCTCGTCGCGAACCCCACCGCCCAAGGCGTCTCCCTGCGGGGCCTCGGTCCGAGCGGCGCCAGTCGGTCGCTGGTGCTCCTCGATGGTGTTCCGCTCAACGATCCCTTCGGCGGCTGGGTCGCATGGGGCAAGGTGCCCGGGCTCGCCTTGTCCGGCGCCGAAATCCTTCGCGGAGGTGGTTCCGCCGAGTGGGGCAACGCCGCGCTTGGCGGCACGATCGCACTCTTCACCGAAGTCCCATCAGACGGAGCCAGCACTGCGGCGGCCGCGACCTTGACCAGGTCCGGCTCAGGCCGGCTCCGCGCTTCAGGCGGATCGTCCCGCACGGCTGAGGGCGAGGGGCTCGTCCATACCCCGGTGGGTCAACACGGCGTCGTCCGCACCAGCCTCTCCGCCCTCACGACCGACGGCGACTTCGCGCTCTCGCCCGCCCAGCGCGGCGCCGTTGATCGCCGCCTCGAGGTCCGTCAGCGGCTGCTGCAGAGCTCGTGGCACCAGAACCTGGGGACCGCCACGCCCGTGCGACTGACCCTCACCGTGCGGGGCTTCGACGAGGAACGGGGCAATGGCACGGTGCTGCAGCGCAATGCGTCGCGCGAGCGTTTCGCGTCCGTGGCCCTCACGGCAAGTCCAACGACGGCGCTCTCCTGGACGGCGAACGTCTACGGCCAGGGGCAGGAACTGCGCAGCGTGTTCACGTCCGTCGATTCCTCCCGCCGGCTTGAGACTCCAGCCAACGATCAGTTCGCCGTGCCGAGCACCGCGGGCGGTGCGAACGCCACGCTCAGCGTGCGTCACGCCGGCACCGCGCGCGCCCGATCGACCTTCGGCGCGGACGTCCGTGCGGTCCGCGGCGAGACGCGCGAGGATTTCTTGTGGTCAGGGACGCGCTTCACCCGCCGCCGGTTCGCTGGCGGCGCGCAGCAGTTCCTCGGCGCGTTCGCCAGCCACGAACGCACCCTCAGCGAGGGCCTGCGCGCGTCCGCGGCGCTCCGCCTCGACCGCTGGTCAAATACCGACGGCCACCGCCGTGAGTGGGACTCCGTCACGCTCAACCCCACGCGGGACGACCGTTTTGCCGACCGCCGGGGCACGTCGTTGAATCCACGCGTCGGATTCATCCTGCCGTTGCGGTCCCCGTTCGGCGGCGACGCTGCCTCCCCGCGGCTTCGCGTTGCGGCATATCGGGCGTTCCGCCTGCCGACGCTGAACGAGTTCCACCGACCCTTCCGCGTGGGCAACGTTAATACCGAGGCCAATCCGCTGCTCGATCCGGAACACGTCCGCGGTTTCGACGCCGGAATCGACCTACCGCTGGGCTCGCTGCGAACAGCGATCACAGTTTTCCGGCAGGACCTCCACAACGCCGTCGCGAATGTCACGCTCGCGCGCACCCCGACGCTGGTCAGCCGGCAGCGCCGCAACCTTGAGGCCGTGCGCGTGGACGGCCTGGAGGCCGGGCTGTGGTGGGAACCGTCGCGCGCGTGGTCCTTCCGCGTCGAGGCGCTGCTGAGCAACGCCACGGTGCGAAAGGCGGCCAGCCAGGTGTCACTGGAAGGTCGGCGCCTCGCACAGGTCCCCCGATTCGTGGGGACGGCCGGAGCCTCCTGGCGAAACGCCTCCTTTGGCACGCTGGACGTTCGCCTTCGCCACACGTCGAGCCAATACGAGGATGACGAGAATCTGCTGCGGTTGGAACCTGCCACCAGCGTCGATGTCCAGTGGAGTCGACCCCTCGCGCGTAGGCTGGAGGGGTTCGTGACGGTGGAAAACGCGACCCAAGCATCCCTGCAGACCGGCCGAACGGTCGATGGCCTGATCTCCCTCGACGCCCCGCGGCGCTTCCGGCTCGGCCTGCGTTCGCGCTGGTGACGGCATCGGTTGGCGCGTTGACGAAGGCTCGTCCCCAGACCACGCTCCCCGCCCTCGCCTCACGCGCGACCTTTCCACGATGAGCTCCTCCCTTTCCGGCATTTACATTGGAACCGACAGTGGCGCCACCACGTCCAAGACCGGCGGCGTGCGCGCCGACGGCTCGATCATCTCGATGCAGCTCCGCCAGAGCTCGACAAATTCGGCGGCGGGCACCGCCGCGGTGATTCGCGGCTGGGTCGAGGGAGCCGAGGGCTTTCTGAAGGACAATGGTCTGAGCTGGGATCAGGTACGGGGCGTGGGTCTCGCTATTCCCGGGCCCTACCAGCGCTACGGCGTGCTCGACCGCTCCGCGAATCTTCCCCCGGCATTCGCCGGTTGGAACTTCCACCAGGAATACAGCGCCGCGCTCGCGGAGCGCGCCGGTCGCGCGATTCCCCTCGTGGCCGGCAACGACGGCAACTACGGCGGCGTCGCCGAGGCCGCCCGCGTGCGCGGCGAGCGCAAGGCCGGCGTCGTCATGCTCGCACCCGGCTCCGGCTTGGGCTGCGCGTACGTCGATCCCAATGGTCTGCCGCTCGACGGCGACAACTTCGCCGGGATGGAGGCGGGCCACATGCCGGCCGCCGTGCACCTCCTCGGCCTGCCCACGTATCGCTGCGGCTGCGGTCGCGACTGGGGCTGTATCGAGGCCTACACGACGATTTCCGGCCTGCCGCAGTTGCTGGCGGATGTGCTCAAGCGTCACCCGGGCCATGAACTGGCGACGTCCACCGCCACCGACAAGGAGAAGGTCCTTTCGCTCCGTTCCCGTGCCCAGAAGGGCGACGCGCTCGCACTGGAGATCTTCGACCTGCAGGCGAAGGCGCTCGGGCTGCATGTCGCGTCCCTCGCCGTCGCCCTCGATCCCGAATTCTTCGTGATCGGCGGCGGCCTGATCGACCCGGAGGCCACCACGCCAGAATTCCGCGATCGTTACCTGGGGCTGATTCGATCGACCGCGCGCCCGTACCTGTTCCCCGGGCAGCGCAACAACATCAAGATCGTCCCAGCGACGCTCGGCGAACTCTCCCAAGCCATCGGCGCCGCTCTCGTGTCTCTTTACACCGAACGTCTCCGGACCGCCTGACGGCATCCTCCGGAGCGGCGAGGCGGGCCGCGCAACCCGCCACGCTCACCCTGCCCGCGCACCGTCTCGTCCCCGCCGCTCCCATGCCCTCCCGCCCGTTCGCGTTCCTGCTCACCCTCGCCTTGATCGTCGGCGCCATCGTCGCGCCATCCCGCGGCTCCGCCGCCCCGGTCCCCGTCACGTCCCGCATCACCGCCGTGGCCGTCTATCCGGATCGCGCGGTGCTCACGCGCCTCGGTCGCGTCGAGCTCCCCGCCGGCGATTCCGAACTGATCCTCGATGGGTTGCCCGCCGCCTTGGTCGATGAGTCACTCCAGGTCTCCGGCCGGGGCACCGCCGCCGCGACGATTCTCGACGTCAATCTCCGCCGCACGTTCCTCGAGGCATCGCCCGATCCGCGGCTGCGCTCGCTGGAGGATGAACTCGCGGGCCTGCAGCGCGAGGACTCCGCCCTGGAAGCCCGGCTCGGCCAGATCGACCAGCAGCGCGCCCTGCTGCAGCGGATTGAAACGGCGCTGACCGCGCCACCGACCAAGGACGCACCCGCGGCCCGGCCGTCACTCGATGAGTGGCAGCGATTGCTCGCGTTCCAGGCCGAGAATCTGACGCGGCTCGCCGGTGACCAGCAATCTCTCCAGCAGCAGCGCACTGCCCTTGCTGCGAAGATCGCCGCGACCGAGGCCCAACTCAACGAGATCCGGGGCCGCACGCCGCAACGCCGTAGCCAGAAGGCCGCCACCCTCCGGGTCAGCACCTCCCGCGCCGGAACGCTCGACTTGAGCGTGTCCTACACCACGCCGGGCGCGTCCTGGAGCGCCGCCTATGACGCCCGCCTCCGCGCCGAGACCCGCGCCATTGATGTCACCTACTACGGGGTCATCCGCAACGGCACCGGCGAGGACTGGAGTGGCGTCGCGCTCACGCTGTCCACCGCCCGCCCAGGTCTCGGCGGCGGCGCACCGACGCTCAGTCCGTGGGTCATCGAGCCGCTGCGTCCCATGCCGACGGCTTACCTCGCCCAGGGGGTTGCCAGCAGCGAGTTCAAATCCGCGCGACGGGCTGCAGGTCCACCGGAAGCGCTCACCTTGTCCGGCTCGGCCGCCGCGGAGTCCGACGCCGCCGTCGCCGAGGCCACCGTGCAGACTGGGCTCTCCAGCGCCACGTTCCGCATCGAGGCCCCCCTCACTCTGCCCAGCGACCGGAGCGCCCAGAAGGTCGTCATCACGACGCTGAATTGCCCGGCGGAACTGCGCTATGAAACCGCCCCCAAGCTCATCGAGGCCGCCTATCTCAGCGCCTCCAGCACCAACCGGAGCGACTTCCCTTGGCTCGCCGGCCCGGTGAATGCCTTCCTTGGGGATACCTTCATCGCCACCAGCGCCCTGCGCGCCGTGATGCCGGGCGAGACGTTCGCGCTTTCACTCGGCGTCGACGACAGCATCGCCGTGAAGCGTCGCATCGTGAAACGCTTCACCGAAGAAACCGGCCTGACCAGCAGCGGCCGGCGCGTGACGCACGAGTACCTTGTCACTCTGACCAACAACAAGAAGACGGCGGAGCGCATCGTGCTCCGCGAGCCGACACCCGTCTCCCGCGACGAGAAGATCGTCGTCAAGGTCATCACGCCCGCCGACCGGGACATCAGTTCCGCCACCGCCCCGAAGGAAATCTCACGCGAGGCCGATGGAATCCTCGCCTGGCGGATCGATCTAAAGCCGGGCGAAAAGCGCGAGGTGCCGATCAAGCTGACGATCGAACACCCGGCGGACTTGACGGTCACCGGTCTGGATTGACCGCGCGGACCCGGAGTCCGGGCGCAATCTCCGACCAGAAGCTGAAGAATCCACGGCGGGCCGCGGGAAAGTATCCTTGGTCCCACGGCCGCCGGTGCCAGACCACGGCAACGCCCGCCTGCGTTAGCGCGCGTTCCATGTGATCCGCGACGTCCCGCCACGGACCCACGGTCGGACGGATCGCCACGACCGTGCTGATCCGCTCCGCCCGCACCCAGTCGAGCGCCGCCGCGCCGATCCCGTCCTCCATCCGGCCAGCGTGCACCGCCGCGTCCCAGCGGGCCGCCCCCCGCGCCGCCCCGTCCGCCAGTGCCGCCTGGGAGAAGCGCGTCACCGCCTCGCTCCAACCCATCGCTTGATCGACGGATGCGGGCCACGCCGCCCAGATGCTCTCTGGATTCACGCCGCCAAGATCGACTTGCTCCACCGAGAGATCATCCGGATGCAGCCAGAGACCGATTCGGCCCGAAGGACGTGCACCCTCGCCGGCTCGCGCCGCAGACGCCTCGGTCGGCGGGGCTGGATTCCACAAGGGCTCGAGCGGCGGAGGCGATGACTCCGTCAGCGGTACCGCCGCCGCGGCAAGCAGGCCAGAAAGATCGTACCTGTTTTCCGAATACTCGCTGACGTTGTCCGCGCGGGCGAGGTAGGTCTTGCCGGCGGTGTGGAGCCCGGCGACCCAGCGCCACGACAGCGTGTTCGAGGCAGGGTCGCCATCGAGCAGGTGACGGAGGAAGAAGTCGGCCCCGAGCTCCCACGGTAGACGCAGGGTGAAAACCCAGATGCTCGCGAACCACATACGGGCGTGGTTGTGGAGCCAGCCGGTCGTCACCAGTTGCCGCGCCCAGTCGTCGAATCCCGGAATTCCCGTGCTCCCGCTGATCGCACGCCCGTAGCCGTCCGGAAGTGGCGCGGCGCGAAGACGGGTGAGCGCCGCGCGATAGCGGGTCCACGCGTCTGGATGCTGCTCGAGCCAGCCTTTCCAGTACGTCCGCCAGCAGACCTCCTGCACGAACTTTTCCGCTTCGGCCCACGGGAACCGGCGCAGCACGGCAGCGCACACCTCCTCCTCGCTGATCAGTCGGCGCTGCAGCCAAGGCGAGAGGCCCGAGACGGTGGGCCGGTGCGGCCGGTCATAGCCGCGCTCCCGGCCGTAAGCGGGTACCCGCGGCAGGAATTCCTCAAGGCGGTTCAAGCCCGCCTGGCGGGTCGGCAGGGGGGGAGCCATGGGGAATGATACCAACATCGGGCCAAGACGCCATGCGCGTCGCACGTTTCCGACGGCAACAGGGGCCCGAGGGTTCCGCGAAATCCCGTCTCGA
>JACCDP011246487.1_pt1 | contig 13928 bp, 11 predicted proteins | sample 7445841 | NCBI WGS metagenome assembly JACCDP01 (sample SAMN15323441, study PRJNA562643) | freshwater metagenome | isolation source: river surface water | place: USA:Blue River Watershed | collected 2017-08-17
ATGTGAAGCCAACCGATGATCCATCTAGTATCATGAGGAAAATTAAGGGGAGAGCTTCTCATCATCTCAGGAAAGAATTTCCCGAACTTTTAAAAATACCCACGTTATGGACACCAAGCTATTTTGTAAGCACTGCTGAAAATATTTGTACAGAACCGGTTAAGAAATATATTGAGCAGCAACGCGATTAATGTCAATGCAGGATAAATCCGGCAACTAGCCTTCATCCCTTGTCTAAAGTACAGATGTAGCTGACTTAGGAAGCTACATCTTCAAGGGTTTTCGGCATTTCCCTTATAAAAAGTTCAGGGTTTAATTCAGAAAAGTTCAGGTTTTCAATTGCGACATAGGTAATTTTGAGAAATTAAACTAATATGATCGGTTATACACCAATAAATAAGGCATAACTTTTCTGTTATTTAATTGACTCATGAACAAATCTGTAGCTGTATTCTTGGGACCATCTTTACCCAGAGATCAGGCCTGTCAAATTCTTGATGCTCATTACTATCCTCCAGCTAGTAAGGGAGATATTTACCGTATTATGGCTTCAGGTGTGAAAACTATCATTCTTATTGATGGAATTTTTCACGGTAAACCCTCTATTTGGCATCGTGAACTCATTCATGCTATGGAAGAGGGAATTAGGGTATTTGGTGCATCTAGTATGGGAGCATTGAGAGCCGCAGAGTTAGAACCTTTTGGTATGATTGGTCATGGTCAAGTATTTACATGGTATCGTGATGGGTTACTGGAAAGTGATGACGAAGTAGCTCTTTTACACGGAACAGAAGAGGCTGGATTTGTTGCCATGTCTGAGCCTTTAGTAAATATCCGGTATACATTAATTAAAGCTGTAGAAGCCCACTATTTAACGACTGAGCAAGCAAACTATTTAATTGCTGAGGCTAAACAACTTTACTATCCACAGCGATCTTACCAGCAGATCCTCCAGAGTCAAATAATTCAAGACTTACGGACAGAGATAGCAAGCAAATTCAAGCATTTCTTATTTCATAATCGGGTTAATATTAAGCAAATTGACAGCATTGGAGTTTTGAGACTATACACCAGTCTCAGTCAAGATCAGATGTCAGAACAGAGGGGACGTTTTTGTTGTCCTTCTATAGATTTGCAGTTTCAGAGGTTAAACATGACAGGGTTTGTTACTCCTACAGGACTCAGAGTGGGAAAAGATATTTTACAACTGCTCAAACAAGATGTTGAACTCCAGGGAAAGATGCGATCATATCTAGCAAAACATTGCTTTTTACTCAGATGGGCTAAACAAAATCAAATATCTTTTCCGCGATTAGAATGGCAAACTTACATCGAACAATGGCGACAAAAACATAACATTGTCAACGAGACGGAATGGTTACAATCCAATGGCTTAACTCTACTAGCTTACCAAGAAATTCTAGAAGAGTATTTTTTGGTTGATTGGATTGTTAAGCAAGGTCCAAACTATTTTGGCATTGAATGGAACTATCAAACAGCCCTGTCCGCAGAATTATGTTTAACTAGAAATATTGAATCACAGGATAATCTGTGGGAACAATTATCACAGCGTCGTTTAATTGTAGAATGGTCGAGACAAAATGGTATTGTATGTCCACAGACAGAACTAGAAAATTATCTAGAAAAATTTCAAATACTCGATAGCTTGATAGATCAAGAACAAAATCAAGTTTGGCTGGCAGAAAAAGCTTTAGAAAACTGGATGATCGAGAAAGAACCTGAGTATTTTGGTATTTCTTGGTCTTTTCCTCAGGCATTGTTTCAAGAATGGCAAATTACCGGCAAAGCTGCACAAATCCTATTTGATTGTTGAAAATACCCTGTAAAAATTCCAGAGATTTAGCCCAGAGAAATTTTGATATGAATAGCCTTGATAAAAATCATACTTATGGGACACATCGTTTAATTCCTCCAGAACAAACATTAGCAAATATTAAACCCCACTTATTAGCAATGGGAATTACCCGTTGTGCTGATGTCACAGGATTAGATCGGCTGGGTATCCCTGTTTACTGTGCCATTCGACCTGCAAGACCCTGGCTGCAAGTTAGTAATGGTAAAGGGATATCCCATACAGCGGCCAAGGTTTCGGCTTTGATGGAAGCTATTGAAGTTTTCCATGCAGAAACTCCAGACGAGGCTTTAGAGCGGGACAGTCTCAAATTTTTGCAGTCAAGGGGAAGGGAGGTGATACAACCTCATGTTCTGCCAGAATATTATTCTCCAGCCTACTTTCATCACGACTTTATTCTGGACTGGACTCTAGGACAGGACTTAATTACTAACAGAGAAGTTTGGCTACCAGCGAGCGCTGTTTATGATTGTTCTGGTCGTTATTCTCCTAATTTGTATCCTACAGGAACTAATGGTCTGGCTAGTGGCAATCATGTTTTAGAAGCGACTATTCATGGTCTTTACGAAGTTATAGAACGAGATGCGATCGCTCATCTTGTAGTTCAAGGGCGTTTAAATCTGCAAACAAGATGTAAATTTATTGATCTGAAAACGATCCACGATCCCTGCGTACAAACTTTATTAGAACGCATCAATATTAATGAGTTTAAACTTGTTCTCATTTGGGTAGAAAGCTGTATTGCCATGAATACATTCTGGGCTATTCTGCTTGATCAAAACCCCTATAACCCTGCGCTGATAGTTAATGTCGGCTATGGATCACATCTTAGTCCTAGTGTGGCTGCCACACGAGCTATTACTGAAGCAGCCCAGTCACGACTAACATTTATTCATGGCGCACGGGATGATCTCAACGCCGAGCAAATTTTTGAGAAAACTAACACCCATCGCCAACTCTACAATTATTTTGATCGGATTACCAGTACAAGTTCCTGGGAAACATTGACTAACTTTGCACAAGATGATTTATTGGCAGACTATAACTATATTTTGCGATCGCTCCAGAACAATGGTTATCAAAATGTTTATCGTGTAGATTTGACGCGAGAACCTTTTAATATTCCAGTTGTGAAAGTTTTTGTCCCTGGTTTAATCATGAATCATTCGCTGTTTTGAGAAATACTCAATCAATTAGGCTTAAACCAACGATGACCAAAAGCTAAATAAGCTTTTACCTCCAAAGGCTGATCAGGTTGATAAACTACCTTGAGATGATTGATAGTTCGCCAAAAAACACTGATACTACCTGGGCTAACCCATGAGTCTAAATTTTGTAAGTTAACAGGCCAAAGGTCTGGATGATCTTTTTTTTGAATTAATCCAGGCCATCGTAGCAGGGCATCTCGCTTTTGAGACGTGCAAGATTTCATTCCTACTAAAAGGTTGAGAAATTCAGTCCAGCGAGGTTCTTTTTGAGGCTGTTGATCCAAATAACATTCCAATCCGATTCGAGAACCAATCTCTTGTTCAATATCAAAGCACAAAACTATGCGATCGCTCAGAGGCTCAATCATATTGATAATCTCACTCAAATCTGCCTGAACTGATTGACCTTGAATTTGAGCCAAATAAGGGGGAATCATCTGTGCCGATAACCCACTAACATTAATTCGCAGTGGGTTTCCCAAACGCGATCGCATTGCCCCAATTTGACCTATTCCTACACCATCAGGTAAGGCGTTGATACACTGCCAAATTAAGGTCTGATGCCGCTCATTCATTGGATAATTCTGCAACCAGAATATTAATTCTACTAACTTTGATAAATCCTCAATTTTCTTATCTTTAAATTCCTCACCCCGCAAACTAAAAAACCAACAAGGCATCATTAACCCATCTATTTCTCCATCCAGATCAAATTCGAGCCAAATATCCTCAACCGTCCTATAGGTAAGAGAATTAACGGTTGTCCAGTTTTGACAGAAACTTTCAAGCTGTTGCCAAAAAGGATAAGATAAAAGTGCCTTAGAAAGAGGAACTTTCATCGCTTGCAGACCTACTGATAAATCCACTCGTGGTTGGTCAGTTGCCAGCCGACATTCTAACAACGTTGCCGATAAAGGTGGTAAAAGTTTAGTCAGATGTTGTATAGAAGTTAATTCTTGTTGAGACACGAGTACATCTGAGAGATAAGGAAGAACTAAGCGCAAATAATCTTGCAGTGAGTAATTCATAATATTTTTAACCTAATTTTATTCATGAATCACGAAAAATTTAATTATAGCGGTATACACTTGAATGAGATACATTATAATATCCCTCTCCGCAAACCAAGACCCTCTATATTCATGATCATATTTTATCTTGTAATTAGACTATCATCAATAATTTATGAACTAAAAAATTTTCATTATGTTAAGTTTCTTTATAAAAAAACTGACGATTTTTTATTTTATAATAAAAATTATTCAGGCTTAAAAAACGATATCTTTAAATAGATAAATAATGAATTACGATTACGATGTGATCATTGTTGGTGGCGGTCCTGCTGGCTCAATATTAGCGTTGTCAGCAGCTAAACAAGGACTGACAGTTTTACTGGTAGACCAGGCGAAATTTCCTCGTGACAAAATTTGTGGTGATGCGTTGACTGTCAGTTGTTTAAAAATTTTGCAGGAATTTAATCTCATAAATGAACTACTGCAACAACCCCACGGTTGTACTAATAACATGATTTTTTATTCAGAAAATCAGCGTTTAATACCTCCAAATCTGATGGGGTTTCCAGATGGTTCTAAAGTGCCAGATATTTCTACATCAAGAAGGTGGATTTTTGATAATGTTTTGTTCCAAGCAGCAAAGGCTTGTACTGATACAAAAGAAGGGTTTAAGGTTGAAAATTTACTGATGAAAGAAGATTGCGTATTTGGCATTCAAGGAACATCGGGGGATGGGATAAAACAGGAATATACAGCTAAAGTGGTAGCTGGTGCAGATGGCTGTAGCTCAGTAGTAGCAAGAAAATTAGGTTTATATCAATCTTTAAAACAAGATGGAGCAACAGCAACTCCTGCCTATTATCGTCATCTTAATGTTTCTAGCAATGAATTACAATTGTACTATCTTCCCGAATGTAGACCTGGTTATTTTTGGATTTTCCCAGTGGACGAAGAAACTGTTAATGTAGGAGTAATTTTATTTGAAAAATACTTCAAAAATACAGGTATTTTTCCTCCTAAAATTCATCGTCAGTTAATCAAATCTCCCTTATTAAAAGACATATTTTCACTAACAGAACAGGTTGGAAATATTCAATGCTGGTATTTACCTTTGGCCAGGACAACGCGGACTATACATGGTAACGGATTTATTCTTTTAGGAGATGCTGCCGGTTTAATAGATCCATTAATTGGTCACGGAATTGATCGAGCAATGATGTCAGGAAAAATTGCTGGTGAGCTATTAGGTACAATTTGCAGAGGTAATGATTACAGCAAGCAAGCATTACAACCCTATACTGATGCTGTTTGGAAATATTTTGGTTCTATATCTCAATTTGCTGTGAATTTTCGGGAGCGTATTCAAGATAAACCATTAGAACCAATCAATTCTTTGTTTTACAAAGGTATGGGGAAATTGATTCCACATAAGTAGGGTAATTGTAAGAATTCAGGTGAGGCAAAAAGATCCCCGACTTCTATGAGCAATTTATCATTTATGGACACAATCAATAAAAGAAGTCGGGGATCTGGGTATGAACAAGTGCTATAGCTGAATACTTACGGGTAATTAAGTAGGTTGGCGTTAAAAATTGTCCTTGGGATAAGGTAGGAGGAAAAAGGGTTTTAGCCTTATTTACTTTTCTTCACACATTTTTTGACCTACTTACTACTTTTACAAAATTTTCTCAGATATCAACCCCTCCAACACCTGCTGTAAATCTGTTGTTAACTCAGTTACCGCTTGTCTAGCAGCAACTCGACTACTTTTATAATTTGGATAACGTTCAGAAATAGAAATTGGTTCACCTATAGTTATCCTCACTTGCTGCTTACCTAATTGTGGACGATTTACAGGAGGATTTCCCTTAATTTTATTCACTAAATCCCATAAAAGTAAGATGGTTTCGGCAAATCTTTCTAAGGTAGGTTTTTCTCGAATATACATCCCAGAAACAGCAACAAAATCTTCAACTAATCTCATGTGCCACATCCGTACATAAGCCTCTTCGGCGACTCTATCCCCTAAACTTTTATCAATGGATGATAATGTTTTAACATCTTTAAAATCTTCTCTAAATATATAATTCCAACCAGATTGTTCTACTCGTCTACATCTATCATTCCAATTGCCTCTTGAGGGTAAATCAAAATATTGTTCGGCAATAAATAAGGCTACATTCATGACGGATTGTAAGCGATAAGCTAAAGCTTCATTGCGATCTGTAATTTCCTGATTGGTAATCTTTTCATCTGGTAATGTTTGATGATAAAATTTAGTGTAAAATTGCTCCATTACCGATAATAAATGTTCTGCTAAACTTAATAATCGGGGATAAAGACTAGCAAAAGAAGCTTCTGTTTTTTCTTGATTTAAAGATAAACCACTGGCCGCCTCTAATTCAGTTAATAAATTTGCTATATTATCCCAAGGTTCATTGATATAACTATATTTAATGCCAATTGGTAAAATTAAAACTTCCTCATCTCTGCCGGCTTTTTGCAAATCTTCCGCACACCAAAAACCCATCTGTGCGATACCAGGTTCTAAGGGACTGATAATCTCGGATAAACCATTTGTAGCACCTTCTGGAGCAGCAGCCATGGGAAACTGACCATTAATATACAAATCCCGCGCTGAACGCAACCCAGTCCAGTCTGCTTTACCCCGTTGAATGGGAGTCCCCCCTAAATGGGAAATTACCCAACCCACATGAGAACCAGCCCAGAGAGGAATGCCCCGATCATAAATAAAATGAGCATGAAGCGGATATTCTAGCTGTTTACCCTCAACTCGTGCAACCTTAGGCAAGATTTGGGAAAATAAATAGGTTAAACACAGAGGATCTGTTGTCTGGGGATGACGAAAGGCCATCATAAACCGGATTTTACCATCCTGAAATCGCTGATAACAATCCGCCAAAACTTTAACGTTGTCTGCCTCAATGTTATTAATAGACGTTTGCAAACGTATCCAGCTTGGTAGGACTAAATGTACCAATTTCAACAACAAAGGGTTAAAAGCTGGCGGAATAAATTCTAAAGGTGGTTGTGCTTGATACATTGCTTCAAACAAAGTAGTTGTAGGATGCGTCAGATCATAGTTAATATTTTCTCACGCGCAGGCAATCCAGAGAAAGAGAGATTTTTTATGAGTCGGTTTAAACCGACTTTTCCTTTTAGACAGATATATTTGATGTTTAATTTTGTTACAGTATCTCGTCCTATTTATACAAGATAATTGTATACTAAAAGCATGACTATTGAGTAAATCAGGCTACATTAAAAATGCAAGCATCAGAAACTAAGCTCAGAGAGATTATTCAAGGTGATAAACAATATATTGTACCTTTATTTCAACGTCCGTACAGTTGGAAAAAATCTCAGTGGGAAGCATTATGGAATGATATTTTAGAATTATGTAAGACGGAAAATCCTCGTCCTCATTTTATGGGTTCTATTGTGACTATACCAGTTTCTGGATTGCCAGAAGGAGTCAGCAAATATTTATTAATTGATGGACAACAAAGATTAACTACTATTTTTATTCTGTTTTCGGCCTTGCGAGATCAAGTTAAAGATACTAATAAGCAATTAGCAGAAGAATTACATAATAAATTTCTTATTAATCAATATCAGCAAGATCCTGAAATTTATAAATTACAACCTACTCAAGTAGATAGAGAATCATTTTATAGTTTGATCAATTCACTAGATAATTCAGTACATAATATTGATAAAAATGCCCCAATTATTAAACAATGCTATTCATTTTTTGATAGGAAAATTAGACAAAGTAATCTGGAATTTGGGAGAATAAAGCAAGTAATTTCTAGTTATTTATCTATTGTGAGCGTTGTTTTAAGCACAGAAGATAATCCTTATCTAGTCTTTGAAAGTCTCAATGCTAAGGGTGAACCTTTAACACAAGCCGATTTAATTCGTAACTATTTCTTCATGAGAATTAATACAGATAATCAAGACAATGCTTATAAAAAATATTGGCTACCAATGCAAGAAACTCTAAATGATAATGATAATTTAACAGAGTTTATCAGGCATTACTTAACAAAAGATGGTGTGGAAATTAAGAAAGATCAAGTTTATTTTGAAATTAAAGAAAGAATGAGTAAAAGTGAAGCTCTTTCTTATTTACAAAATTTATATAAATTTTCAGAATATTATGCAAAACTTTTAGATCCTGAAAAAGAGGATAATTTAAAAATTCGTCGGTTTTTAGAAAGAGTCAACCGTTTAGAAATAGCTACTGTTTATCCTTTTTTACTTAATTGTTATCATGATTATGAAGAAAATAAACTTTCAGAAGCAGATTTTATTTCTATTTTACAGATTTTAGAAAATTTCATTATTCGCCGATTTGTTTGTAATGTTCAAACCAGGGGATTAAATAGAATCTTTTCTGTACTGTATTCTCAAGTTAGCAAAGCAAGTAATTTAGCTCATGCTGATTTTGTGGAAAGATTAAAACTAGATTTACAAAATCGTGATTATCCCAAAGATACAGAATTTCAGAAAAGTTTATTGGATGTTAAATTATACGGTACTGGACGTTCTAAAAAAGGTAAATTAATTTTAAAATCTATTGAAGAATCTTTTAATCATAAAGAACAGGTCATTTTGGATGGTCTGGAGATTGAACATATTATGCCCCAAACTATAAATAAATGGTGGCAAGAACATTTAGGGGAACATTGGGGGATAACTCATGATTTACTACTTCATTCTTTAGGTAATCTAACTATTACAGCCTACAATGGTGAATTATATAATTTGGAATTTGTCGAGAAAAAACAAATATTGATTAATAGTCATTTAGAAATCAATAAATACTTTGAAAATCAAGAAACTTGGAAAAGAGAGGATATAGAAAAAAGAAGTTTAGATTTATCTGAGATAGTTTTACAAATTTGGCCTTACTTTGGTAATGAAAATCTTATCATTCCATCCAAAAGTAAATTAACTGGTACAACTCCCAAACAACTAAAAATTTTTAGTAAGGAATATCCTGTCAAAAGTTGGCGGGATGTTTTAGAAACAACTTTAAATGCGATCATTGATTTAGAACCAGATAAATTTAAAGATATTATGGAACAATTTCCCCGTTTTATTAGTAGAGATGAAAAAGAATTTCGGGATACGAGAAAATTAGAAAATGGGGTGTTTGTCAATGTCAACCTATCAGCTAGGGATATTAATACTTTTTGTATTAAAGCTATCGAAACCGCAGAACTTTCTACAGAGGAATGGGAAGTAGAAACCACAAGTTAATTTATGTTAGGTATCATTTCCCAAACCCTTATTTTCCTATAGGTTTGATATGATGGAAAATAATTGTAGTCACAGGTAAATTAAATTTATGACCATAACCTATCAAACAGATTTCAATATGTGGCTTAAAGAAACAACCCAATTATTAATAGAAAATCGCTGGCAAGAAATAGATAAAGAACATTTAATTGAGGAGATTTCAGAATTGGGTAAAAGTGAACGACGGGCAATTTATAGTCAATTAATTCGCCTACTTTTACACCTACTCAAATGGCAATATCAACCTCAACGACGTTCCGATAGTTGGCTAGATTCTATCACAGATGCACGCACCCAAATTGAATTCACTATTAAAGATAGTCCCAGTCTCAAAAATTATCCTCAAGAACAATTACAAGAAAGCTATGAAAAAGCACGTCGTCAAGCAGCCAAACAAACAGGATTGATAATTTCTACATTTCCTGAAGAATGTCTTTATAGTTTGGAATTAATTTTAGATGAAAATTGGTTGCCAGAATCACAAATACACTAGAAATTATGATACACAAAGCTAAAGTTTGTAGTGAGGACTTTAGTCCGAATTTGAGGGCTGAAGCCCTCACTACGAACCACCTGTATTAATAAGGATCAGAGTCAAACCTTCCCCGCTTCACACTTCGGAGATAATAACCCCGTGGTGGGAGTCTATTTAAGTCAAAAGTGTCACCTCTAGGAACTCGCCAAATTTTATAGTCGTGATAGGTGAGAGGAGTACCTTTTTCACAAATTTCTGGGGGATGATCTCCTAAGACAAAATAGGCCGAACCTTTACCTATAACTTTGGCAATACCATACTTATCAATTAGCAAAGATGTCTCTTCACTAATAGCTATACCTAATGCACTTGAAGATACACCATCTTGAATTTGCCTAGCAATAAAAACCATAATTCGCCCCATTCTTTTGCGTTCATCAAAGTGGGTATCAATGATTGTTCGGCGCAAATATTTCCACTGAAAAAAGTTATAGGTAAAGGTAATATTGCCGTAGGGATCATCAAGGGCTTCATGAGTTTCTATACTATCTTCACAGGCGCAAGAATCATAAACATATTCACTTTGAATCATCGCCCCGGCACTTGTGCCACCAATAGCCCCACCTTTATCGTAGACTGACTTGATGGCAGCTTCTAATTTTGTGTTTTTCCAGTGGCGAATATATTCACATTGATCACCACCTGCAAAGAAAATTACACCAGCATTTCTGACTTTATCAAAAATATCAGTTCTGTTTGCTTCTTGACGATTGCGAATGATGAGAGTTTCTACATACTTAACTCCTCTCATGCGATAAATGAGGCGATTATAGTCATCGCTACCAGCAGCACGAATGACTAGAACATTAACTTTATGGTCGCTGTTACTACCACCTCTAACTTGATTAATCATCCATTGGATAGCATCATCTACGTCAGGACCACCTCCCCCCAGGTTATGAACGGGTCCACCCAATTTAGGTACTTGATAAGTGGGTTTAGATGTGGGGGTTTCGACATCGGCGATGATATCCTCAAAGAACTGCCTTAACTTGCTTTTCAGACGGCCGATGATTTGGTTTACCATCCGCAACAAGCTATGTTTTGCATTCTGCAATCGCCTGGATATATTGGGGAATGCCTTTGTCATGTTAAAATCTTGTTAAGCAAACAGCAATCATTTCTAACTGTGGCATTTCCCAGGGTTAAATTCCCAGCGTACAGGGTTTGTACTGTTTTTTCACGGCAAATTATCAGAGTATTCTTTAATTCCCATGGTTAATCGAGAAAAACCTGATTTTTACCCCCTTTTTTATTACCAGTCAGCTTGCATTCGCTCTTTTGCTACTCTTTCATAAACCATTTCAGTTTGTTTACCTAATTTTGGCCAGCTAAATCTTTTTTCTAAATCTGCATAAGCATTATTTACCAACCATTGAGAATAATCTGGGTTTTTTAGGACTTCTAAAATTCCCCAAGCTACGGAGTCAGGATTATTCACGCAGGTAGTAATTCCGGTTTTGGTATGTTGAACGACTTCGGGTAAACCACCAGTATCGGAAACTATGACTGGTACGCGGGAGGCAAAACTTTCTAAGGCAACAATTCCAAAGGGTTCATAAAGACTAGGGAATACTGCACAGTCGGCAATGGTTTGAAATTTATCTAAGTATTCATCAGAAAGGAAACCAGTAAAGTAACATTTATGCCAAATTCCCAAATCCCAAGCTTGACGTTTAAGATTTTCGGTATTACCACCACCAACTATAACAAATTTAACATTACCCTCCATTTCCCACAGTACCTTGGGAGCAGCATTAAGTAATACTGGTACACCTTTTTCATAGGTCATACGACCAAGATAATACACAATTTTTTCATCATCGGCGGCAAATTGGCGGCGAAAATCTTGGGCATGAAAATCTTCATGATGTATTTTCTTTTCTGGGCGAATGCCATTATAAATTACATCAATTTTATCATCTGGTACGTATAGCGATCGCATCAGTTCTTGACGCATATATTGACTACAAACGATGACCCGCCAGGCATTGTCTGCTAGTGCATATTCTTTATTATGAATATAACGCTGGGTATCAGTATGAATACCGTTATAACGTCCATATTCTGTAGCGTGAATTGTGGCAACCAGGGGAACTTTAAAAATATGCTTAAGAGCGATCGCTGCATCCCCTACCAACCAATCATGGGCATGGATTAGATCAAATGGCCCTTTTTCCATCAGCAATTTACCGCCATAAGATCCCATACTCTCGTTTAAATTCACCACCCAGTGAAAAAAATCGTTATTAGCTGCTACTTCTACCCGATGGATATGAATTCCTTCCACAACTTCATAACTAGATGCTGGTCCAAATTCCGGTGTAATGAGGTGGATATCATGGCCTAGCTTGATCAGTTCTGGGTACAACTCAGCAACGTGACGCGCAATTCCTCCTACTATCCTCGGTGGAAATTCCCAACTCAGCGCTAATATCTTCATTGATTTGACTCCCCGATGATTAATTAATAACAATCTAAAAATTTGAAAAAGTATATTGATAGTAGGTAACAGGGTTAAAAGTGTTTTGCTGTCTGAGTTTGATGTATCCCTAACCAGAGTGGCTCAAGTTCAGTAAACTATAACCATAGCCTGGGATCATTATTAGGGATATACTAGATATCAACTGTTACCTGGCACTACTCAGGCTGAAAAATTTGTGTTGCAATTGATGTCAGCTTTTTTAACCAAATTTTTAGATTTTTTTAAGGGTTATTTTGATAAAGCTTATCAAAGGTTGTCAAATTTCGTAAAGTTGTAAGAAACAAACACTGCTGATTTTGACTAGGTAGAACCCAATCCAGTTTTGCCAACGTTGATTTTTCCTGGTGTCGTTACTCCCCCATTCTCTCAACCACTAAAAACCAATGTCCTATTTAATTATTAATGCCGATGATTTTGGCTCTTCTCAAAGTGTTAATGCAGCAATTATTAAAGCATATAGGGAAGGTATTTTAACTAGCACTAGCTTAATGGTAAGTGGTGATGCAGCACAAGAGGCGATCGCCCTAGCCAAAAATCATCCTCATTTAGCAGTGGGTTTACACCTGGTGTTAGTTTGCGGTAAATCAGTTTTACCCCCTGAGCAAATTCCCCATTTAGTAGACTCTCAAGGTAATTTTTCCCATGATCCCACCCAAGCAGGATTAAACTATCAATTTAATCCAGCGACTCGCTCAGAATTGCGGTTAGAAATTCGCGCTCAATTAGAAAAATTCCGCGATTCTGGTTTAAACTTAGCCCATGTTGATGGACATTTGCACCTTCATGTCCATCCTGTAATTTTGGGTATTTTAACAGAATTGTCCCCAGAATTTCAGATTAAATTTATCCGTTTACCTTCGGAAGAATTAAGAAAAAACCTCAAAATTAATCAACGTAATTTACTCACTAAAATAGTTTGGTCTATTGTCTTTGGACAATTACGCCGTTATGGAGAAGGTTTATTAAAAGCCCATAATATTAAATTTGCCGATAGGGTTTATGGATTGTTACAAACTGGTGACATGAGTGAAAAATATTTACTAGGTTTAATACCGCAAATACAAGCCGAATTAGTAGAAATTTATTCTCATCCTGATTTAATTAATACTGAGATCAATCACCGGGGTGAAGTAGAATTAGCGGCTTTATTAAGTCAACAAGTGCGAGAATTGTTAACAGTGAAGGGATTTAATTTAAGTAATTATCTAAGTATTTAGCTATAGTTCCAGATCCCCGACTTCTAAGATAGATTTATCTTTTCCGAATACAATTAATCAAAGAACCGTGAAGGGAGATCCCCGACTTCTAAGATAGATTTATCCTTCCCAAATACAATTAATCAAAGAAGTCGGGGATCTTATCACCTCAGATCACCTCAGAAGGGAGATCCCCGACTTCTAAGATAGATTTATCCTTTCCAAATACAGTTAATCAAAGAAGTCGGGTATCTTATCACCTCAGATCACCTCAGATCACCTCAGAAGGG
>JACCDP011075524.1_pt1 | contig 13927 bp, 27 predicted proteins | sample 7445841 | NCBI WGS metagenome assembly JACCDP01 (sample SAMN15323441, study PRJNA562643) | freshwater metagenome | isolation source: river surface water | place: USA:Blue River Watershed | collected 2017-08-17
GTGTGATCCAACAGGCCACAGAACTGAGACCACACAATGCCAAGATGAATGATGACGAAATGGCTAGGTGGCGAGCGTTCATCACCACCATGCCCGAAGACATGCGTTTCATGATGACACATGGTTCAGCCAGAGAAGCTGCAGAAGCCGGTGTCCAGGCTATGATGGCAGAAGCTGACAAGATGATGAAGAACGAAAGTGTCCGCAAGGCCTACGATCATTTTATGTTGATGTGCAAATTAGCCACGGATGAGAATGACTATCAAGATGCATAAAAGCCAGATTAAAACTCTCCGGCGAGGTGATCCGGGTTTTGAAATTTCCGATCAGTATATCACAGCTCACAGAGCGGGATTTGAAATTTCCGATCGATGTCCTGTCGAGTATAAGATAGTCTTACAGGAATGCATCAATAACGGTTGGTTAAAGCCTGTGGCTTATATGACTGAACGTGAAATGATTTTCGTTGGTTTAAATAGGAGATAGATTTTGGAAATACAATCAACCGTGGGGTTTTTAGTAGGCGCCATACTCAGTAGTTTTGGTATCTTGGCATTCGCAGTGACCATCGTCATTGTAAACAATTTGTTCGCCAAATATTGGAAACCAATCAAATGGCAGGTTTTCGACAATCGAGATATACAGATCGTCGATCGTGAAGTGATAGAAGAGCTGAAACATTCGTTGGAAAAACAAAAATCTGAAAGGAACCAAAATGCTAACAGTTAAAGAATTTATGGAGTTGGTAGATTATCGCATCACTGAGGGCAGTGACTACGGTTGGCAGTGTTTTGGCCCTGATGCCTACAGCCTCAGTTCCTGGAATGGAGACCACGACGGTTGGAGCTTCAACATCGTGTTCGATACCAAAACACAGGTAGTTTACACAGCGGAAGTCTGTGACTATGCTCGCAATCGGGCATACCGATTGATGAATCCAGATTACAAACAAGAGCATGACGAGGAAGCCAAACAGCATAATGTTTCCGCCAAGGAAGCCTGGGACGAAGTGAATTTCATCGATCTAGAAGAAGATGATGACTTTATGCAAAAAGGTCTGGCTATCCGCGACGGTGTGGATTATGATACTCGTGTCAACGTGCCTTTGACTTTGCCTGACGATGTATTATTCGAATTGATGAAACGGGCGCACGAACAGGACATCACTCTCAACCAGTTAGTTGAAGAAATAATGTGGGTGGCTATTCGTGCTGAAGAAGCCAAGCAACTAGATGTCATTGATGATGATTTTAACGAGGACGAATGGGATAAGTTAGCCGAAGATCACTGGGATGATGCCGGTGAAATCGAAAAACAACCTAAAAAGAAAAAGAAAGGCAAGAAGTGACTGAAGCACAGAAGTTTTTAGAGGATCTAAAGACTGGTGTCCGTTACGTTGTGATCAATGACTGCTATGGCGGTTTTGGTCTCAGTGAACGTGCTGCCATAGCATATAAACGGCTTGCCGGTATCTCTAATCCAGATTTCTACGACAGAGATATTCCCCGCGATGATCCTTATCTAATCAAAGTGGTTAGAGAACTAGGTATGGCAGCTAACGGTGCCCATGCCAATCTCAAGATCGTAGAGATCCCCGGCGACATAGAATGGCTGGTCCAAGAGTACGACGGGGCAGAGTGGGTAGCAGAAGCACATAGGACCTGGTCATGAAAAAAGTCATTCTGGCAGCGTCAATGATCGTATTCTCGCAGACAGTTATGGCCGAAGGTCCTAGCACATTGATCTACGACTACGGCAAAGACAATATCATTCAGTGCTATGAATGCAATGTCCCTAGACCCATAGCCAGTCTAACCAAAGTCATGACGGCCATAATCGCCTTAGAGTATGACAGCAATCTCAGTAAACCCGTGAGAGTGGGTGCAGGATCGAAGATACCGCCGGGCATCTCGACCAGAGGTGATCTATTCGCTGCTATGCTGGTGCGCAGTGATAATCAGGCTTCGGAATTATTGGCACAGGATTACCCGGGTGGCCGCAAAGCGTTCATCGCTGCTATGAATCGCAAGGCTCGATCGTTGGGAATGGAGTTTACTAAATTCGCAGATCCCAGCGGACTCAGCGCAGGAAACATCGCGAAGATCGGAGAGATAGCCACGCTGATCAAAGTGGCGGCACTGCAGCCTATCATAGCAGATACCAGTGTTTTGCCTCAGGTGGAAATCAAGAACAAAAAGTATAAAGTATTATTAGACAATACTAACAAGATGCTGATAGCAGACTTCAACGAGATCAAGTTTTCAAAGACTGGATTTACAGGTGCCGCGGGATGGAACGTGGCTATGATATTGGAACGAGACGACAGTAGATTCTTGGTCATCGTGTTAGGAGCCAGAGATAAAGTAGAACGATATAATCTTGCCAAGAACATGATACACAAGCATTTCGCTGAGATAGAATATACCAAACATCTAGAACAGAAAGAGATATCCATGTGGCAGGAAATCATAGATAGGATGTTTGGCGGCCAATGAGAGAACTGAAACTAGGCCGTGAATACTATCACCGTCTGCGTGATATGGAGCAGTGGCTAGATGCTAACATTGGCTCGGGGGATTGGGCGGCTTTGTCAGACTTTCTCGACGACAACAATCTACGCTGGAGCATCAATCAGATGTTTGGATATACCTATGTTAGATTCAGGCGAGATAGTGACGCTACTATGTTCACACTACGATGGCTGTAAAGACTGCTGATCTCCGCGAGATATTGGCTACCAGAGCCCGAGCCACCTTTAGTCATCGTATAAACTTTGACACCATAGGCTATGAGTCTATGGATCTCATGAGAGAGTGGTGTAATAACAACTGCACCGGCCTATGGAGATTAGAGCATGTCCATGCTCTGTATTTTCAATTTGAGGAAGAGCGTGATGCTACTATGTTCATGCTTCGCTGGGGCACCGCAGAAGGAAATCAACTGCGATGAATAAGATTCCTGACTTCTGTGATATGATGCTAATGCCCTGCGGAGGCGTGGCCTATTATGACGAAGAGAGATTCGGTGTCAACTATTTCTGCGGTCAGTGCGAAGCCATGCTAGGATCAGATCAGCAGCCTCTTAAATGTAAGGCGGAAGAAGCCAAATGGCACCTACAGAAACTGCTAGGCGGCTCTGGTTGGGACTATTTCCAAGAACTGGGAGAATGGGATTGAAACCTATCATACTATCGGAACAGAACTGGTACAAACTAAAATACCAGTTATCTCAAAATTACCCAAAGAGCGTGATGCTGACCCGCTGGAAGATGCGAGAAGTATTAGGCTTCACTGATCGCTTACATACAGAATATGTAGATACTCGTTCTATGGCCGGGGAGTTTGGTATGTATCCCGAGTATGGCAGTGGCAGGCAACCGAAGAGGATGGTGTGTCTGGACTTCTACGATGAAGCCAAAAAGACCATGTTCTTACTAAAATATTCAGATTGGATCCGACAATGAAATTCATAGATGAGTTTTGCCACAAGTATCAGGCGCAGGTGGGTCAGAGCACCAAGGTGTGGCGCAGGCGGCAAAGTGTGCCCTACGATGTCTGGTTGAATGATCCTGATGTGTTCAAGGACATAACGTGCCAAGATGTGCCCATGGTGGAGATCACCATGCCCGAAGACCGCTTCCGGGCACTGATGGAGCATGATCACTGGTTGGCCAATGCTGGTCTACATGATAATGGACATTTTACCAACAATGTCATGCGTGTCAGCAACATGATCGTAGATCACGAGCGGGAGTGCCGTTTGCGAGCAGAACATCCCGCACTACAGAAAGCCTGGGAGCAGTATCAGATCATGTTGAGGATGGTAGACGATGGCCAGAACTAAACTGGACAGGTTGGCTTGGGACAGCCGCCAGGGTTGGTTGGGCACCGAACCTACGACGACTACATACGAGTATACTCTAGTAGGAGATCGTGTGGAACAGACTAAGACCGTGGTAGTCCATAGTTTTTCAATGGGCGATGTGGAAGATCCTGATCTCTATGCTGCCCAACCTTTGATAGAGTGGGAGAAAAGTGAGATTGGACGGTGGGTAATGGACAATGCTGTAGAGACTCCTAGCTGGCACAGGATGGCTGATCCCTATAACTATGGATATAGATACGAGATCCGTGCCCGTTTACAAGGTCCTATATTGACAGAATGGTTGTTGAGATATGGCGATGCTAAAAGATAATCCTCGATTATCGATAATGAAAGCGCAGAAGGCCGAAGAGCATCTCAAGGTAGATGATCGGTTGATGCAGCTATTGAGCACCTATCATGTGATACATTCGCCGGACAACGAGTTCTCAGAGAAATTGGCTTGGTGCCTAGAGCATTGCCAAAACAAGTTCCGTGATCTGAGCGACTCAAACGGTCGTGCTTGGTATTTCCAAAATTCACAGGATGCGGCCCTGTTCGCACTGCGATGGGCATAGATATACAAGGAAGAGAACCTAGCTCGGTTTGGGTTGATGAAATGGCTACTATAGATAAAAAGATCAAGTGGATACAGAGCGAGGGCAGGCTGCGGTTGGCTGCTCGAGCAGAAATACTGCCTCGTGGTTGGGAGGTAGGTCTAACACAGGCAGAAATGGATGCTGTCCACGAATGGTGCCAAGCTCACAACTGTGGTAAGAGAACCAGCTTCGACACTTTCCAATTCCGTAGCAAAAAAGAAATGACTATGTTTTTATTGAGATGGGGATAAAATGGATCTTGAAAACGAAGAAATACTACGGTTGATCGTAGCCGTAACTGTAGGGTTCGTCATAGGGTTTAGCACTCTGATGATACAATATTGGGACCGTGGGTTTTCGAAGCAGGACATGGCGAAAGCCTACGACACGGGCTATAACGAAGCACTGAGGACCAATCCTGCCAGCGATCGATTGGAGATAGTCTGCGCCGCACTTTGGTTCGCAGGTCAGGTCAAGGAGTGAAAGATCTTTTCTCGCACATCGCGAATCAGTATCCCCCAGAGATGCGAAAAAAGAAATATCAGTATTGGCAAAGGCTGACCCGAGCCAATGAAGACTATCGCAGAGAGCACGATCATAAAAATGATTTCGCAGAAGAAAAGATTGATTTTGGACGGTGGATGCGGGATCAATGGGGCTTGGAGATCGATATGGAGACAGAAGGTATTACACCCTATTATACCATAGTCGATGAACACAAGTATCTATTATTCGTGATCAAGTATGAATGAAGTATATCTAAACGATGCCAATATGTCTTATGATTTTGCCGAACAGCATTTTTGGAACGCTAACCTCTGGGCCTTGGAACATTGTCAAAGCTATAAAGGACACAACGTCCAGGATGTTTCGGATGTTTCCTATTACTACGATAACATAGCCCTTTACCTTTTTGAAAATGAGCGAGATGCTCTCTTGTTTCGATTACGATGGCAGACTTAAACAGTAGATATGTCGCTGTGCCCGATACCAAAATGTTCATGCTAGCGGATATCGGATTTTGGGCAGAGCATGAACAGGAACTAGATCTGTGGTGTGCGAAGAATTTCTGCCGTCGCGAAGGAATGATCGTAACTGCCCTAAACGAATATGGATACATGCTTTTTGGATTACGCTGGAGTTGATTTTATCTGTATTTGATGCTATAATAAAATATCATCAACTGCTAGGAGTTCTAAGTGCTAGGCGAAATCTTTTATGCTTTGGTTATCATCACCGCCAATGGCGATGAGCGTGTGACCGCCAGTTTCCAAACTCGTGAACCCTGTATCGTTGAATCCCAAAAGATCCGCGATCAAGGTTTGAAAGCCTACTGCTATCCTACCAATCAAATGACGCAGGCTGATATGCAACGACAGTTCGATCAGATGCTGATCCTTATGAATCAATTCCGTCGCAGCATGGAGGTGCAATAATGCCCAGAGGTCGTAAACCGCTAACTGATAAACAAGAACGTATCCTAGTCCAATGCCAGCTGATGGGGTTGACCACTGCTGACATGGTGCAGATTTCCAACAGGCTCAAAGCTCTGGACATAGAGCGAGAGTTCAAAGTCCGAGTCGATGAAGCCGCACATGGTTTTACCTGGACCAGCAAGAACAAGCGTGAATTTACATTGTTTGATTCCGCAGGCCATGTCTTTGAGGTCAAGGTATCCACTGATTATAGCCGAGATTCATGGAATCAGCAGTGCCATCATTATGCTAGAGTAGATGTTACCAAGCCCGGCACTAGGTTTAAACCTCGGCGCATCAATGCTCATCCTCTGCGTAATCCTTGGAATGAAAACGAGATCGTTTCCGCCTGTCCAGACAGCAACAAATATATGTATCGCATGATGCGCGATATCAAACGAGGAGGAATCGAATAATGCGTGAAGAACTAGATAAGGCTCTTGTAGAAAAGTATCCCCTGATCTTCAAGAACAGACACGGGGATATGAAAGAAACACTGATGTGCTGGGGATTCGAGCACGGAGACGGTTGGTATCAGATTATCGATAGTCTCTGTGGACAGATACAAAGTCACATCGATTGGAGCCACAAGAGCCACAAATGGGATCTAGAGTGGAATGAGAAAAATCCAGAAGAACAGCGACCTGTTAGAGAACCAGTTGAACAAGTAGTAGCTGTTCAAGTCAAAGAAAAGTTTGGCGGTCTGCGTTTTTACTATGACGGCGGGGATGACTACATCTCCGGACTGGTTAGTATGGCAGAATCCTGGGCATATCATACCTGTGAAACCTGTGGTGCTCGCGGAACTCTGCGACATGGTGGTTGGGTCCGCACACTCTGCGACACACACGAAGAAGCGTATCAAAATCGTTTTAAGGAACAAGCATGAAAATCGGATTTAGTCTAGGTCGCTGTGTGCGTGATATTGTTAAAGGTGATGTCAGCATCGATGATGTGGCATTTATCATCGCAGCAACCAGTGCCCATGATCGAGAGCATCTGACTCAAATCATCATGATGTATACTGGTGAACCCGATTATCTGTTAAACTGCGACTATGAGCAATCGCTGGCCGTGGCTCAACAACTTTGGGATTCTAATAGAATCTTACAGCCCCGCAGACAGGGTCTACGTCGTCACAAACAGCCGGAAAACTCGGTTTGGGTAGACATGTTTCCCACGGAACTAAGCGAAAACGAATCTGTCAAGAAAGCCTGGGAACAGTATCGTTTCATGCTACATATGACAGAGAATATAGATAATGAAGCTATGGAGACTTTTAAGTGAAAGGACTAGTATATGACAGAGATAAAGAACGGTTCGATATGGACGGACGGTCACGGTAATAAATTTGTAGTAATAGGAACTATGGTTGTTGAAGGCAAAGATTGGGTTTATTATCGAGCAGAAAAACCCCGAGATCATCACCCATCGGAATATAGCTGTTTTGAAGAGAGCTTTTTGGCTAGATTCCGCTCGCTTCCTGAATAATAGTGTGCTATAATACTTTTAGATGATAAGTAATAGTGAACTCAAAGGAGCTAGCGTGTCTAAAAAATTGGACGATTTCAACGCCCAAGATCGGCAGGGTATCAAATTCCAAGATGCCGGGGTGCATTTCCTTATCGGTGAGATCGACGAAGATAACGTCAACGAAGCGGTAAAATGGCTAGCCTATGAGAACATCAATCCTTCTGCAGATCGTGTGTTGACATTGTATATCAACAGCCAGGGCGGAGATCTCTACGAAGCGTTTGGCTTGATCGATATGATGCGCAACAGCCAGATTCCTATCCGCACTATAGGCTATGGATCCGTGATGAGTGCCGCTTTCCTTATCGTGGCGTCCGGAACACAAGGTGAACGCTACATAACTAAAAACTGTGGAATCATGTGTCACCAAATGAGTATTTTGGAAGAAGCAGGAAAATATCACGACATCAAAGCCACACGTAAAGAGACCGATAGACTGAGTAAAGCTATGTATGATCTCTTAAAAGAGACCACAGGCCTTGACGGCAGAATCATCAAAACTCGATTATTACCGGCACATGATGTTTATATGACTGCGCAGGAGATGATCGAATACGGTGCTGCAGACCATATACTCGAAAGGTAGACATATGAAAGTAGTATCATTAGATCCAAAAATCAAACAAGACGAGCGAAGAAAATCAGAAATGCTAGAAGTATTAGATGAAATGAAACGCATGGTCGAATCTGGTGAGATAGAAGAGTTTGTGGCTTGCTCAACCGGGCAAGGTGAGTGTAAAATACACGCCAGCTGTCTGGACATGGTAGGTGGTGTGGGATTGTTTGAAGTTGGTAAGCACTTACTGATCCAGCATGAGATCGATTAAATTGGCAAAAAAGCCACGTTTGATACAGAAAAAATCGTTGACAACTAAATAAAGTGTCTATATAATAAGGACTATGATGAACAAACTTCATTCGATTATAAGTGGAAAAGAGCAGATGACCATAACATATTGGTCAGCGCCCTGCTTTGGTCTACTAAATGATCGTCTCGGGGGTTCCGCATAGTCTAGGAATATACAAGATTACACGGAACCCCAGGACTAAACACCCTGGGGTTTTTTATTTTATAAGGATGAAAATGCAACACGAAGAAATAGATTTTAGCGCAGTGAATAGGAAGATCGTTGAACAGGCTTACGATTCTGCTTTTCATATGACTGAAGAACAGACTCGCAAACTTATTCAAGATAAGTTTGATAGAGCTAGAGCGATGTATGATGCTATCCGGGCAACACCTGTGTGGCACACTGATCGCTAGAGTTCAGAAGTAAAGTGGTATAGGCAACGCGAGCCTGTCTACACTCTAAACAAGACTATAATGAGGGCGGCCTGGGGGATGAGAAGCACCTTGTGTGGTGTGTGAAAAAACCCAGCGTAGTAAAATGCTTTCCTACTCCCACTGACTAGGAGGACAGGTTGACATAGTCAATGGAGAGCGTTTTACTACACACTCTCCTTACCGCCTGCACAGCGGTTGACAGGCATAGCCGGAGAGTGTTACACTACATACTGTTCATTAAAAATTTAAAGAGTTCATTGGAGGTATAGGAAAATTGGTAACCCCAGGTGACTGTAAATCACCCGCCTAATGGCATTGTTGGTTCAAGTCCAGCTACCTCCACCAAACAAGCTGACTATTAGTCTGCCAAAATGATAAATAATCATAGGGAGACTAATATGTTTAAGAATAGTAAAAAACAAGGCGACGCTGGATTAGGACAGGCAATCGCATATTTTACAATGAAAGGATATGATGTAGCTTTACCTTTAACAGATAGTGCCGATTGGGATTTAATCGTCGAAATGGAAGATGGTTTGAAAAGAGTTCAGGTAAAAACTTCAAGCCAGATGAGAAACGAAACAGCGATATTCGAAGCCAATGTTAAAGGTGGAAATAGATCCGGTGAAGGTAAAAGTAAAACAATACAAGAACAAAAATGGGATCTTATATTTTTACATCACCTAGAAACAAAACAACAGGCGTTGATTCCTAAAGAAGTACTAACGACGTCTGGACAAATCAATCTCGGTAAAAAGTATTCGGCTTATTTTTTATAAGCCACCATTTGGTAGTAGCATAGCTCGTCGGGATCGATCAGTCCTAACCTTGTCCAAAGCGGAGAGCCGATGATACTAGTAACGTAGGTCTGTAAGATTCTACACATTCGGTAGCAAGAGGATAGTAAACTGTGCTACTACCAAATGGTTCCATAGTATATCGGTTAGTATAGCGCCCTGTCACGGCGCAGGGACGGGTTCGATTCCCGTTGGGACCGCCAGGAATTTTTATCGCTCTTTAATTTCTTGATAAGTAGATTATTGCCGGTTTAGCACAGTGGTAGTTGCAATCGCCTTGTAAGCGATAGGTCGTCAGTTCGAATCCGACAACCGGCACCAAGTTTTATGCGGGGTTCGTATAGTGGTAATACCTCAGCCTTCCAAGCTGATGCGGAGAGTTCGATTCTCTTACCCCGCTCCAAGTTTTCCGTTGTCCAGTAGCTCAGTCGGTAGTAGCGGCGGTCTGTTAAACCGTAGGTCGGTGGTTCGAGCCCACCCTGGACAGCCAAATTTTAATGAATTTGGGGAATTGGTATAGTTGGGAACACGGTAGCTTTGCAAGCTTCAGTCGGGGGTTCGACTCCCCCATTCTCCACCAAATTTAAAAAGGAAAAGTGATGTCTAGAACTACAGTAAATTACATCGGTTTCTTTTGTTTAGGTATTGTCGTTTATCATTTAGTTTTAAGTTTCGGAGTGTAGGTCAGCCTGGTAGCGAGTCAAAAATGCTACACAGAGCATAAATAAATGCATGGAACAATTTAAAAATGAAGATGGAACTTATACCAGTCCTAAAAATGGAAAGACTTATAAAAGTTTAAAAGCATTTACAGCTCACTGGCATTACGCAGGTCACGTAAATCCTAACAATTTTGCTAAAAGGTTGTATAATTTAAAATGTCAGTTTTGTGAAAAAGATGTAATTGTAAGTAATCATAAAAAACATGAGAATTCGTGTTATCTCAATCCAGATAATATAAAACTTTGTAAAGTTTGCGAAAAGCCAATTAAAGATTATAAAAAAAGTAAAGGTACATGTTCTCATAGCTGTTCTAATAAATTGTTTAGTCATTTAAGAAATAAACCTGAAAAATATAAAAGATATACAACGTTGTGTTGGAAAGAACATAAAAAAGAATGTATAATCTGTGGTGAAAATAAAATTGTTGCTGTTCATCATATGAATGAAGATCACGAGGATAATAGGCCGGAAAATTTAGTTCCGTTATGTCCTACACATCATACATATATGCATAGTAAATATAAAGAAGAAATTTTGCCTAAAGTAGAAGAATATCTTAAAAATTTTAAACTCCGATTCGCCTAGTCTGGTATGGCACTTCATTTGGGATGAAGAATAACGGCAGTTCGAATCTGTCATCGGAGACCAGTTTTAGGATCGTTAGTTCACCGGTAGAACGTCGCCCTTACAAGGCGAATGCAGTTGGTTCGACTCCAGCACGATCCACCAAGTTTTGCACCATTCGTCTAGAGGCCTAGGACACCACCCTTTCACGGTGGGTACACCGGTTCGAATCCGGTATGGTGTACCATTTATGTATCCTTAGTGTTTAACGGCAGCACGACAGTCTCCAAAACTGCTAGTGGGAGTTCGAATCTCTCAGGGTACGCCATTTGATATAGGTAAGTATGTTTATGCAGAATCATACAGACCTATTCCCAGTACCTATAGCACGATATCATAGAGACGATCACGAAGACCTTCGTGTCAAGTTTTTAACAGTGTTAGATCGATATCCTAAAGAACGAGTATATTGTGAAACGCAAGGTCTGGTACATTTTTTCCAAAATGGAGATCTAGATCTTAGACAGTATGACGAATTTCGAGATCTACATCAATGGATTTTATCCAGTGTGCAAGATTATGCTGAAAAATTTTTCGGTATCACCGAAACAGAGTTCTTAGATCTAAATGTTTGGATCAATGCGAACGTTGGTGGATTCCAACATCCCCATAATCATGGAAACAGTTTATTCAGTGCGACCTATTACATACAGTTCGATCCCAAACTACACAGCGGTTTAGAATTCCATAATCCCAGATCGCCCAGCAGTCTGTTCAAACCTTATCTAGAAGTCAATAGTAGCAAAGAAACTGCTTACAGTAAACATAAACATCTAGTACCAGTATCTCAGGGAGATCTTCTAATATGGCCCAGCGAACTCATGCACGGCTATGATCAGAAGAAAGTTGCCGCTCCTAGGGTGTCGATGAGCATGAATTTTTTACCAGAAACTGTAAAAAGTCATGTATACGGTTTTAAGATTAGTAAGTTATGATGCAACGGTGGCAGAGAGGCCCAATGCAAGAGTCTGCAAAACTCTAAAACCGTCGGTTCGAATCCGACCCGTTGCTCCAAATGCGGGATTAGTTTATTGGTAAAACAGAACCTTGCCAAGGTCCAGTGACCAGTTCGATTCTGGTATCCCGCTCCAGATAACACGGCCTTTGCCTCTGATATCATAGATTCACGCAAAGGTTTTTCTTTTTCGCTCCTGTAGTTTAACGGTAGAACTCCGAGCTTATACCTCGGCGATGCCTCTAGATGAGGGGATGGTGCAGGTTCGAATCCTGCCGGGAGCACCAAGCATTGCCCCTATGGCCAAATTGGTAAAGGCGGCTCTCTCAAAAGGAGTGTCATAACTATCGGTTCGAATCCGATTAGGGGCACCACGATTTATGGAAGAGTGGTAGAGAGGTCGATTACGACAGTCTTGAAAACTGTAGGCTCGAAAGGGTCCGTGGGTTCGAATCCCACCTCTTCCTCCATTTTAACAAGGAGAATCACAATGACTGATTCAGATATTTGGAAGTTTATCAAAGCGAATTATCAATAGCCACATAGCTCAGTAGGTAGAGCACCGTGTTGATAACGCGGTGGTCGCTGGTTCGAACCCAGCTGTGGCTACCACTTCGGGGGTATAGCTCAGTTGGTAGAGCAAGAAGCTTTTAACTTCGAGGTCGGGCGTTCGAGCCGCCCTGCCCCCACCATTATATTTAAAAAATAGTCGAACCTGTATAAATAAATTTATATTTTAATACGAGTTCGACTATGATTAAAAAATGTGAAAAATGTAATACAGAATTTGATGCCTATAGTAAATGGGGAGAAAAAAGATTCTGTTCTCGAAAATGTTCTAACAGCAGAGTATTTTCCGAAGAATCCAAACTCAAGAAAAGTTTAGCACTTCGAGGAAGAAAGCCCACGGGAGTAATAAAAGATAAAGAAAGTTGGGCTAAAAAAATAAAAGAAACAGCCTACAAAAAATACGTAGCAACTCCGTTTGACGAATTGGGTATGGAAAACAAACGTCGCAGAGTTTTTGAAGAACAAAATTATTGCTGTAATAACTGCGGCATTAGTGAGTGGCAAGGATTTAAAATTTCTCTCGAGTTAGAACACAAAGACGGAAATAATCAAAATAACGAAAGAAATAATTTAGAAGGGTTATGTCCCAACTGCCATAGCATTACAGATACCTGGAGAGGAAGAAATAAACCTTCTAAAAACGGAATCAATAATGTATCTGACAAATTTTTGCTCGAGTGCCTTAAAGATAGTCCTAATATAAGACAAGGATTATTGAAAGCAGGTATAGCAGCCAAAGGTAAAAATTACGAAAGAGCAAAAAAACTTTTATCGGTAATGTAGCATAATGGTCGTGCAACGCCTTCATACGGCGCAAGGTGTAGGTTCGAATCCTACCATTACCACCAATTCTGATCGGGTGTAGTGTAATGGTAACACCACAGACTTTGACTCTGTTATTCTAGGTTCGAGTCCTAGCACCCGTGCCATCGGTCCGTAGCTCAGTGGAAGAGTTCTGGTCTTCGAAACCAGCTGTCGGGAGTTCGAATCTCTCCGGACCGGCCAAACAACAAGGAGTATATAATGAAACCGTGGATACAAAATGTCTCGTTGGCAGACATCAAAAAAGGCCATCACATCGATGCCGGTTTCAACTCTATGCTGATCCAGATCGTAGATCCCGATATGGAGTTTCCGGCCCCGATGTATCATTTCAGGGAAACATATCAGTTCCAGTTCCTCGACCTCGAAGAGACTGACGATCCTATCAACGATGCCTGGAAAGTTTCTGACGAACAGGCTGCGGAGTTGGTCAGGCTGTTGAAGCGAGCAGAAGATGAGCACATGAATGTCGTGGTTCATTGCGTGGCAGGAGTCTGCCGTTCGGGTGCTGTCTGCGAGGTTGGTGTGATGATGGGCTTCCGTGACGCAGAGGCTTTTCGATCACCTAACCTGCTAGTCAAGCACAAGATGATGAAGTCGTTGGGTTGGACCTATGACTCTGATGAGCCGCACACAATCAACGGTGTGGCCCTAGAAGAAGATTGGACTAACGACAACGAAAA
>JACCDP010570685.1_pt1 | contig 13925 bp, 13 predicted proteins | sample 7445841 | NCBI WGS metagenome assembly JACCDP01 (sample SAMN15323441, study PRJNA562643) | freshwater metagenome | isolation source: river surface water | place: USA:Blue River Watershed | collected 2017-08-17
GCAACAGCAACCAGCGCAATGCGCTTGAAGTTTGTCGTTGTAGACATTTATTTCCTTTCGTCAGTCGTTACCAGGAATTTCCTAGTAGCGGCTTCGAGATGAGTCGCACGTGCTGACGCATCTCTTTTCTTTGGCAACATGCATGTTGCCAAAGAAATCTATTTATAAGACCTTCTGTTGATAAACCCTTCGGCGACCATATTGATCGCCTGTCCAAAGACATAAACCTTAAAATACACTATAAGTGTATCTCACGTCACCTCATTTGGAACCTCACCGACGTCTAACTCACCGATGGCAAGAGCACGAAGAGGTGAATTTTCCTTAAAAGCACAAATATTCATTGTCGAGGCTATGTTTAGTTAGCCCATAAAGTGGGATTGCATTACTTTTAAATTTGTGGGCCCTGTCGGGATCGAACCGACGACCCACGGATTAAAAGTCCGTTGCTCTACCGACTGAGCTAAAGGCCCTAAGAATTAAATTGATAGTAGCACAGTGTGAAAATCTGCGCTATTCCTAAATGAAATTTAAAGAAAAAGAAAGTCTTAAATAACTTAAATATAATTTACTTTCCTAAAGATTTAAACTTAGATATCAGAATCAAGCCGCAGAATATCAAAAAGAAATTTCTAGCTAAATTTTGAACATTACCTCTATACATAATTCTTATCAGAGTCTTAAAACTAATCCACTTTTGCTTTCTTAGGGAGGTTTTGATCAATTTAACTAATACAACCGCTATGAATTTATTTCTTTTAATTTTTCGCGTTTCCATCTGATCGAATAACTCGTTCAAAGAAATCAACGCATTCTGATTTATGAATTTATCATTTGTAATTTGTGCTTCTTGGCCTACATGATAAAAATACGTTACTTCCGAAATCTTTAATATTTGTGGCGACAAATCTAATACTTTAGCTAAGTAAATTAAATCTTCCCCAACCATTAAGTTCAAAAAGTCTATTTTTTGAATGAATTTTGAATTAAATATAACTCTCCACAAACCTCCATTTACCAACAAATCGTAATTGGTGGATGAAACAATTTTATGTTTACTAAATTCGAACTTTTCTAAGGCATTGATCTTTTGAAAATCAGTTACTATCAAATCTGTTTCAACATTTAAATCTATTTTGGCCTTCATCAACGGCAGGTTTCTCGTATCATCCGAGTCCCAAAAGCATACCCAGTCCCTGGTTACGTTTTCTTTTCCAATATTTCTAGCTGCGCCTGGACCTCCAAATTTTGAGTTGATAACAACAATATCTTCCTGCAATCTGTTTCTTAAGATGTAATCTGCAATTTCATTGCTCGTATTATCTACGCTACCATCATTGACAAGAATTACTTGAGCATTTTCTGCGACTAACCATTTAATTTCAGCAAATAAATTATTGAGCTTACCGCTCATATTTCTAAGGGGAATTACTACGCTTAATCTCTTAAATAAATCATTATTGGTTTCCATGACAGTTTTCACCAAATTATTATGTAGTTATCTACATTTGTTTTTGGCACTTCTTCAATAATTCTTGAATTTGGTATCTTTTCAAGCAATTCATCCAATTCGAGTTGATTTCTTTTTCGTCCCGAAAGGTTTCCACGACCCGTATTCATTGTCATATAACCATTTTTTGAATGTAAAATAACATTATCTAAGTAAAGATATTGAGTTTCTCGAGGCAATTCTGAAAATGCATAATTAGAAATTACCAAATCAATTCTTGTGGCTTTATTCCACTTGTCTATTTCGGGAAAAATGCATTCAGTTTTAACAGAAAGACTCGCCAAATATTTTTTGGCCACTAATTGCGCTAAGGGTAGATCAAATAAATAATATTTATTTAGTGCGTACATCTTGTCTAAAACTTTTAATTGTCCTCCATACCCCACACCAATCTCACCAATTAACCGATTATTTAAGTTTCCAAATAAATCATGCAACTCTAATGCTACAGCTAAATAACGCAAAGTTGTTGGGCTAATTCTTCCTACGTCAGGGAATTTATAGGTTAATGGATTTCCAATATTGTCAAAATACTTTTTTTGACCCGAAAGTTTGAGAAAATTAGGGTCCAAATCATTTATTTTTTTAATATATTCAAAACCTAAATCAGGGGTAACGGTTTCTACTATTTGCCGGTAATAGAAATTTTTACGAAATCTTTTAAAATGAAAATTTGAATGAGCAGCTTTTTCTAGAATCTCTTCATATTTGGTTAATTGACTGTCCGATCGCTGTTTTTCATCTATTTGGGAATTTAAAAAATTCGTAGGTATAAAGAGTCCAATTGGATTCAAACCATACTTCATTTTCATTCTTTTAATCCGATCAAGCCAGCGAGTAGTTAATCCAAAATCTGAACTCATTGTGCTCTCCTTGGTAAAACGCATGATCTAAACTATTATGGAGAAATGTATATCGTTTACGCACATTTTGGTTCTCAAATACCTAAATATCTCTTAAGAAATATATCAAACATAGCGGAAAATATCCCTAACTACAGCGTAGTTTTACTTAGTGACCAGTCTAAGTCCCGAAAATTGAATCCGTCTGTTCAATACATGATGGTTAAGCATGATTTAATTTGGGGACAAATTCAAGAAAAATTAGGGCATCCCAAAGATTTCAGGAAAAATTTTTGGTTTACAAGCCTCATCAGGCTCTACGAACTCGGTAAATTTGCGACAGCCAGTAATTTGAAGTTAATACACATAGAGTCAGATGTAATACTTTCAAATGATTTTCCATTTGATAAATTCTTAAGCATAGATGAATTATTGGCATTCCCAGTTTTTAATCAGACTATGGGTATCGCGTCCACACTTTTCATTAACGGTAAAGAAGGTGGAAAGCTTCTTATGGAATGGTGCATTTCGGCAGCAATGGATAATTCTAAAACTACAGATATGTTGATTTTGGGAGATTTGTTTCGGAATCATGAATCCAAAATTAAGATACTCCCTTCATTCGTTGATCTAAAAACAGACTCATCTTTTGATATAGAGCTTAATTTTCATGCTACTAAAAATCTAAAACAATTTGGTGGTATTTTCGATGGTCTTGAAATTGGGCAATACATTTTTGGGGAAGATCCAAGAAATAATCGTGGATTTTCACTGCTTAGAAATAGGAATCCTTATGGTTTTCTTCAGATAGAAAAAGCAAAATTTGAATTTTTAAATGGTCGTTCATTTCCGTATCTATCTGATATGCAAGGCAACCTATATCCTGTATTTTCAATGCATTTACATTCAAAAAATCTAGCTTTGTTTGAGAAGAATAATTCAAGAATTATTGCAAAGTATTTTAATGATCTAAAATTGCCACAAAAAAAAGTTCTCTACCCAAGAACACTTATAAATTCAATCTTTGCGGGGATTAAGCGTAGAGCAAAGTTTCTCTTTTTATGACTGATAACCTTTCAGTACTAATTATCGGATACCGACGAAGTGTAAACTTAGATTTGTTAATACGTTCCTGTATAGATAACAATATAAATAAGATATTTATTGCCCTTGATAACATAATTGATAAAAGTAATGATTTGCAAGCAATTCAAGACCACCTAGAATGTGCAAAAGTTGTAAAAAATGCCATGCAGAAGAGTCCAGGCCTAATTGAGTTTGCTATTCAAGAAAAAAATGCTGGGTGTGCTGTAGGTGTGCTTTCCGCATGTGACTGGTTTTTTAGTAAGGTTAAATATGGAATTGTTTTAGAAGATGATTGTATTCCAACTTCTGATTTTTTTAAATTTGTTGTAGATCAATTTAATAATCTGGAGATCAATCCTGATGCTTGGTTGATTTGTGGTACTCAATTAGTTTCTTATGATCAGAATCTTCAAGGAGCTTACTTATCCAAATATGCGTTAACTTGGGGGTGGGCAACGACGAATGTAAAATGGATTGAAATATATAGATCAATAACCAACCTCAAAAGATCATTCAGATCCTTTTCACAAGCAATGAATCCAGAGAATTCTTATTGGAATTTTGGGGCATTACGTGCAGAGTTAGGATACGTCGACGTTTGGGATACCGTGCTACTGAATCGCATGATAAATCAAGGCAAATGTGCAATTCTTCCATATCAAAACTTAATCGAAAATATTGGTTCTGACGAGGTTGCAACGCATACAAAAGGAGATTCTTTAAGCAAGCAACTCAAGAAAGGTAGATATATCCCTGATGGAAAAATACAATCCGATTTTCTTATGGATGATCTAATAAAAAAGAATGTTTATAGAATTTCCTATTCACATTTATTAAGAAATCGTATACGGAGATTATTAGATATATTAAAAAGTGTTTTCCAACATCCCGCACCTTTACACAAGAGAATTATTGAAGCAAAATTAGTTTTTCCTAATTCGTCAAGTTAAATTTGTTTCGTAAATTTCTCTCATTTCTGTCGAAACTGATTCATAACCAAAAAATTTATTCGCTAAGGCAATATTAGGGGTTCTTAATCCCAACAAGACCGCCTTTGTTATCTCATTTTTCAGTGATTGGCTGTCAAGAGGATCAATCACTGGCATTTTAAAATTCTGTAAGATTTTTGGGATTCCACCTACTTGGCTACCTATTACATAACAACCAGCCATAAGTCCCTCGCCAATAACACTCGGTAAATTATCTTGTATGCTGATTACAAGAAGTATTGATGTCCGCTTTAAAAGTTGTGCAACTTTATTTTCATCTAAATGACCATGATGCACGATTTCTAGTTTTGTTGGAAACCCAGAATATGATCCTTTTCCAACTAAATTTAATCTAATTTTATTTAGAATATTCAAATCTAAAAGCTTAAGCGCTTTTTTAAGTGTATAAATATTTTTAATTGGATTATTTATATCGCTTGCAATAAAGGTTAAATTTATTTTTCCGTCACTAAGTATTTCTCGTGAAGATAGATTACTTTTGCCTGCTTGAAACATGCTTGGAATGGGATTTAAAACTTCATAAGTTTTGTATTTTGAATAAAGGGGGTGGTGCTTGACTTTTTCGTACATCCAATTAGATGGTACAACTAAAACCAGTTTTTTAACTCCCATTACAACTCTTTCACTTTTTCGAAAAGATTTTGAAACTATAGGTTTACCTAGAAGCGTAGATTGAGGACATTTAACGCATGAATCAAGGAACCTTTTGCACCCATAACTCACATGGCAACCACCAGTTAAATAACGTTCATCATGAAAAGTAATTACAACCAGTTTTTTCGAGTCGAGATTGGCTAAAAAATTTAAAGACACTAAATTATAACTGGCATGTACATGCAAAACGGTAGCTTGGGAAATTCTGTGGATTATTCGTTTTGAAAGATCTACACCCAATGGAGTCATAAGGCTTGGCGAATTTTGAATAATCCTTCGTTGCAGGAAAGTTAGTGTTGACGATTTAATTTCATCAATCCTTGAAAAATACTTCGAATCATCTCCGTCCCTGGAAATCAATTCAGAATCTACACCTATAGTTTTAAGTGCTTCATTCATTCTAACAGCCGCAATTCCAGCCCCACCAAATTCGGAAGTTGCCAAATGCAAAACCTTCATTGGAATATTGACCTTACTTCATTCCCAGAGTGCTGGATAACAAATTAATCCTTTGCAGTTTAAACGAGGCATATATTCAGGGTGATTTCTAAACCAAGGTGTTGGAATACTTGCTTTCCTACCTTGTGCAGTCACGTAAAAAGCTGGCCAAAACGAAAAGGTTGAATTTGAACCAGCCAGAAAAGTTGCTTGACATAATACTGACATCAATTGCCAAGGCGTTAGATAATCCGGAACTTTAAGCAAACTTCTCGAGTCTTTGATGAATGCATAATTTAAGGCCTCTTCAGATAAAACTAACAAAGGAATGTTTGATATCAATTGATTTGAGAAATAGTTTATAGCCAAAACACCAAAAGTATCTCTGTGTGAAATGTAATCGCCTCGCCTAATATGTACCGCTTGAAATGGATCAGCAAATTCAGCCATTAGTGTACTCGAAGTTTCTTTATATGCATCTGTAACTGTCGCTCCAAATTCATCTAAAAACAATGAAGTTTCAGGGAAAAAAGAGGTGTCCTGGAAGTAGCCAGAAAAAATCTTATATTTTTCAAAATTATTACAATTGCTGGTTATACCTTCTACATAAATTTGTAACTTTTTTGGTAGAATAAAATTAAGATTAATTTTTGTGACAGCTCTTATTGATAACCTGTACACTTTGTAAACAAAAAGGTTATCGGAAAACGAAATTTTGTGTGAACATTTCGATTTAATTAATTCTAGTTGAAATGCACGATCAATATTATCATTGTGCCAACAGTTAAATATAACCACTTTAGTGGCACCGAGTTCAATTAATTTATGAGCGAAATTAAAAACAAAAAGTTGGTTACCTAAACCACCAATACTAAAAAGTATTTTGGTGCGAAAGACCGACTTAATTGATGTAATATAGTGTCTTATGCGTAATAGCCAGCGAGTTCTCATGGTTATTCCCAATCGTAGCCTATTTGTCACCGCCTGGTGTTATGAAAATACGTTTAGATTGATTGAGGAGGGCTATCAGGTTGAGATTCTAGATTTAGCTCGTTGCGAATCTAGATATTTAAATCGAAGGGCCTATTGGTATTTGGATTTAATTTGTGAAAGAAATGACATTAGAAAAATTGTTAAAGTTAAACTCATTGAGCTTGGAGCTACATTTCTTGATGAAAAAACTTTCATTGATAAGAGTTTAAATCAACTAGCAAAAAGTGATGAAATTCTTTTTAGTGAAGTGTTTAAATCCTGTTATGCAAAATTTGTTGGAACAAGAGATTACGATATGCTGGAAATTAACAGAAAAGTTTTTGATATTGATCGTGAAAGCTACGCCATAGTTCTGAATAATTTAAGAAATTTGCTAAACCTGCATTCTTATAATTATGTTTATACGGTAAATGGTAGAACACTTTTTGACAGCTGCGCCATCCAGGTAGCGAAAGAATTTGATATACCCTATAGGGCAATTGAAAAAACCAGCGAGAATTGGCAGTTTTATTCACTACAAAAAGTTTCCACACATTCATCCTTAGAAGTGCAAGAGAAAGTATCTCTTTTTTGGGAGAATTGGTTGAAGGAAGAAGATTCTGATAAGACTAATCTAATTGTTTCCAGCTACTTTAAGAAAATCTCAAATGAAAAAAATAATCCATGGATGGCTCTTCAAAAACTTAAGCCAGAAAATCTGTCAAATTTGTCAGATACGGTTGTTTTTTTTACGAGCTCCGACTACGAATACTCGGTGAATGCTGATCCACGGGATTTAATTTTAGAGTTTCGAAATCAAGTTGAAGCATTTCGTGCACTCGTTGAGCAATGCAAAAAAATTAGTCTGAAAGTTGCGGTTAGAGTACACCCACAAATTGGATCAATTCACCTAGAGAATAAGTTAAATGATATTTGGGAAAAAGAATGTACGCGGGTTGGGGCTAGGCTATTTAAAGCCAACTGTGGAATTAATAGCATAGCTATAGCAAGAAAGGCTTATGTAAATGCGATTTACGTATCAACTATTGGAGCAGAAATGATCTTTCACAATTTGCCATTAATTATTTTGGGGAAAACGAGTTACTCGCATTTAGTCCCAGAAATCTGTGCAACTGATTCAAAATCGCTATTTCATTTGTTGGAATTACGCAATGCTATCCCAATTGACAGAATATTTCCTTGGGTGATCTATAGGCAATTTGGTGAAGTAAAGGTGCAGTACTTTACAATAAAGAGTGCGAGTGAAGTTTTTTATGAAAAAAAATGGTTGAATACTAAACGACCCTGGGTTTTTAGAATTATTAGATTCTTAGCAAAGTTTAATTTATTTAGATTGAACATATTGAATAAACGACTTGATTAAAAATTGTAAAAAATACTTCTATTCTTAAAAGGATTAGGATTACTTTTTCTTAATAGTTATCTGAATTTTCTGTCATGCTCTGAGAAATACTCAATTATTTCTAAACCTTTTTTATTGACTAAATTTTGTGATCTTGGTTCTTTAATGCAACAGAATATCGACCGTTGCCGCATCCAGAGTCTAAGGCGCTCCAAGTTGAGAATTTATCTACTGGAAAATTATTCCTTTCTAATCTTTGACGCAACAAGTCTAAAGGTTCATCCACGTAATATTCCTTGTCAAATTTTAAGAATAATTCACTGTATAAATGTGCGGTTATTTCTTCAATAGTTTCCGAATTAATTTTTTTTGATGACCCGAAATTAAAATTCTTGGTGGTTTTCAATAATTCGGCTGCTTTAAATAATTCCTGATTCACATATTCTGTAGGATCTTTCACATCTTTCGCTGCGTCTCGAGATTGAAACAAATATATTGCTGATAATGCAAGCACAACATCACCAAAGCCACTTTCCACAGCGGGTAAGTTCTCGAGTAACTGAGCACTGGACTTTCTAAATGGAGAAAAATCAGGTGCCGATTGGAAATAATCGCTCGACCGCATATCATAAACTTTCCACTAAAAATTCTCAGTTGTATTCTTAAGGGCAAACCTGGATTATTTGGCGCCAATTTTTTGAATAACACTTTCGTTAATCGATAAAATCTGCTTCTTCAGGATTTAATGTGCCTCTAAAGCTTTCTTTTTAGGCTCAAAATAGGGCTATACTAACTTTCAAATGAGTTCTAAATTTAGTAATACTACTGTGACCGAAACGAAGATAATTTCTGAAATTGGTCTTTCCCATGAAGGCTCGTTGGGCTTAGCAATTGCGTTAGCAAAATCAGCAATCCAATGCGGATCCGACATAGTAAAGTTTCAGGCACATTTTTCAGAATTTGAAAGCAGTAAGTCTGAAAAATTTCGGACACCATTTTCTTATCAAGATGCGTCAAGATGGAATTACTGGGAGAGAACTGGTTTCTCATATGAAAACTGGATTTATTTAAAAAATGAAGTAGAAAAGGCTGGTGGTATCTTTGCCGTAAGCGTTTTTTCTAAACAAGCATTAGACTTTTTCTTAAGTCAAAAAATTCAGGTAATTAAACTAGGCTCTGGTGATCTTTCTAATGAAGAATTATTGTCTGGGCTTGAAGACTACACTGGAACAATTATTCTCAGCACTGGGCTGGCAACGGAGATCGAGATTCATGATGCTGCCAATTGGTTGATAAAGCATTCAAATAATTCTGATTCTGCCATATTGCAATGTACGTCTAAATACCCAACACCTCTGGCTCAAGTTGGAATAAATGTAATGAATGACATCAAAGATAAATATAGAATAAAATCTGGACTAAGTGACCACACAATTGGCATAACAAGTTCTCTGACAGCAATAATGCATGGTGCTGATTTTCTTGAAAAGCACTTTGTATTATCAAAAGATATGTTTGGTCCAGATGTTATCTGTTCGATCACACCACAAGAGTTAAAATTTATTTCGAATTTTAGAGATGAATATGTGCAGGTAATGACCAAGGTTGATAAGGAAAAAGTTGCATTTGAGTTGACTGAAACTAAACAAGTTTTTAGTAGAAGTCTTGGTCTAAAAAGATCTTTTAAAGCGGGAGAGGTGCCGGCTGAACAAGATTTTTGCCTACGAAAACCCGGTGGTGGGCTCGAATGGCGCTCAAGATATATGCTTTTTGGTAAGGCGCTAATCAAAGCTTGCGATGTAGATGAGTTGCTAACACTCAATCATTTTGAAATTGAGAATGGAAACTAATGCGAAAAATTTGCTTTGTAATTAATAATCGTGCTAATTATGCACGAATTAAATCTGCGATTCGAGAGTGCACGTTAAGAAATGATATAAAAGTGCAAATCGTAGTAGGGGCCTCTGGCTTAATTGATCGTTTTGGAGACGTAGTTGAAATAATCAAAAAAGACGGATTTGAAGTAAATGAAAAACTGCATACTGTAGTAGAAGGAAATGAGCCTATCTCAATGGTAAAAACAACCGCCATGTCACTTTTAGCTTTGTCAGAAGTTTTCTATAGAACAAATCCGGATATTGTTGTAACAGTTGCTGATCGATTCGAAACTATTGCAACAGCAATTGCTGCAAGCTATATGAATATACCTCTAGCGCATACGCAGGGTGGTGAAATTACAGGTTCAATTGATGACAACGTAAGACACTCGATTACAAAACTTGCTCATATACATTTTCCTGCTACTGAAAAAGCTAAAGAGGTATTGATAGGTAAGTTGGGCGAGAATCCTGAGTGTGTTTTTCAGGTTGGGTGTCCTTCAATAGATATCGCATGTGAAACTAAGGCTGAAAATATAAAATCTTTAATGGCAAGGTATAGCGGAGTTGGTGCTAATTTAGACTTTGAAAAACCTTATATTTTGGTTTCTCAACATTCAGATACGCTCGAATATATAAAGGCTAAGGAGCAGATATCTGCAACTTTGGAATCCATAAATTCTTTACAGTATCAATGTATATGGCTGTGGCCCAATATGGACTCAGGGTCTGATTTTATATCAAAAAAACTTCGTGAATTCAGAGAAAATAATCAGAATAGTAAAATTCGATTTTACAAGAATTTTGAACCGCAAGATTACATTAACATCCTTCGAAATAGTACATGTATTGTTGGCAACTCAAGCTCGGGGATTAGAGAGGCTAGTTACTTAGGTACTCCATCGGTAAACGTTGGAGAAAGGCAAAGAGGTAGAGTCAAACTTTCTAACGTGATCGATGTAGCCTATAATTCCAAAGAAATTACTGAAGCGATTAAAGTTCAAATTCTAAAGAAATCCTATGCGCAAGATCTAACTTACGGTGATGGCACTTCTGGTAGGCAAATTGCAGAAATTTTAGCTACCTGCAAATTGAGTGTTAAAAAAAATCCTATATCAAATTTATTAACATGAAAGCTGTATATTTGAATGAAGATTTTTCACAATCTTCAATTCAATTGCTAAGCGAAAATAAATTCAATGTTGTAAATACTGCCAATACTGACAAGATTAGAAATCAAGTAATTGCAATTGGTACAAAAGTTTCTAAGCCAGTCACGAGAAATATGATGGAAAATTTCCCAAATTTAAGGTTTATTTTGACTCCGACAACTGGCACTGACCTTATTGATAAAAGTTTTACGACACTAAAAAATATAAAAATTATTAGTCTTAGAGACGATCCTGAATTATTGAAAACTTTTTATTCAACTCGAGAGATTTTTTTATGGCTACTGCTTTCTATCATGAGAAATGCTCATGCTGGTGCAATATCAGTTGACAAAGGTCAATGGGAAAGGTCAAATTTTATCGGCACTAATTTACATGGGAAAAGAATTGGCATTTTAGGGTTTGGTCGAATTGGTAAGCAAATTGCAAATTTAATGATGAGCCTTGGTTGTACCGTATATGCATTTGATAACCACCCCAAGCTCAAAAAATTAAGAGGGGTAAATTTTGTCAAGTCGGCAAGTGAACTTATTAATTCTGTAGATATTCTTTCTATAAACCTTGACGATACTGAAGGCAATAAATTTTTCGTAAATAAAAAATTGCTCAAGAGTGTAGGATCTGATGGGATATTTGTGATAAACACAGCGCGGGGTTTTGTCGTTAACGAGATTGACATATTGTGGGCTTTAAAAAATGGAAAGATTTTAGGTTATGGGGCTGATGTTTTAGATGGTGAAGGTAAAAACGTAGGTTGGCTGAAAGAAAATCAACTTTGGAAGACTAAAAATGAAAATAGATCGCTTAATGTAGTTATTACACCGCACCTGGGAGGCGCTACAAAAGAGAATATTGCTAATGCTGAGCTTTCTGTAATTTTAAAATTTCTTGAAGCTTATAGATTTAGTGATGTACAGTGAATATTGAAATAATCACAACATTATGAAAACTCTAAATAGGCTTGCGCTGATTCCAGCAAGAGGTGGGTCAAAAGGAATACCTGATAAGAATTTGCGCATGGTTGGTAATAAATCTCTTTTAGATAGAGCAATTGAAAGTGCAATTAAATCTGGAATTTTTTCTGAAGTCTGTGTATCTACTGATTCCTTAGAAATTGCGCACCAAGTAAGAAATCACGGATTGAACGTCCCGTTTTTTCGTCCGCCTGAAATAAGCGGTGATACCTCACTTGGAATTGAAGTAATTAAACACGCAATTGCTTTTTACCGAAATTCAGGTGTGGTTTTTGACACCGTTACACTACTTCAGCCAACATCACCTTTTCGAACATTCAATGATGTAGTAGAAGCTAATAAAGTTTTTGACAATTCATCATGTGAATCTTTGATTTCTATATTAGACATAACTAATTTTCACGCATCCACTAGGTATATCCCCCTAGATGCGTCTTTAGATTCAAGCATTAAGCTTCGAGTCGAAAATTTCAATACTCGAACTTCGGCGGGCACGCTTAGGCAAAATTTTTCAAAGACATATTGGCGCAATGGTGCAATTTATATAGTTAAATCTAAAAACCTCGATAATTCAGAAATATTGCTAGCAGAGCCAATCGAAGGTTATTTGATGCCTTGGATTCGGTCGATCAATATAGATACGTTTGATGATTTGGAGCTTGCGAATACTATAAGTGTTAATCTTAAGTTTTAATCAAAACATTTTTTAAATTAGATCGTAGTATTTATCTCATGCACACGGAGTGAAAATTCTTAGACAGAAATTAGCATAATCAATTTGCTGCTCTGTTCACTCGGTCGCAAATGCTTTCTGACAATTCTTCATCTGTAGGTAGAATTATTCTTATGATTTTCAGTTTCATCTGATCCCCATTTCTTAAAGCACGATAAAGTTGGTGAGCGTATTCCGTAGAATTCTTAGGAGATGCTAGTCGAATCACTCTCGGATCACTATAAATATTTGATAACGCGATTAATCCCTCACCAGGGAGTGGATCACCATTTATCAAGACTTTGGCATTCGGTGAATAATGTTTTAGTAAAGTTCCAGGAACCTGAAGCATGGTTGAAAAGTCCTCGGTTAGTAGTTCTCGTTTAGTAACAGCTTCGATTTGAGATTTAGTAATTACCCCGAGTCTCAATATAGACTCACCATCATTGGAACATCTAACAATTGTAGATTCAATACCTACTTCACACTTACCACCATCAATCAAAACGTCTTGAGGTCCCAAATTTTCTCCCAGCTCTTCCTTGACTGCACTAAAGTCTGTTGGGGAAACCGCACCAAATTTATTGGCGCTTGGCGCCACGACACCCTTGCCACCTAAATTTTCAAAATTGATCAAAAGTTGTCTAGCAATTTTATTGGAAGGAACTCTTATTGCTACAAAATTTTGATCACCTCTTAGAAATTTTTTCATAAATTGACCACTAGGTAGTACTAAAGTTAATGGGCCAGGCCAAAAATACTCAGCCAACTTTTGTGCTTGTGAGGTGATGCTTGTTGCCCACATTGGTAATTTCTGTCCGTTTGAAATATGGACTATCAACGGATGATTATTTGGTCTTCCTTTAACCGAATAAACCCTGTTTATAGCTTTTTCATTTGTAGCATCAGCCCCTAATCCGTAAACAGTTTCTGTTGGAAAAGCAACAAGATGTCCGTCCTTTAATGCTTTGGCTGCTTTCTTGATTTCAACTAGCGTGGGATTGCTGATGATTTCCATACGTAAATCATCCCATTTAACTAGTTTTGATATGTAATAGATGACCGATACCCTTCTCCTTCTGGTCCCCATCGTCTAGTGGCCTAGGACGTCGCCCTTTCACGGCGTTAACACGGGTTCAAATCCCGTTGGGGACGCGTCGAAGTTGAGTTAAATCCTCAACTTTGAAGGTAAGGCCCAGTAGCGCAGTTGGTTAGCGCGCCGCCCTGTCACGGCGGAGGTCGCGGGTTCAAGTCCCGTCTGGGTCGCAAGTGCTTAACTGCACTTTGATTGGCTGAGTAGCTCAGTTGGTATGAGCGA
>JACCDP010258977.1_pt1 | contig 13922 bp, 13 predicted proteins | sample 7445841 | NCBI WGS metagenome assembly JACCDP01 (sample SAMN15323441, study PRJNA562643) | freshwater metagenome | isolation source: river surface water | place: USA:Blue River Watershed | collected 2017-08-17
CGAGATATCGAGGTTAATAAGCCAATTGCGCACACCAAGATTCTCAACGGAAGTCCAAAACCAAAGAATTTTCTACGGTTTGACTGGGCAAGAGTAAACCATCGTGAGTAACTGGAATCGAGATTATCTCGCGAGCTTTGACGGAGTTCAGTCCAACACGATTTTCTGTATGTGGGCCGGTACAAACCCAATGTCTTCACAGCGTATCCAGGCACTATGGAGCATTTATAACAACACGCGATGCCCAATCGTTTATATCAATCATCAATCGCTGAGAGATTGGGAAAAACCTGAGCACCCCTATCATCCCGCATTTGAATATCTCTCTGACACGCACAAATCCGACTACATGCGGTGCTACCTAATGCACCACTACGGGGGCGGATGGGCTGATATAAAATACACAAGTGCCGACTGGCGGCCTCATTTCGCGAAGCTCAGAAGCTCCAACGCATTAGCACTTGGCTACCAAGAGATCGCCGATGGGATTCCGCATATTAAGGGTCCACTGGGCGATGAGTTACGAGCAAACCACAAAGATAATATTGGGCTTTGTGCATTTATCTTTAAGCGATACAGTGTCATCACCCAAAAATGGGCTCGAGCACTAGATTCTAAACTCGATAGTCTGCTAGATGCTCTGCATAAAAATCCCGCAACTACGCCCCAGGATCAACTGGGACTAAAAAAACGAGATGGAAGCATCTCCACGTACCCCGTTGAGTGGGCTGGAATTCTAGGTGAAATATTTCACCCGATCACTTACCAACACCGGGATCAAATCATTCAGGGCGAACTAGCCCCGTTGTTTTACGGCTATCGATAGCGAATTATGCAAACTACCCTTTCGCAGCCACCTATGGCCACGGCAAGGCAGCAAATCTCGACACCGCGCCGGGTCGGCCTGGTCATGACATACAACCAAAAGGAAAGCTGCATTGAGGCTATCAACTCACTACTTACTCAGACCCTCTCTCTGGACCTAATTATCGTAAGTGACGACTGCTCCACCGACGGAACATATGGGGTGATCACAGACCACTTCTCTAGAAACGGGAAACCTAGCAACGTTGAGCTCTATCAGTCTGAAAAGAATCAGGGATTCATCCCGCACTTCAATGCACTTTTGAAAAACCACTGCAGGGATGACGACCTAATTTTCTATAACGCCGGAGACGATATTTCAGAAACGAGTCGGGTCGAGGAGTTTTACCGAGAGTATGTCGCCAAAGGTAAACCGCGGTATTTTCTCGGCCATTCATATGTCACCTCCTTTGGATCTGGCAAGGAAGAGATTCTAGTCCCGCCAATAGAATCAATAAAAGAGAATCGCGAGCTCTGCCTCATTGCAAGCGCCTATCACATTGGTGCCTCCCAGGTATTTACAGGTGCACTCTTTTATGACTTTGGTCCGATACTCTTTGATGACTGCTATGAGGATTTGACGCTAGGCTACCGAGCGCTTCTGAAGGATGCGTACCATTTTATTCCAAAGGCTCTTCTCCGCTATCGTGTCGGTGGATTAAGCAGCTGGCAGAAGAACCCCCTTGAGAAGAAACGGGGTCGATTTAGGTCAACCTTGACTCAGCGCGCCATTGACTCAATGCGAAGCGGGGACTTTGAGGCGTTGGCGACAATTCAGGATTGCTATAGCCAGTACGGATTTTCCCATAGACCACATCACAAAAAGGTTCGAATAATTGTTGTTAGCGACGAAGCGCCAGATTCCCGGCAGTATGCCTACTCTATTGCCGATCACTTTCACATAATACATAATGTGTGCGAACTAGAGTTCCAAACCTCCGCTCGCTTTCTTGCATCGCCTCGCGACTTACTTTCATCAAGAATGGGTCCACCTGATTTAGTTTGGGTTGCCGCTTCACGAATCGCACCTAGATACTTAAGAGAGATTCTGAGCGGGGCAGTAATCCTTACCGAAACCAAACTAGTAGTCGACCTCGGTCTGATACCATCGTTGCGCAATATCTTTCAGAATTTGGTTATCTCAGACATCGCGCAAAAAGTTATTGCCGACTTATCGAATATATCAATACACACAGCAAACCCCCATCTCCATACTGAACTCACAAGATATCCTGAGCTTTTTCATGCAACGTATCTATATCCGCTACAAAGTGTAGACGGCCCTGATCCAATACTTCAACATCGTGAAGGAAAAAGAGGTCTTGCTGTTGTAATTGGAGCCGATGTCCAAACCGACAAAGCGCTACACGCTTTCGTAAAAGCCAACGAGGCTAAGGGACTGGGCATATCGCAACTTCATGTTTGCAAGGTTAACAATTTGATGATTTATGAGCTAATTGCTAGCGAGAATTCCCATGGCAAGGATTCAACCTTAACCCGGGAAAAAATAGACGTATCAAAATATGACTACATAGCCATAATAAGTGGCAAATCCGATGAAAATTACGCCTCACTACATTACTGGTGGAGTATTGGAGCCCGTTATTTTCTGCCTACGTTTGTTAACTCCGAGGTACCTCGTCGCAGTGAATTAGTTCATGGAAGCAATTGTCTTTTTGTGAACAGCAATATAAGCTCATGGAGTTCCGCGATAGAACTAGTAAGAACGCGATTCGACGCGCTTCAGTCAATCGCATCTAACAGTCGCCAAGATGTATATTTTAAATTTTCGATCCAAAAAAACGTAAAAATTGTCAGTGATCTGATCGCTCTACACTGCGGGACAAATAAATTATTCGATAAGTTTCTGCCCTTGTGAGACAGCGACTAGCCTTACGAGACAATTAAACCCGAACCAGATTAACCAACCGAAAGATTGATAGTAATGCCCAACGATACACATGCTCATACGCAAGCTCTTATAGAGGGATGGAGTCGCGCAATTATTTCAACTATAGAAAAACGTTTTGACGAAGTTAAGATTAGTCAAGGGACGATTCTCTCGCAGCTAAATAATCGAGCGGCACATCAAAGCCTAAACAGCTATGAGTTTAAAGTCTTTTCACAGTGGGGAGAGGATGGAATTCTTCAACATCTGACTCAGTTAATCCCGATTAAGAATAAGACATTTATTGAATTCGGAGTTGAAGACTTTTTCGAATCCAATTGTCGGTTTTTGCTGATGAAAGATGACTGGAAGGGCTTTGTTATCGATGGTTCCGAATCTAATATCGCACGGCTTAAAGCGTCGTACTTTTTCTGGAAACACGATTTGAATGCGAAAACGGCATTTGTTACGAAAGATACAATCGACGGATTACTTCAGGAGAGTGGTTTCGAACAAGATTTAGGAATCTTGTCGATTGATGTCGATGGGGTTGACTATTTTGTGTTCGATTCAATTGTGTCATACAAGCCCCGTATTTTAATTCTTGAATTCAACTCAGTTTTCGGACCAGAACGAAAAATAACCGTTCCGTACCGTGCTGACTTTTATCGAACTAAAGCACATTATTCTAATTTATATTACGGCGCGTCCCTTGGCGCAATGAGTCACCTCGCGGAAAAAAAAGGATATGCTCTAATTGGAACTAGTAGAGCTGGCGGTAATGCTTTTTTTGTCCGAGATGATCTGGTAGACGACAGAGTACAGCGTCAAACAGTTGCCCAAGCCTATAAAATCTCAACTTCGCGGGAAAGTCGTTGCGAAAATGGTTCTTTATCGTATCTAAGTGGTGAAGGGCGTATCAACGCCATTCGGGGGCTCCCGGTGTTAAACGTCGTCACAGGCCAGATTGAACCTCTATAAAACAGAGAATGTCGCAGTCTGTCAGTTACTCTGATGCTGAGCATACCCGGGTAGGCGTTTCCCTGACTCTCGAAACTGACGCCGTCTCATTCACTTAGCTCCACGGTATAGCAACGTTTGGGTGAGTACAAACCTTGCTAGCGTTCAAATAGCCTTAGATAGTCTCGATAATGCCTGGCAAACTGAGGACACGATCGGAACTAATAATCAACTTTCTGGGCGTGTTGTGCGCGGAAGGGTCAAACCAGCTAAACTACTCAAATACAAAGGTTGCAAAGCCGAAACTTGCTTGTACCCCCGCGACGATCGTTTTGCATGTTAGCCGACCTGAGGCGTGACTTATTGATGCATTACGGTTTACATAGTGATATACCTCAATATGATCGGCCCCCGTCGCACTTTCTAAGTCGTCAAAAACACAAACAGGGGCATTCCGAGCAATCTTTTTAAGGATCGAAAAACCCAGCACAGGTCATTCGCCCACTTCGGCCCCAGGCTCGAAAATGACTTGGTCTCTAAGGGTTAGGCCAGAATTCGGCATCAGCAGCCACTTAGGCTGATTAAGATACTCATAGCGTCCGGTCCTGATGTTTACGAGGGATTAAACTCATTAGCCAGATCCCAAACTTCGACAACACTGCTTAAATTGAGAATGCTACGCATCATCATGAAAATTAGACCCACTAAATTGCTATCAGAATACAAACGACCAATAGAGGGCAAACTGTGTACCGGCTTAGCCCACAACAAATCAGACAACTAGGTTAACACTAAGATATCCTTAGACGCCGAAGTGTCTTTATGAAATTTGCTCGAGCAAGCCAGACCTGCCAGGCTTGAAAACAGCATACAGACCAGAATAGTCAGACATCGTCATTCGGATTCCCTCAACGATAATGTTCAATTGAATGACACCACTGCAACCCGTACCTCCCGCGATGTGATCACTTTTAAGCTTTAAAAACAAGAGCGCGCTATAAACTAGGAATAGCATCACCGTTTTCGGTGACAATGAACTGAAAACATAAATCGTATTTCACGCCTCCGGATAATCGTCTTATCAATAGAAAACTGTGAAGTCTCTCGAGTAAAAAACCACCAACTCGCCTTTGGTACCCATCTCGTTTTCGAAAGGAGTTAACATAGAACAGTCCCCAAACCGTTGCTAGGATTGTCAAATCACTTTTGAGGGTCTTGAGGTCATGGAAACCCACTGAAGGAGTTGGAATGAGAAGCGGAAAGTTTATAAATTCTGTAATTTGAGATGCGGTGAAAAGGTTCGACTCTTGCATCGCAACACAAAAAGCAACGAAATCCTCAATTATGTGGAACTTCGCATAGTTACTCGCCATTGCACCTACCGACAAAATAGGACCAACAGCAATCCTTGATTCTTTTGAACACTGATCAAGATATGCCTCATCAAGATTGCGAGAATCCACTTCAAAGGGGTACGCACCATAGAGGTAGGGCATTGATCTCGGGGATCTCGAGCCCGGAATGCGTGAAAGGAATTTTCGATACTGATAAATATAGACAAAATTCGGCTTATCTGATGGACCGTCAGACTCGAGAAAATAACAAAATAGTTGAAGATATTCCGAAATTAATCGGCCACTGTAGCGATGGCCAAGAGTTTCATCATCGATAAAAACTGAGCGAGCAACGTTTCCCGGAGCGATAGATCCGAGAAATACATGATTTTCCCTCGGTTTGAAAGCGGGAGACTTATGCCCCACTAACACGACTTGATAGTCAACGTTTTGTTCCGCCATCTCACGATATCCAAAAAACGAAACTTATATTTATTTGTCTTAGCAGTAGAAATAACTGACGCAAAGACATGCCAGAGCAGAACTAAAGGTAACAAGCTAAAGCCGCAGATAGATCCCCGCTCGTTGAACAACTGACGCAGTTGCGAGTGACGCAAAGGTTTTGAGTTCCAATCCACATCACTCGATGCTGATTTCTTTGCGCATTCAATACATTAAGAGTTGGCCACATCGGCCCATTTGGTATACCTACAACCACACTACAATGCGTGGACAGAACTCCAATTTCGGCAAGTTTGAGACCTTGAGCCAGGGTTGAGGGGGCAAAACCCGTTGGGTGTGTGGTTATAACCTTGTAACCCCTGGATAAAAAACCTTTCGCTAAATCCGACAAGAACTGCGGATCAAAATCTGGCGTTTGCCGACTTAATGGTTGCGAATTAATAATCATAAAGTCATATGAGTCTGCAGTGGCAGTCGGCGAATAGAGAGCTGGGTAATCAAAGAGCAATTCAGACAATGAGATTATTGGACTCCGTAATCCCATGACAACTGCGAGACGATCAAACCAATCCAGATGAAAGGCAGCCCACTCAAACCTCAGAGGCGAATCAAAAAAATACCTATCAGAACCTATCCAGGAATCAATGGCATTTTTCGGCTTTTCAACGAGCGCCCCTAGGGATACGTTGACACAGTCTTGAACAAATGGGTCAAGCTGCGCCAGGTAATCGTTGTTGCAATAATGCCGGAAAAAACAGTCTGGATATCTCTTTGAGAGCCGCCTTAGAAAATTGATGTGGATAAGGTTATCACCGAGATGCCACTCGTTAAACGTATGGATAGACTCTGCCATCGCTAAACAAAATTGTCTGAGCTTGCACTTAAAACTTCGTTAATTAGAATATTTTTCCTGTCATTTGAACACTCATGCAGACACGATTTCTTGGCGTTAAACTCCCGCATAAAGGTTGCAGCTTCTGGACTGAACCAGAAATCCCTAAAGCGCTGATTCTTCAATGAACCCATTTTCCCCGTAATATCGTACGCTTTATTATGACAAGCGTAAACACCGAAATCTGCGCCGATGACAGGAACTGTCTGCATGATATAACAGCGGTTATAACTCCGAACATGAGAATGCGAAGATCCGGGGCGAATATTATACGTTGAATTGACTGTAAAACTTTCATCGACCAGACTTTGGATTTTGTGCAACTCTAAATTTACTTCAGACTCAAAAGCGCTATGGTACTCGTAAAAATTTTGAGTGTACATTGGAGAAAAACGGACGTTCTCTACCCCATGCGCCTTTAATATCTTAGCGAACTCAAACAAGCCTTTGTGATTATCACGATGAACAATATAGTTTACGGCCAAGTCACAGCTTTTGTCTTTTAATAGCGAAAAGCTTTCTAAATTTTTCAGAATACTCTGAAAACTTTTCTCATTTACGTTCCTGAAAGCTCGCATCTGATTCCCGTTAGTGTAGTCCATCGAGACTCTTACCCATTTCGCTCTCGATAGGGTGCGAGCTCGTTCCTTTGTTAGATTTTGACCATTTGTGATAATCGAAAGATCCAAACCAAGTTCAAGAGTTTTCGACATTATATGAACAATATCTGGATGCATTAGTGGCTCCCCGCCTCCAGAATATGTCACGGCCTTAGTTCCCATTTCAGAAAGATCCTCCAAAATTTCCAGCAGTTTTTCGGTCGGAAGCTGATCCTGTTCACGCATATCTTCATGCATACCACTCACAATGTGAGCTTTCTCTCCACCATCTTTGACACGAAAACCAGTTGAGTACACACAAAAGAAGCATCCGTGATTACACAGATTTATCGGTTTTATCCGAACATATATCGGCGCCGCAATCTGACTGGACATGAATGAATTAATTTTGCTCTGAAAATGCAGAATCTTGTAGTCGCTATATTTATTTTGCTTCATATTAAATCCTTATATTCAACTAACATCGTAGACGTTCCCACTCGCGCTCGATCATCAGCGTCTTGATATGCTGAAGTGATTTCAGCGGCGGAATAAAGGTTGACTAACGGAAAGGAAACCATAGAGCGGAAAGCGGCACTATGATCCTGAGTGTGCGTCACGCCGGTAAACAGGGGTTTGGATTTGTTACCGACGACGCAACGTAGGATTACGGCTGCACTGTATTCACCGCGGGATTTGTGACTAATTTTGTCAAGATGATTTACGATTGCGTCCGCCGCATTCAGAGCAAAGTCCATTCGCTCGATGAATACCACAGGCAAATATCCTTTTATCGCCATTCCAATCGCGAAACCAACCAATAGGTTCTCTGCAACCGGCATTTCAATAATTTGCGATTGCGGGACATGGATCAACGTCCCAAGAGCCCGACCTTTTCGTAACCCATACCCAATGAATCTCGATTTCTTATTGAGAGCGAGAGCAGTATTTGCTGAGATTAACGCATCTTTGTACCCCTGAGTTGTCATCTCTCACCCCCACCCAATACGCCTTGCGTGAAACCCTCAATTACTTTTGAGTCAAACTGAATTATTTTCTTCGTTCCGTTTCCAGCATGAGGGTATGTTGCGTGATATTTATTTCTAATTACGCAGTTGGGCCAGCTTATTCTAAAGTTTGTAGGCACTCTTTCACTCAAGCTACTTTCCACACTTCTATCATTGTCCTCAATCACGAACTTGCAAGGCAACCCATGCCCCTGAACCATCATTACGGCTTCATAAAAATGCCCCTGCTCCTCAGCTCCATCGCCCAGGAAACACCAAACCGAGTTTTCTCTCCCCTCCTCCTTCAGCGCCCAGGCAATCCCGGCTGCGATGCAACAGGTGCCGGCCAAGATTGATGACGTGATAAAATTGTGTTCTCTTGAGAAGATAAACATGCTCTCGCCGTTTAGAATTAGTCGCTCTAATTTTTCTGGCGGTATTCCTGTAAGTAGCGCGTGGTAGTGGTTTCTGTGAGTGCTAAGCACATAGTCCCCGGGCTTTACGTATTCGTTAAATAAATCAATCAAGAAATCCTCATTGCCGCCGGACAAATGCAAAAGGAACGGCAGTCTTCCTGCTTCCCAGTGATCGGCGATTTTTTTCTCGAAGTTAATTAGTTCATCTTTGCTCTTCATGTTCACCTTTACCAATAGTTTTTAGTTTTCTCGGGATAACGTCTTTACACCAAAGAAAGGTATTTCAATTCCGACGCGGCCTCTTTCCATTGTCTTGAAAATTCACAATTTTTCATTCGCTCAATCCAAGGACCTCCACGCGTATAATGAACCGCACGCAGCCGGTCATAATCGGGCGAATACCATCCTTCAAGATAATTCCAGCCTTTATCAAGGCTTCCGATCTCCTCATCATCGAGCCACAAGAAGCGATGCAGAAAACTCGGGTGTGCGCTGTTAACCAAGTCTTTACCAAGCGCGCGCACCGCTGGATGTTCTAAGTTGAACACCATGAACGAAGACCAATTCTTCCTCGGGTATTGGTGCTGTGCGCATCCATCCATCTTCACGGTCTCAGGTGGGTTGTAATCGTGTTTGACCAGGGAGACTGCTTTAGTGGGATTAACCTCTTTCAGTACATCTCGAATATCGGCCAAGAATAAAAAGTCGCAATCCACAAAAATGGCGTACCCGCGCTTGCCCGCAAGCACGGGAGTTAAGAACCGCGTCAGGCTAAACTCGGTGGACGCCTTGGTGTCGACCGATCGTGTGTAGAGCCCCCTCTCCCGAAGTTCGGACTGAACCAACCGGATAACGGTTACCTCGCTTGGGTCCGTGCGGCTTAAGATAGAATGGCGGCACACCTCCCAGGCGATATCTTCACGCGGGTCCCAGCCTACGAATATTTGAAGTTTCATGATTTTTCTTTACCCTCTGACCCAAAATAATCTTCTCAGCATCGCAGGGCATGAAGCAATATTTGTGCCAGAGGAATTCTGCCTACCTGTAAAATGAGGGCGAGCGTCAGGGTTAATCGCCGGTCAATTCAACACACCGGCACTCGATTGGCCAAAGCAAGCAAGATTTGCCGCCATTTAGGCAAAAACTACCGGTCGCGAATCTTTACTCGAGCTCTAATCTATGGGTTTAGTCTGAACTAGAGGTCCTACCGCCTAATAACCGCTCGCTCTTACGCCAAAATTCCAACTAAAGTGTAGCTTCGGTCTGAGGAAAAACATGCAATGAAAATTCTAGTCACAGGAGGTTGTGGTTATATAGGTTCGCACGCGTGCCTCTTACTGCTCTCTCAAAATCACGACGTAGTTGTGCTTGATAATCTCAGAAATTCGAGCAGCGTGTCGATTGACAAGATAAAAGCTTTAACGGGAAAGAAGATTGAACTTATCCGAGGGGATGTATGCAATCGTAATTCCCTGGACAACTTGTTTGAAAAACACAGATTTGATGCGGTTATGCACTTCGCAGGATTGAAATCCGTCGCCGAGAGTGTGCAAGATCCGTTGAGCTATTACGCTGTCAATGTTTGCGGTACTTTAACCCTGTGCAAGTCTATGATTAAAGCAAACGTACGTAACTTGATCTTTAGTTCGTCATGCACAGTATATGGTGAACCCCGAGTTTGCCCAGTAAACGAGTCATATAAGCAGACATCACCAGTAAATCCCTACGGCAGATCTAAATTAATGGCCGAACAGATACTTGAAGACCTCTGTTCGTCAAATACTGATTTAAGTGTTGGGGTGCTTCGGTACTTTAATCCAGTTGGCGCGCACGAATCCGGTGTAATCGGGGAAGACCCAAGAGGCACTCCAAGCAACTTATTTCCCTACATCACTCAAGTTATGGTTGGCAGAAGACCACAATTAATGGTCTATGGTAACGACTACAATACGAAGGATGGTACGGGAATAAGAGACTATATCCACGTTATGGACCTAGTTAAAGGGCACGCAAATGCATTGCTTAAAATTCAACTGGAGCGCGGCTACCACGTGTGGAATCTTGGCACAGGGCATGGTTATAGTGTCTTAGAAGTGATAAAAATGTTTGAGGAGGTTTTGTCCGCTAAAATTCCTTATAGAGTTCTTCCTCGTCGGCCCGGAGATATATCACGCAACTATGCTGATGTCTCAAAGGCATTCGTCGAACTCGGCTGGAGACCTGAGAATGATTTAAGCGCAATGGTCAGGGACGCGTATCAGTGGCAGTTAAGGAATCCCAACGGCTATCAAGGCGTATCTTGAGCCCAAAGGTGAGCCTAGCACTCATTTCTTCCGGCAAAAAAATAGTGGGAGTAAGCAAACCATCTTGCCAAGTAAGTCTGATAACCATCCGCACTCTGGCCATGTAATCGCATGTAAACGGGGTGCTTATTTTTCAGTAGCAGTGTCGTCACCTCAAAATCCAGGGGCTTGGGACCATGAAAATGAACAATTATCGGGGAGTTACCAATACCCCAGTATGGCTTCCAGTTAAGCCTTTGATCCAGCCTGTCCCACCGGCGGTTGAAGTAAACCCGCAATGCCCCCTGATCGTAGTCCGGGATCCATTCCAAATTGTCCGCTGTCCATTTCAGCAGCCCAGGGAATTCCTTCTTTGCTTCCGATAGATTTATAAGCATTACGCCTGCATTTATTAAATCAAAATTGTCGTACTCAAACTCAGTAGAAAACGCAACCAACTTTGTTTCAAGCAGATAATTTCCAGGATCATCTAAAAACATCACATCGACATCCGTATACAAACAAGTTTCGTCAGAACTTTCAAGTATCGAAGGTATGTCAAGTCGCAACATAGTGCCACGAGCAATATGTTTCCAACCCTCGGATCTGCCCTTAGCATCTTGTACCGCCTGATCAATCGATAAACTATGGAAATACACTTTCACCCCGAGCCGCTCCATCTCGCAAGTAAAGGGATTTCGGGACCCGTTGTAAATTAAGTGAGGATCCAAACTCGGAGCACGAGCTTTTGCTGAGCTGACAGCGACTAACGCCATAATCTCGTAGGAGTCAATTGCTGGCCATGTTTTAGAACCCTCGCTTAGGGCAATTATCCATTTCATTTTGGCACCTATAGATCTCATGTTATACCCGGTACAACTAAAGAATATGGCAACTGTAGTGTGGTCGTCTTCCGTACTTTTAAATCCTCACTTAACCCTTCACGGCCTCTAAAGAAGCCTTACGAATCGAAGCTTAGAATAGATGAACTGCATCGCTATAAATATTCGAGATTGTTTATCATTATATATGTTAAACATGACTTAAGAAATGTCCAAACCGAGAAATACTTGTGCAACTACGGCCCCCGCTTGGACTTAGCTAGAAATGTATTGAGTCTGCTTTCCCGCAAAAGCTACGGAATTCGTGGCCATGTGGAGTCTATGAATTTAGCATTAAATACACTCTTCTAATATTTGTGATCTTCGATTTATTTTCAGAGCATCAGGAACATCCTAAGTCGCTCCAAGAGAGTTTTTACCTCGCCCCGAAAACCGACTGACGCCTCAAAATTGGATTGCCCGATTCTTAAATAACCCCCATAATTCTACTAATTATTATGCAAGAGAACTTATGGAAAAGTATGCGCTTTACAGGTTATCCCATAACGGCCGCCAAATCGACATGCTAGGTCGTCCATCTGTTACATCAGATACGTCCATAATTAATTTAGTTTTCATACAAAAGATGTTTGCGACCGATAGATTTCCAGAGCATCATCGCGCTCTTGTCAATTACTACAATCATATTTTGACGACACAAAGAACTCCTTTAATCCTTGATGCTGGGGCAAATATTGGTGCAGCTTCAATCTATTTTTCTGAGACTTACTCTGGCGCGCGAGTTTATGGCATCGAACCCGACGCTGAAAACTACGCTTTACTAGAGGCCAACATGAAGGGTAGAGATTTTGTAGGCATTCAAGGAGCTCTGTCGTCGGAAAACGGGATTTTGTGCTTGAACACTGAAGATTTTGGCCCGATAAGTTACCGAACAGGGCAAACCGGGGATACCAAAGTTCAGGCATATGGTTTACTAGATTTGATAGCCAGAGCAGAAAAGGATGGAAAAATTCTACTTGTTAAAATAGACATAGAAGGTGCCGAGGAGGAGGTGTTCTCGAAAGATTCGGGTTTCCTCAGAGATATCCCGCTAATTGTTATGGAGCCCCACGACTGGATGATCCCCTTTAAGGGATCTAGTCAAAATTTTTACAGAGAGCTTTCAAGGCACAACTTTGATGTATTGCTAAGCGGTGAAAACATTTTCTGCTTTAACAATGACATCTTGACTAAATTTTTATCCCCCGCAATCGAGTCTTAGTAAATAGCTAGCCGGGGCCCGATATTGATCCTGTATGTCACGATAAACGTATACGTAAGTAAGTGCGGTACTCTTTATCTACCCCTATCAAGCCGCAAGAGCTCTTGTCGCATCGCCCGAAGCGGCCCAGACCAACTACCGGCCCGTTTCTGGCGAAAGATCTTAAGGCTCGCGTACCAGGGAGAGTCCGCCCGATCGGCAAACCACCGAAAGTCGGCTGCTGCGGGCAAGAGCAACCACGTGGGTCGGCCGAGGGCAGCGCTTAGGTGCGTAACGCTGGTATCCACGCTAATTACTAGATCTAAGAGTTCGCACAGGGCTGCCGTATCTGCGAAGTCTTGAATTTCATTTTCAAAGCGCAGGATGTTTTTCTGGGCCTGCAGCACAAACCGGTCGGAGTCTCGGACATCCTTTTGCAGGCTAATGTATTGAAACTTGTGCGGCAATAACGGCACTAGCTCCGCAAGTGGCACGCTTCTGTTGTGATCGTTGACGTGAGAGGTCGATCCACTCCACACCAACCCTACTCTGGGAAGCGTCGCAGGCCCAAGCCGTTGCGACCACCGCTCCACATGCACGGCGGGTGCACTTAAATAGCGCTCGGTTTGCGGAATAGATTCGAGCGTTGTGCCAAATGCTAAGGGCAGACTCATTAATGGCGTTTGATAGTCAAACTTCGGGAGCGCATCACCCCGCGACACCATTGTTCCAACGCCTTCTAAACTCTCAAACACACCAACCAGTGATCGGGGTACCTCCATCACAACATTTGCGCCACGGCCCGCAACAAGCTTTGCATAACGACTAAATTGAATTGCATCCCCCATACCCTGCTCGGAGTGTAATAGCACGGTGGTGTCTTCTAATGACTCCACACCAAGCCACAGGGGCTCGGCGAAATGCCGCTGCTCACGCTTAAGCGCGCCGCACTGCCATCGCCACTCGTAGAGCCTCCAGCCCTGATCAAAGTCTCCCTTTGCCAGAAGGGCTAGTGATTTATTAAAGAGTGCTGTGGCATGCCGCGGGTTAATTGCAATGGCCTGGTCATAGCTTTCAATCGCCTGATCCAGCTGATTAAGTGCTGCAAGCGCGATACCCCGATTGGAGTAGGCCTC
>JACCDP010392333.1_pt1 | contig 13917 bp, 17 predicted proteins | sample 7445841 | NCBI WGS metagenome assembly JACCDP01 (sample SAMN15323441, study PRJNA562643) | freshwater metagenome | isolation source: river surface water | place: USA:Blue River Watershed | collected 2017-08-17
ACAGGAGGAAATTATGCTGGGGATGGTGGTGGTAGTGGTGGGAGTAGCGGCTACTCTCCAAATCAAAATGGCGGGGGAGGGGCAGGAGGCTACAGCGGTAATGGCGGAAACGGGGGTACTTCCTCCAGTCAAACGGGTAAAGTGGGTAACGGCGGGGGTGGGTCTGGAGGAGGCTACGCATATGGGAGTGGCGGGGGTGTTGGGATTCTGGGGGAAGGGACTAGCGGAGCAGCAGTCGCCTCTGGGGTAAACGGGAACCCCGGTTCTGGAGGTTGCGGTATAACGTATGGGGGAGGAGGGAGCACTATCAGTAACGGGGGGAGTGGGGCTGTTAGGATTATATGGGGTACTGCTTGCGGGGTACGGGCCTTCCCCGCTACCCGTACTGGTAATCTTTAATGTATCAGCACGAATTTTGGCAGTGGGAACGGGTGGTACCAAAGCAGGTCTGCGAAACTATTATATCCCGGGTGTTTGACCCACAAAAAGTAGAGAAAGGCTGTGTTAGAACTGGCCGAGGTGGATATGAAAACCTAGACAACGTAAGGGTAACAGATGTTGTCTGGTCAAGAGACCCGGAGCTTTCTGAACTAGCTTTTCGTTTTATGCACTCCGCTAATGCGGAGGCAAACTGGCACATTACGGCAACGGTTCTTGAGGAATTGCAGATTTCTCGCTATGGTATTGGGGGCCACTATGATTGGCACATAGACTGTTCCGCCCCACAAAATGGGCTGCAGAGAAAACTAAGCTTTTCATTGCAACTTTCAAGCCCTGATGAATACGCTGGTGGTGATCTAGTATTCGGAAGAAACTGCCCACAAGTAGCTACTCGAACACAAGGGAGTATTATAGTCTTCCCTTCGTGCATATTTCACAAAGTTACGCCCGTTACAGAGGGGCAAAGATTCTCCGTAGTTGGTTGGATTCGCGGGCCGCAATTTAGATAGGGGGTCGATATGTCGTACGGCTACAACGAAAACGACGATTTTTTACTTGAGTTATACATCCAGATTGTAGATGGTAAACCATTTGAGCATCCTATTATGGGGGATAATTTTAGGCAGGCTTTTCCCACCGTAGACGTAAATAACCTACCTGCAGAGTTCGCTAAATTTATTCGCGTTAAACCCCCTACAGTCGGTGTGTACGAAGTGTACGAAGGGCTATCATACGAGTGGAGTCATGGAGTGGTTACAGACTTTCACCACGTAAGGGCTCTGACGCCGGAAGAAAAGTTGGAAAAACAAAACGGTGTAAAAGCTAAGTGGGCTATCCGCCCCGATGCGTATAACTTCACTACGTGGGTACTAGACGAAACTACTTGTAGAATGGTCCCACCTACGCCTTGTCCCGTTGAGGAAGGCAAAATATTCCGCTGGTCTGGCGCAGACAACAACTGGAAAGAAGCCCCAGCAAAACCTGAAGGCCAGTACGTATTCGACTTTGCTCAGTGGGCATGGGTTCCAGTAAATGGCTGAAGCATTCCATTACTTTTCTTCACCCTTGTACGTCTCAGACAGCACTGAGTTTCTTCCTGTTGTCTCGGAAGTCTCAGACGAAATGCTGGCAAAGCTGACGCATGACCCGCACGAAATATACCCGATGTTCCACACAGAGAACTTTGCCCACGACCCAAGACTGACGGAGTTTTGCACGTTTCTCGCCCAGACAGGTTGGAACATCCTGAAAGATCAGGGCTACGCGATGGAGAACTTTGGCGTAACGGTTGATGCGGCGTGGACACAGAAGCACCTGAAGCACAGCCTGATGGAACAGCACGTTCACGGGGGGTCGCAGCTTGTTGGGTTCTACTTTCTTGAGACACCAGAAGGCAGCTCACGCGCACTGTTTCACGATCCGCGCCCCGGCAAACTGCAAAACTTTTTGCCTGAGACAAACCCCAGCGAAGCAACTCTGGCTAGCAACATGATTAACTTTGAACCAAAGCCCGGTTTGCTTATCATCAGCAACGCATGGCTGCCACACTCATTTGGGCGTCACGCCTCTGACGAGCCGCTGAAGTTCGTGCATTTCAACTTGAGCGCGGTGTACTCCCCACCTGTGCAATGCTCCACGGCGGAGGTGGTGTGAAATACCTGATCCGCTTCAACAAGTCCCGAGGTCAGCCGGGGCGAGGTACAATGGAGCATGTATGGCGAGTGTTTGAAGGAGAAAAAGAGTACCTCGTAAAGCACTTCCGACTAGAGGTGCCAAGCTACAGCGAACAGACGGGGCCGGACTGGAATGTCGCCTGCGAAGGAAAGATACGGCTGGATCGTGAGACATCAACAGCAGTGATCGAAAAGGAGTAACCCGTGGAAATCGAAGAAGGCGCGTTGCGGACAATAATCCGCGAAGAGATGAAGTCAGTCCTGAAAGAGATCGGGCTGCACGACGACCACGCTGGGAACGATGTCCGCGACCTTCGCTCACTGATCACTGACTGGCGCGAACTGAAGAAGGCGATCTGGCAGACCGTGGCTCGCTGGGGCACGATGATCGTGCTGGGCCTGCTGACCTTTGGCGCGTGGATGAAACTTGGTGGCGGTGATGGTGGAGGACAGCAATGAACGACGAAAATCCCGAGCGTTACGAAACAGCCAAGGAAGTCGCTGGCAAAGCCATCGGTAAATACGGTTTGGCCTACATTACAGCCATCGTGTTGATCGGCGTGGGTTCCAGCTATTTCCTCTCTGAGTCTGCTATCACTGCCGTGATGACGATGGTCGGCGGTGCTTTGGTCGCGCTCATCAACATGATGAACGGCATTGCGGGTACGGCTGAGAAGGAAGAGAAGCCCGAGTTCCAAGTGATCCAACACCTGATCGCCAAGCTGGCCGAGAAGGAACCGCCGATGCGCGTTGACGTGGAAAACGGCAAGGTCACGGTACGCAAGGGTGACGATGTCACCACGATGAATTCGGAATAGTGTCATGCTCGACCCCGTCACAGCCTTTGCCACTGCCTCTGCGGCTTTTTTGTTGATTTTTGCAATACCTGTTTTGGTATCCATGTGGTTATACGGAAAGGTGGAATGAAATGCTGACCCTACTCTCAACGATTGCATCGTTTCTGACAGGCGGTTTGCCCAAGCTGCTTGATCTGTTCAAAGACCGTGGTGACAAGAAGCACGAGCTTGAGATGATGCGCATGTCCATTGAGCGCGAGATGCAGATGGCGGAGCGCGGCCTAGTGGCCCAGCAGCGGATTGAGGAGATTCGCGCAGATGCGGCCATGGCACAGGCAGCAGCATCAGAACGGCTTGCGCTGTACCAGCACGACACCGACATCGGCAAGGGCGCTCCCAAGTGGGTCATCGGCCTGCGGGCCTCGGTACGCCCGGTCATCACCTACGGCATGTTTGGTATGCTGTGCGCGATCAACATTTTTGGTTGCTGGTATGCAGTCCAGCAAGGCGTCCCCTTTGCGGAGGCGCTGGCAATGTTGTGGGATGAGGAAACTCAGGCGCTGTTCGCCTCGATCATTGCGTTCCACTTCGGGGCGCGGAGTTTTGGCAAATGATTGGCGTATACGCGGTTGTCAATACTCACAACCACCGAGCATATATCGGTAGCAGTAGGGACGTGGGGCGACGGTTGTCCTTACACCGTTGGGCGATCAAACACGGGCGGTTTCTTAACAGGCAATCGTACCGAGAAGATGCGGAAAAGTTTGGGATCAGTGCGTTTGAGTTCCGAGTTCTGGCAGAGACAGAGACACTGGAGCACGCACGGGAACTTGAGACGGCGTTTTTAGAGTGCTTCATCGGGCCTTCGCTGTACAACAAAAGCCCCAACGCAGACGGCGCGTCTGGTGTGAAACGTGAAAGACAGGCGTATGTTAGGGGTGCAGCGAAAAGACTTGCCGACCCCTCGTTTCGTCAAAAACTCTCGGCAGCGTGCAAGGGGAAACGAAAAACTGTAGTTTGCCCAGCATGCGGGGTCTCCGGTGGCGGGGGGAACATGCGCCGTTACCACTTTGATAACTGCCGTTCCGATGCGCGTAAGTGACGCAGGCAAGCAGCTCATCAAGGACTTTGAGGGTGTACGCCGTAGTCCGTACTTGTGCCCGGCGATTTTGTGGACGGTGGGTGTGGGCCGAGTCCTATATCCAGAGCAGGCAAAGCTCAAGATACCCGAGCGCAAGACCTTCCCGCTGAGGCCTGAGCATGACAAAGAGTGGTCTGATGAGGCAATTGATCTGCTTTTTGATGCAGACCTGCTTAGGTTTGAGAGCGGCGTTTTACGATATTGTCCTGATAGCGTTACTAGCCAAGGCCAGTTCGATGCCTTGGTTGCCTTCAGCTTTAACTGCGGCCTTGGTGCCCTTCAGGCTTCTACACTCCGCCGTCTTTACAATGCCGGGGATATAGAGGGCGCAGCGGCGGAGTTCTTGAAATGGAACAAGGGCGGGGGCAGGATATTGCCGGGGTTGACCCGGCGCAGGCTGGCGGAGCAGGCGCTGTTTTTGTCGTAGTTGTGCCATAATACCGCCACTGTACGGGGTAACCACCAATGGCCTATTTTCGCCTCAACATCAAGCCGGGCATCGACAAGCAAAACACCGAATACGGTGCCGAGGGCGGCTACACGGACGGTGACAATATCCGTTTCCGCTACGGCCTGCCGGAGAAGATTGGCGGCTGGGAAGGCTTCGAGGGCCAAGATACCTACCTCGTGGGCATGCCCAGCGACATCTTCACGTGGACGAGCCTTTCTGGCGTCCCCTACGGCATCGTCGGCACCACCAAGAAGCTCTACGTCACCACGGGAGGTCTGTGGTTCGACATCACCCCGCTTCGCGACACCACCACGGCAGGCGCTGTCACCTTCGCCGCGACCGACGGCTCGGCCACCATCACGGTGACCGACACCTCCCACGGGGCCGAGTTGGGCGATTTTGTTACCTTCAGTGGGGCAGTATCGCTGGGCGGCAACATCACGGCTGCCATCCTGAACGCTGAGTACGAAATCACCTCGATTGTCAGCGCCAATGCGTACACCATCACGGCGCCCGTGGCGGCCAACGCCAGTGATTCCGGCGACGGCGGCGCCTCTGTGGTCGGCGCCTACCAGATTTCTGTCGGATCCGATGTCAACTATTTTGACTTCGGCTGGGGCACCGGCACGTGGGGCCTTGGTACGTGGGGCACCCCCCGTACTTCTGGTGCAGGCCTCGCCTTGGATTCCCGTGTCTGGCAGTTCGACAACTACGGCGAGGATGTTGTCTGCCAGCTGGTGGACGGCCCGGCCTACTACTGGGACCTGTCTGCAGGCACCTCGGCCCGCGCAACGGTGCTCTCGGGCGCTCCGACCAAGAGCAAGTACGCGCTGGTCTCCACGCCGGACAGGCACCTTATCTGCTTCGGTACGGAGTCCGTCATCGGAACGCCGTCGTCACAGGATCCGATGTTCGTGCGGTTCTCCAATCAAGAGGACATCACCCAGTTCGTCGAGAGCGCGACCAACACGGCCGGCGGTCAACGGCTCACAGACGGCAACGAAATCGTCACGGCCGTTCGCTCGCGTGGCCAGATCCTGATTTTCACCGACACCTCCCTGCACGGCCAGCAGTACCTTGGACCGCCGTTCACCTTCGGCTTCCAGCAGCTGGGCGCCAACTGTGGCTGTATCGGGCCCCACGCGGCTGTGGATGTCAACGGCGTGGCGTTCTGGATGGGCACCGAGGCCTTCTACGTGTTCGACGGTACCGTCAAGAAGCTCGCCTGTACGGTGCAGGACTATGTGTTCAAGGACTTGAATCAGGTCCAGAAGACCAAGGTCCACGTGGGCCTGAACAGCCAGTTCAACGAAGTGACGTGGTGGTACTGCTCGTTCACCAGCGACTACATCGACCGTTACGTGAGCTTCAATTACCTCGAAAACGTCTGGTCGATTGGCACCATGGCCCGCACGGCATGGGTGGATCTGAGCGCGTACCCCAAGCCGGTGGCCACGAAGTACTACCCGGAGGGCACGCAGAGCACGATCAGCACCATCTACGGCCTGACCGCCGGCCGGGCGATTGTGTACCAGCAGGAGTCGGGCAAGAACGACAACGGCGTTTCGATGCCCAACTACCTTGTGTCTGGGTATTTCGACATTGGCGACGGCGACAACATGCTGTACATGAAGCGCTTCATTCCTGACTTCAAGAACCAGACGGGCGACCTGACGGTGAGGCTCTTGTTGCGGCCGTACCCGCAGGCCACCGCCAGCCCAAGCTCCTTGGACCCCTACGTCATCACGCCGACCACGGACAAGGTGGACACGCGCGCACGCGGGCGGCAGATCTCCCTGCGCATTGAGAACGACGAGTTGGATTCATTCTGGCGCTTTGGGACGCTGCGGGTCGATATCCAGCCGGATGGTCTGCGATGAGTAAGATCAATAACGTCCGTCTGCCCAACGCCTCGGCGGCCTACAGTCCGGAGCAGTTCAACCAGCTGGTGCGCTCACTGGAGCAGGTGATCTTCCAGCTGAACAACACCTACACGCCGACCACCAGCGACAACATCGCAGCGGCTTCGACGTGGATGAGCGCGGGCAGCGGAGCAGGTGGTGGCTTTGCCGGGGGCATACGCGGCTTCCAACTGTCCAACGGCATGCTGCAGCCCCACGCCATGCTCATTTCAGACGCGGATCAGGCCAATGCCAGCATCACCGGGGAGAACCTGCTGACCTACAACACAGCGGCCCTGACCAATGGCATCCGCGTGGTGGACAACACCAAGATCTACGTGCCCTGCAGCGGGCAGTATCTGGTGACGTTCACACTGCAGGTGACCAACCGGGGCAACACGGCGGCAGAGTTTGAGGTCTGGGCCAAGGACACCGGGGTCAACTACGCACTCAGTAATACCAGATTTGATATACCCGTGCGCAAGAGTTCGACCATCTGGGCACACGTGGTGCCTGCGGTGACGGGCATTTTCACGGTTACCGATCCCGCGGTGAACTATCTGGAGATTGCGTGGTGGTCTGACAGCCTCGATGTGTACCTTGAGCACTATGCAGCGGGCACCACTCCCACGAGACCTGAGATACCCTCTGTGATCCTCACCATCAACTTCATTTCAGCCGGGTAATCAGCATGGCAAACAAGTACCTACGACAGCCCCTGATCCCCTCCGCAGCGACCGAATCGACGATCTACACGGTGCCGGCGGCCAATACGGCAATTCTGTCGTCCCTGCGTGTGACCAATACCAATGCGTCGGTCGCGTCGATCTCGGTGAACGTCTACCCCGGCGGGGGTGCCACTGCGTATGCCCTGCTGAAGACCTACCAGCTGCCGACTACGCAGACGATGGATGTCTTCAGCGGCGTCCCTTGTATCTTAGAAGCTACAGATGTGCTGAAGGTAACCTCGAGCGTGTCGAACGTGGTGTTCGTGTTGTCCTACATGGAAGTGGACAGAACCTGATAAACGCTTGATAATTGCAGCAATCCATGCCCTGCGCATGCGGCCCTGTGAGGCCCTAACCTTACATTAGGAATTCTTCATGGCTGACGCGATGATGCCGGGCATGGGCGCACCCGAGATGGCGCCGACAGAACCCTCTATTGATCAGCTCGCTGCGTTTGAGCAGATGCGTGAGCAGGTCTCTCCTACAGAATTCAATCGTGAGATGCTGGCGACCGCAGAGCAGGCAGACCCTGTTGCGGTGGCCGAGTTCCGTCGTGAGCTGGCAGATCTTGAGGTGGCGCCTGAAGTCATCGACATGCTCAACGCCATGGTCGACGAGGTGCTGGCCAACCCCGGCGACTATCCGGCCATCCGCAGCAAGTATCTTGCGATGGGCGTGGACGAAGAGCTGCTGCCCGAGGCCTTTGATGCCGGCATGTTCGCCGCGCTCAACATGGCGTTGGACGAGCTCCGCGGACCGGGGACCATGGTTGCGCCACAGGGCTTTGCCAAAGGCGGCATTGCCAGCCTGAAGCCACTGGCCCGTGAGATGGCGGCTGCCGGCCGGTACGGCGACACCATGCTTGCCCATATCAGCCCTGTCGAGGCCCGCATTCTGCGTCGCTACGGCGGCAGCGGCACGACAAACCCCGTCACTGGCGCGCCAGAGTTCTTCCTGAAGAAGGTGTTCAAGTCCATTGGCAAGGCGGTGAAGAAGTTCGCCAGCAGCACAGTGGGCAAGATCGTGACCACGGTGGCCCTCGGGTTCTTCCTTGGCCCGGCAGCTGCTGCAGCCCTTGGTGCCACGGCTCCCGCTGCGGTAGCGGCTGTTTCAGGGTTTGTTGGATCCGCCGGCTCTACGCTGTTGGCGGGTGGGGATCTGAAAGCGGCACTGAAGTCTGGTGCAATCGGTGGCCTGACTGCCGGTGCCACCACGGCCGTGTTCAAAGGGGCTGATGCGTTCAAGCCCGTTGCGAAGGCACCCACTGCAGCTGCAGCCCCTGCAGAAGCCGGTGCGGCAGGGGCAGAAAGCACTGCTCTGCCCTCACTGACCGAACTTTCTGCGCAGCCTCCTGCTGGCGCCACAACTTTTCCTGCTTCCCCCAGCGCTGCAGGCATTCTTGGCAGAAGTCCCATCATGGCGGCCGGTACTCCACCGCCTGCGATGCCCGGCGGGGTTGCGTCTGTCGCTCGCCCCTCTGCGGCTGCGATGCCCGGCGGGGTTGCGTCCGCTGCTCCGGCTCAGGCTGCGACAGGGACAGTAAACCTTGGTCAATTTGCTCCGCAGGCAGGGGCCCCGTCAACCGTTGCCAACTACCTCGGCCGGACGGCACAGGAGGGAGTCAACCTTGCCAACCAAGGCGCCGCAGTCACCGGGGAGCAGGCGAAGCGTTCCATCTTGGACAGGATCCTCCCGTCTCGTATTCGAGAAACGGCAGCATCTTCTGATGCAGTCAGACAGGCCGGACAGCAGGCATATGACGATGTGTTCAGAGAAGCGGCAGCTGCCGGGGTACAGCCCTCCCCTGAGGTCTGGGCCGCAGCAAGAGCCGCGCGTGAGGCAGCCGTGAAGGCAGCTATGCCGGGGATGCTGCAATACGCTCCCATGGCAGGCCTCGGCATCGCGGCCCTTGGTGCGATGGGCGGATTCCAAGAAGAGCCTGCTGAAGTTCCCCCGGGCTTTGAGGGCATGGTGGGCGGTCAAGGCGCCACTGGAGTGGAGCTGCTGGCTAAGTACCCGGAGCGTTACGGCCTTCCTCTTGGCCCGATACAGACATTGTCCAGCTCTACCTACGCCACCCCTCAGCGTCTTTACGGGGCGAGCACTCCGCGCTACGCGGCGGACGGAGGGATCATGGCGTTGGACAAATACCCCAGAAAGAACGGACACATCTCCGGCCCCGGAACGGGGACCTCGGACGACATCCCGGCGATGCTCTCCGACGGAGAGTTTGTCTTCACTGCCAAGGCTGTTCGTGCCATGGGCGACGGATCACGGCGCAAGGGCGCCAAGCGCATGTACGCGCTCATGAAAAAACTGGAGGGCCGTGCCAATGGCTGATATCACCTACACGGGTCAGATAGTCCGAGAAGCGCCTGAGATTGAGGCGTATAAACTAGGGCTTATTGAGTCTGCGCGTCAGCTCTCGCAACAGCCGATGTTTGTGCCGGCGATGGAGGCAGCAGGTCTGTCGCCCACGCAGGTGCAGGCGATTGACTTTGCCAAGCAGGGGGTTGGCGCGTTTGAGCCTTACATTCAAGGGGCTTCTCAGGCGGTCACCCAAGGGATGGACCTTGCCCAGCGCGGAGCGTTGACTGTCGGTGGAGTACAGACCGCCCCGATGTTCCAAGAAGCGCAGAACGTACTGGGCCGTGCCATGCCTGTCCTCGGGCAGGGCATCGGCGGGCTGCTCGGATCCGCACAGGCGTATGATCCGAACGCCGCTGCCGCCTACATGAACCCCTACCAGCAGGCAGTGACGCAGAACGCACTCGGCGAGATGCGTCGTCAGGCGGACATTGCCCGGCAGGGGCAGGCTGCGCAGGCCATAGCGGCGGGTGCCTTTGGGGGTACCCGCGAAGGGGTACAGCGCGCGGAGTTTGAACGCAACGTGCAGGATCAGATGCAGCAACGCATCATGCAGGATTACGCCCAGAACTACCTTCAGGCACAGCAAGCGGCTATGCAGGGCTTCGAAGCGCAGCAGGGAAGACAACTTGCTTCCAGTCAGGCACTGGGTAATGCGGCCATGCAGTACGGGCAGCTTGGGCAGGGCATCGGAGCGTTGACCGGGCAGCAAGCAGGTATCGACCTGCAGCGCGCGTCCACACTGGGCGGCCTTGGTTCCCAGATCGGGGCCCTCGGTACTCAGATGGGGGCACTGGGTCAGGCGACACAGCAACTGGGCGCTGCGGATACCAGCCTGCTCATGGGCCTTGGCCAGATCGAACAGCAGAACGCACAGGCTCAGCTTGACGCGATCCGCGCTACGCAGCTGCAGGAGCAGATGGCTCCGTACCAGCAGTTGGCGTTTGCCAGTGACATTTACCGCGGTGCGCCGTCCACGCAAATGGCGCTCACTTCCCAGAGCGCCCCGAGCGCAAGTCCGCTACAATCGGCACTGGGTCTCGGCATTGCAGGCCTGTCTGCTACAGCCGGCGCACAGAAAGCTGGCCTTTTCGGTTAAGGAGCAGGTATGAAAAAGAAGGTGCTTGAGCGTCCGATGTTTATGTCGCCGGATGAGGTCGAAAATGTCGGCATCATGCAGGGTTTCATGGATGATATGGAGGACATCTTCGAAGAAGAGGACGAGTCCTCTGACGAGGATTACGAGACTGGCAAGATGATGGGCCGTACGCCTGACTCGCCTGAGATCATCATGAACAACCTGCGCGGGGACATGCGCTCCGTGGATGCCCGCGTGGAAGAACTGGCTGAGATGGTTGGTTACCGCGCAGCGGCAGAGACTCCGATGGAAGTACTGGCGCTTCTTCAGCCGGTTCTTGCAGGACAAGGTGCCGGTCAGGGAATTGCTTCTCTGCCCATGGGCGCCGCTGGTCAAGCAATGCCCCCCATGCCGCCCGTCCCTGCGGCACCGCAAATGCAGCCTGCTGGCGCTCCTCCAGCCATGCCTGCGGGGGGCATTGCTTCCCTCCCACAAGGACAGTCTGCTCCGATGGCGATGGCAAAGGGCGGCCTTGTTCAGTATTTTCAGGACGGGTCTGATGAGGACGGCGTGACCCCGATTTCTGACACTCCGTCCTCTGGAACCGTCTCACAAATGCTTCGTAATGCCGCAGAAGACGAGGTGATGAGGCTGTTGGCGCAAAAGCCAATGGCCGTGCCGTCGTTGCAGTTTGCCATGGAAGAGCGCATCCCCACGTATCAGTCCCTGATGGGGGCCTCTGACAAAGATGCCATGCGCGCGGCCATGCTGTTTGACATTGCGCAGACGGCTCTTGGCTATGCCGGGAACGTCGGCCCGCAAGGGCAACCGCTGCGTGGATCACAGGCCGCGCGGCTTGCAGCAGCGACTTCTGCTCTGCCCGGGCAGATCGGCGCGCGGCTCACGGCTCAACAGCAGCAGGATCAGGCAGTTCGCTTGGCGGCTCTGCAGGCTGCAGAGAAGGACATCCAGTCCATCCGCGAGGCCAACTTGGATCTGACGAAAGAGCAGCGCTCTCTGATGAGCTCGTTGGCGCGCACGCCAACAGGCACTGGGACGTCGTCTGTGTTTGGAAGCGGGATGGAGGGCCGCGCGCGGGCATTCGTTACTGAGAACGCCGCTCTCTATGCGGCAGGACAGTTGACTCCGGAAGAGGATCAACAGTTCGACATGGCGGTTTCCATCATCAGCCAGCCGCGCACAGAGATCGATCCGATCACACAGCTTCCTGTCCGCATCGCTCCGACCCTTCCTGAGTTCTTGCAGGACGCATTGGCCGCACGTGGCCGCACGCCTGCAGCTTCTACTGCTGCAGCACCTGCGGAAACAGCGGAAGGGGAGGCGGTGGCTATTCTTGAGCGCAATCCGCTTCAAGCGAGGCCCCGTTCGGACTCATACTATGAACAGAACATGCCTTCCTTGTTCAATGCCGCCACGGCGCAAGGGCCTATCCCTGCCTTGAAGTCGGTCGTGTTCCAAACACCGCTGCTGAATACGCTTGCAGCCAGCGATGCAGGCAGCGTTACACAGGGCCGTCAGTTCATTGAGGCAACAAAGAACGCACTTACTGCAGGCTTCCAAGCGGGGACGGATCGGTTCTCCAACACGGAACGTCAGCAGCTGCTCAATGACTTGGACGTGGCAGCGAACGTGATTGATACACCAGAGGCGTTCCAGACGCGGATGTTTGCGCTGGATGATGCCCTTCAGCGCTTCCAAGAGGCGGCGTTGTCCACCTACAGAAACACGCAAATGCCTGCTGAGAGCCGCAGAGCGGCAGCGGGCAAGCTGGCGGATATCCACGAGATCAGGGCCCTGATCGGCGCGCCGTTGCACTTGAACGGTGTCGAGGATCCCCGTGCGCGAGAGATAGCGTTGAACGCCCCTGTTGGCACGCCGCTCTATATCGTGGATAGTAATGGGATGAGAGCCACCACTGTCACCCAGCAACTCAAAGACCTGTATTCACAGTGAGACCCTGACATGGCAGAACCTACTGCGCAGCAAATTGAAGAGGCGTTGCGCCCGGAAACTCCGGCCCCTGAGACCGTTCAGTGGCAGTTGCCTTCTACCAACCCCCCGGCTGCTTCCACCGCGCCCACTCGTGAGCAACTGGAAGCCGCCTTGCTTGGTGCTTCTGGGGACGCGCTTTCGCGCGCCCAATCAGGGGCAGCAAGTCTGCTTTCTCCCTCGCCCACTGCAGCAGATCGAAGAGCGGCCATTTACACCGGCGCCGGTGTAGGGGGCGCGTCCGGACTCACTGTTGGGGGCGGGCTGGTTGCAGGCATGCAGGCCGGGGCCCGCGTTCCGGTGCCCGCGAACCTTCGTGGGTACGCGATTGCGGCGGGCGGTGTTTTGGGTGGGATAGGAGGCCTGACCGGGTCTACCTACATCAGCAAGCTGCTGGAGAGCGCTGTTCCTCCCCGCTACCTGAACGATCCCGCTTTGATTCCGTATTACCAAGGCGGAAAGACCTTTGGTGAGATCGTCGGTGCGGCCCCGACCCTGTACGGACTTCCCGTAATGCAGGGCGGCAGAGTCGCCAACTTCATCTCGAACATGGGAACAGAAGTCCGTGCTGCCCCCGGAGCTGCAGCTACCCGCGAGTTTTTCTCCGCCACCGGTGCGGGAACACTTGGCGGTATGGCTTTGGCCTACGATCCGGAGGCAGAGGGCCTTCGCATGGTAGCGGAAATGGTGGGAGGCACCTTTGCTCCTCCCAAGATGCTTGTCACTGCTGCACAGAACTCAAGGAGTCTCCTCGGAAACATTGCTGCTCGCTATAGCAAAGGCAGCAGAGAGCAGATGGCCGCTGATTATCTCCGGGACATCCTCGAACAAGCCGGGGATGACCCAAACAAGCTTGTCACCCGACTGAGGGAGGTTCGTAGCGGGGTTACTTCCCCCAGTGCAGCACAGCAGACAGGAAGCCTTGCTTTGCAGGTGCTGGAAACCACGCTTGGTAAACAGAATCCCGCGTTTGCTTCTCGCATTGCAGCGCAAGGGGAGCGTTCCTTCCGCGGCTATCAGTCGCTGCTGGAAAATCAAGCCTTTCAGAACCTATCCAACGGCATGAGAGCCGTGGGAGATCCGGAAGCCATTAGGCTGGCGGCTGACGCAGAGCGAAGATGGTTCAGTGAACGGCTTGCAGAAAGGCTCACCACCGCAGAGCAGAATGCGGCGCAGCGCATCGCCCGTATTCGGGTGGATTCTCCTGAAACCCGCGCCAGTGTCGGTCGCATCATGCAAGAAGAGATGGAGAATGCTCTTGCGGATGCCCGTGAGTATGAGCGTGCGCTATGGCAGCAAGCAGAGCTTGAAGCCGTTGATGTGCAGCTTG
>JACCDP011313098.1_pt1 | contig 13917 bp, 12 predicted proteins | sample 7445841 | NCBI WGS metagenome assembly JACCDP01 (sample SAMN15323441, study PRJNA562643) | freshwater metagenome | isolation source: river surface water | place: USA:Blue River Watershed | collected 2017-08-17
ATTTCTATCCCCAAAAAAAGGAATGATATAGGAGATGATTTTAGAGATAAGCATGGTCGATATTTCAATCCAGTGAAACCTGAGGTTATTACTAAAATACTTTCCCAATATGATTTTACATGTACCCAAATTTCAAGTTCCGGAGATGGTCTTTCTAGGGATGGAATTGAATGGTGGAACCTTGTTTATGAGAGGGAATGATGGATGAAAATAGAGTAATTGAGGAATCTTTCTACGAGATTGAACCAAATTTAGAAAATTATTGGCGATCAATTATACTATTCGGCAGAAATGTTGCCTCTTATAAATTTGCATTGGCAAAGAGCTTATATGAATTTCAGGATAGGCAGGATCCATTCATTAAATTGGAAGAATTAGCTGTCCCTTTTAGCAAACATATATTAGAGCACCTAAAAAAGTCTGATAAACAAGGAACTTCTGGCTCTAGTAAATTTTTAGATGTATGTCGAGATTACAATCTAGAAAAGGTAACACACAATTCTTTGATCGATGCTACAGTTAAATTAGGATTTACTAATGTTATCGATGCATTTCACATAGTCAAATCAGATGAAGTCCCCAAACGATTTTTTATAGATGAGAGAAAAGATAGAAAAGGTATCACTCTAACGGATGAATTTTATAAGCTAACTAAAAACTCTCAGTTTGATAGTATCATCTCTGAAACTGAATCACGTTGGAGATTGGTTGAAACAGCTTGGGAATTAAATATTTCTAAAAATTTGATTAAGATAGAATATGATTCAGAAAAATCATTGTTAGTTACAGACAATTCCATTAGGAGAGTGAGTATTACGGGAGCTATTCCATCATTAAATGGCTATCAAAAGGGAAAATGCTTTTATTGTTTTCGAGACTTAGAGGATATAGACGGTAAGAAAAATAAGATGGATGTAGATCATTTTTTTCCCCATAGATTAAGGCAATGTGATCCTTATAAACCAATAAATGGTGTCTCAAATTTAGTAATATCTTGTACTACGTGTAATCGAGGGGAGAATGGAAAATTTGATAGACTACCATCCTTAAACTTATTGAAACGACTCTTTAGAAGAAATGAATATCTAATTCGAAGCCATCATCCATTGAGAGAAACTCTTCTTTCCCAAATAGGTACTACATTTGAATCAAGATTAAACTATATCCAAGAGGCTTATAATTGTGCAATATCCTATTTTGGCTTCAATAATAAGTGGGAACCGACTCCCTTAGGAAGTAATATTTTTTAATGGTTTATATATAAAATAAGAGGTTTGGGGTGTTCCCCAAGTCGCCGGCAGGCATATAATATCCTAGACCTAGACCACATACGCCGAATCCCTGAGTCCCCCTTGCAAGTATTTGGCATAGAAGTAGATAGACTATTTGAACTTTTTGAAAAACTAAGCAGTGGACTACAAAAAAAAATAACTGTATCTCGAACAGCAGGGATCAAGACAGTAAATTTTGGTAGTACAAAAGAAGAGGAAATCTTAAAGGATGTATATGGAAACAACGAGGAAGGAAAATTTTTGCTGTAGGGGGACAGAAGAGCTGAGATAAATTTTTCTAATAGAACCTTTTCAAAAGGAAGAATTTTGATTGAGTAAGTCATAAAAACGGGTAAACGAAAAAGCATGCTCCCTGAGCACCCCTATCTTTTTAGGGGTAGTCGAAGGGGACTTACACTAGAAACCCAACCTATAAAATTCCATTCTTACGGAGATCATCTTCGGATAAGCCAGTGATATCCATAATTTCATCTGATGAGAACTTTTTATCCTTCATCTTTCTAGCAGTTTCCAGACTTTTCCTAAACTCACCTTTTTCAATGCCTTCTTCTATTCCTTTCTCGAATCCCTTTTCAATGCCTTTCTCCAAACCCTTCTCATACCTGACCGCTAACTCATAGGCATAATTCTCATCTGCTCGCAAGCGTTCCTCAAATTCTCTCTGTTTTTCAGGGTCAGAGGAATACATTTCCAGAACTCCAAAAGCATTTTTTAGATCGGGTTTCTTTTTTAGAATTTCCATACGAGACTCCTCCGTTAAGTCTTGAATATTTTTTAGTAAGTAAAACCAGATTTCAGCTTCCGTATTAAGATCATCAATTTCAGTTTTTTGAAATTTGGGAAGCTCCACATAGATCATCTGAAAATCTTCCGTGAGAACCAAGTTACTATCCAATTCCTTGAGCAAGTATCTACTCACAATATTTTCACTAGGTAGGAGTGAAAAGTCAAGGATATTTACCTGGATGATGGGCGTGAGCTGGAAGTAGGATTCTCCCACTTTCAATTGGTGTTGTATATACTAACGTGATCCCTCTAAAAGTTTTATGAGATAATGCTCGGTTACAATGGGACTGATCTCTTCAGCCAAGATATTTGCCAATAAGCTATATCCTAAATTGGATGGATGTGTTCCATCCACCAAAAAATCACTCCAATTATTTGGTAGCCTAGGGAGTGTATCAATTTGCTTACCCCATCTGTCCGATCTATGTGCTGCAAGAATTGGATTTGTAGTACTGTTATTTTTAAACTTGTTAAACATGTTGATATCGTACAATTCAAATAGCACTATTTTTCCATAGGGAATTTTTGAAAAAATTTCATAATTTGACTTTATTGTTTCTAGAGAAAGATATTGATCATTGATTAAAAATTCTATTATGATTAAATCGGGTGAATATGTATAAATTTCATCCAATCTTGTGATACCCCAAGTGCTTGACATGCCACTTTTTGCAATTACTTTGTACTCAAGACCAATCCCGGATTGTTTCAAAAACTCCATTGTTTTAGTTACATAATTTTCATTAGGACTACTTGCACCCTGCCCTACCGTAGTGGATTCACCCAAAAAAAGAATTTTAATTGGATTTTTTTGATTAGCCTCTTTATTTATACAAGAGATCGTACTGCAGAAAATTAAAACTACAATAGTTAAGAGGTTCATTAATTTTACCGATTATGATAAAATATGATAAGTCATTATATAATCGTTAAGAATATAGTCATGAAATTTTATATCTATACTTTTTGAAATTATAAATCCATATTTTAAATATGCATTGATAGCATTTTGGTTATACCTGTTTACATTTACAGTGATATGGATAAGAAATTCAGATTTCGCTATTTGGTGGAGGGAATCTACCACTATCTTTCCAATCCCCTTTCTTTGGTACTCAGAGAGTATATAAAATTTGTGTAATTTTAGAGATGATTCCTGCTCCTTTGAATAAGAAAAAAAACCTATGATCTCATCTTCAAAAATAATGAATTTCCAGATTACATTGTTTTCTATTTCAGCAGATATCACATCCTGGTTGTACATCGTCTCCAGCATGAACTCAATCTGGCTTTTGGGGAGAAAAGATGGATATGTAGTCCACCAAATAATTTTTGCAAGCCGAATGATTTGGCTTATGCCATTTGCATCTACGGGCTCAAAATTGACTCTACTTTTCTTCACACATTCTTTTGTACTTTTGGTAGAGTGCTTCTGACTTTCTATCTTTTTTCTTTTCCACAAGCTTTCGGGTTTCAATTGCTTTCTCGCAACTATTGTCTATCGTTGCAGGAACCTCAGATGTATGTTCTGGCGGCGCTAAATTTTTCTCCAAAAGATCTAAATCTGAATGCGAAGTGCCCAACCTGTACTTTTGAAAAAATGCACTCCGTTTAAATTTTGCTTGAGTGACTTGTTTGCCAGGAAAGGAGATAATAGCTTCGGGATAGTTGTAGACCCTATCTCCCGTTTGTGGATCAACAAACACCTCCTTAGAGGCTTGCAGGGTCTTTAGATAGGCAATTCTCGATCTCAACTGCTTGTAGGCATGGCGAGACATTCCTTTGTTATGATGAGTGCGAGCTGAGTGGACGGAGGAAGTGTGTTTGGTAGATTGGATTTTTTTATGGGCATGAGGAACAACATTAGACCTACCACTTCTATAACCACGAGCATAGACATTTACGGAAAGAAAAAAGAAAACAATAACTAGCGCCAATCTCATACATTCCCCCTAGGGGATAAAATCGGTACATCTTAAATTTTCCTAAATATATGAAAAATTTTTACTACATTGTTCCTTCTTTTAAAATCGGTTTTTTAAAAGAAAGATTTCTTGAGATAGCTAAGGGATTTCTTTGTTCCAAAATCCAATAAATTGATTGTTTGGATCATACTTTTCAGTTTGTATTTTTAAATTAAAGACCCTATCTTTTTGGGGATCGTTTCCCACCCCTGCCTGGTACGTCCAGTTTCCATAGTTGCTCGCCACATCATAATCCACTAAGATACTTTCAAACCATGCCGCCCCCAATCTCCAATCCAATTGCAAATTCTTAACTAAATAGGAAGCTACAATTTGACGACCTCTATTGCTCATAAATCCAGATTGCATGAGCTCCTTTTGGAAGGCATTGATGAGAGGTTCATTGGTTTTACCCAATCTCCATTTCTCAAACTCTTCTCTATCTTCTTTAAAATATGGTTTGTGCTTTGCCCATCCATCTCGACTGAAAAGCTTAGCTCCTTTTTGTAATGCAACCAGTTTAAAATATTCCCTCCACAGCAATTCAAAATAGAGCCAATAAGTTGATTCATTTCTTTCCACTTCTTCTTCGTATTGCTGGATAAACCAATACACTTGCCTTGCTGAAATACACCCCCTGGCTAGATAAGGAGAAAGCTTAGAACTATAAAAATCTCCCTTTAGTTCATTGCGGGTTTCTTTGTAAGTTGAAAGACTCTTTGAATTCCAAAAGAAATCATTCACTCTCTTGAGAGCAGAGGAAGTGCCCCCAACTATTTGGTTATAATCTGGATAGGTAAATTGCTCGGAAGAGTAAAAATGTCCAAAATCTAGACTTTCAATTGTATGAAGTGTCTCAGGTAAATTTATTTTTTTTGGAAGTGATACACAACTTTGAACATATAGCTTAGATTCTACGATTTCTCTAAATCCAGTAAAATGCTTGGCAAGTTTATCTATTGAAAAAGGTAAATCTTCAATGGGGTATAATGTATTATGACCAATGCATAAAAGATTTATAATTTCGGATATTTTTTTTTCTAGCTCTTGTTCTTCGGTAGTTACTTCGGATGTGGTATAAATTGTAGTACAATTGTATTTATTTGAAAGTTCCTGGATGATTTCCATTGTATTTCCAATAAATATAAAAAGATCGCTCCCCCTTTCCTTCAGTTGCCTTTTTAAATCCCATAAAGATTCTGCAATAAACTTTCTGCGAAATATTCCTATTTTAGAAAAACCCCATCTATCAACTCCTAGTTCGGAGTTATCTATAATATAAATAGGTACTACAAAATCAGAATCTTGGATGCACTGGTAGAGTGCATGATTGTCTTCTATTCTTAGGTCATTTCTAAACCAATACAAGTTTGTTTTCATAAGTTCATATTTTACGAAGTGAAATTTTACCTGTCAAAGTATTTTTTATGGGTTTAGATATTTAATGTCTTGATAGATTTGTAGACCAAAAAAGAAATATTCTGTATGATCCCAAAAACTTTATCTATCCTCTTTTGTATATTTTACTATATCCATTGTTCATCACTAGATTATAAATTTAAATATAAAGATAAATCCATACAAAGTTCATTAGAAAAAATAGTTTTGGAAGAGGCTAAAATTAATTCTCTAAAAGGAATTTCCATAGCCATTGTAAAACCAAACCAAACTATACTTTCAGAGGGTTATGGGGTAGCATCTGAAAAAAATCAGATAGCTGTCACGGAAGATACTGCATTTAAAATAGGCTCTATCTCCAAGGTTTTTACAGCATTGCTTGTTATGAAATTGGTGGAAGATGGGAAAATTTCCTTAGATAAATCAGTTGATACCTACATAAAAGACTTCTCTATCCAAAAAAAATCCAATTCCTACTACCCTACCATTCGTCAGCTCCTATCGCACCACGGTGGAATGCCTGGAGATATTTTAAATGGATTTGAATTTTCTCCTTCACCCCCTCCCATGTACGATCGCAAGTTTTTGGAAATTCCAACCTTACTCAAGAATGAACACATGTCTGAAACACCTGGAAAAGTATTTGCCTATTCAAATATTAGTTTTGGTTTGTTGGGCGTATTGGTAGAAAGGATGAGCGGCAAAACTCTAAATGAGTATGCAGAAGAAAAACTATTCAAACCCTTAAACCTAAAAAACACAAGCTATTTAGATTCAAATATACAACGTATATCGAATGGATATAGTTCCTCCAGAGAAAGCCTTCCTCCCAAAATACGTGACTTGGGGGCAGGCTCTGTATCTAGCACTTCTGGTGATATGGCAATTGTAATGCAGATGCTCTTAAATATGGGAAGTGTTGGTTCAAAAACTATTATGAAAGAATCATCCATCCGAGAAATGCTAAAAGTCCAAAATAATAATTCGTCATACGATGGAAACTTTCAAATTGGACTTCCATTTTGGTTAGATTCCAATTCAGCAAGCTCCACTCTCTATACTCACGGGGGAGATCTTCCCCCCTTCCATGCACAAATGATATTAGACTTTGATTCAAAAATAGGTGTATATGTGGCAACAAATACAATGTCATCCTCTATGAAAATGAAAGATATCTGTTTAAAAGCACTCCAAGAGTACAACCCATCCTCTAGATCTAACAAAACTAGAAGTATTTCAACAAATACCCCTGATTCAGTATTACAAGAATGGGAGGGAGCATACATCAATCCCAGTTCAATATTAGAATTTTCGAGGGATGGAAATGATCTAAAAACAAATTTAGGTCCTATCTATTTAGAAGGAATGAGTGATGGAAGTTTTTTACCTAAGATACAAATATTCTTTGGACTCTTACAAATGAGAATCAATGAACTTAGAAATTTAGAATTTAGACAGTTTAAAACAGAATCTAATGAAAAATATATCACACTTTCCATAAAAAATGTTCCTGCAATTACATACCTCCAATACACTCCCACTCCCATCTTAAAGTCTTGGAGATCGAGAGTAGGAAAATATAAAATCATATCTAACGATAAAGATAAAAAAATAGAATATATAATTCTCTCTATAAAAAATAACTCCCTAATTTTAGAAGGTCAGCTTAAGCTCTTAGTCTTAGATGTCCCATTGCAATACTACTTACGAACGGTTTCTGATTCACTTGCCTTTATAGAGGGAGTGGGAAGAAATGCAGGTGAAGCAATCCAATGGAAAGAGAGTTCGGGAGAAGAAATTCTTGAATTTTCTGGATTTAAATTTAAAAGAGATTTATAAAATGGCATTCCTTCAAAAAGTCAGTTTTTGCAATTTTATTCACAACAATCCTTGGCTTTTTTCCGCCTGCCGGCGGAAAAAGAAAGTTATTGCAGTTGCGTCATTGTTTATTATAAACTATTTTCAATAAAGAAATATCATCTATGATCGTTCCATATTGGCTCATATTTTGAATAATTTCTTTTACATTTGCATCGTGAGACTCTACAATTTTTAAAAATAAATTTTCATCATAGTTGTACATATCATGTGCTTTTTCCCAATCTTTTTTTAGGTCATCTTTTCCATCAGAACCTAAAATTAAGACATCTCCATCCTCTAACATAAATGAATCCACAGACTGCGGAAGATGAGTGTAAGGCATTCCAATCTTTGAACAATGAGAGGCAGGCTTTACATAATTTGCTTTTTTATCTCTATACAAAATCAAATCGGGATGATCTAAATTTAAAAAATAAACCACTCCAGAAGATTTTTCAATCAATCCCAGAATTGCAGATACTAGCATTAGCCCATCAAAAGATTCAAAGATTTTTTGCAGTTCATTGTATGTCTCTAAGATCCAATTTTCAGGGTTTAAGAATCGTATTTCACCTTTTATTCTCGAAAGAACAGTCTTTATAACCACTCCAAAAACCAATGCACCTCCAGCACCCTGAATTGATTTTCCCATAGCATCCGCATTGATAAATACTGTATACTCTTGATTTCCCAAAGTAATTTTATCATGTAGTACAATATCCCCTCCAATTTCTCTATTCTCATTTCGAAATGAGAACTTTTTATATTGACTTACATAAGTTTCTATTAAAATTTTATCATTGTACTCAAGTGACTCAAATAGTGGATCGATGAGAAGTGATGTAAGATAATAATCACCGTCCTGTTGAAATTTTAATAGTTTTATCTCTTCGAACTTATTATTTACCTCAATATTGGTCTCATTGAGTTGGTTATAAATATTGAATACAACTAGATTTACAACTACATTGGCAACTAATAGTAGTACAATTGAAATTATTACTGCAAATAAAGTTACTTTTTCTGAATTGTTATTTGTTAATATATTAATATAAGGTAACTTTTCTGTGTATACAAGTACTACTATAATGATGTAAGAAATTGAACTCCCAAATGCAGCAAATCTACCACGCTTTACATTTAAATCAATTGAACTGAGAGTGGTTATGACAATATAACCCACAATTACAAAGGAATGTGTTACACCTGTTAGATACACGAAAACACTGAGAGTAAATATATCTATAAATGAATTAAAGTACCAAAACCTAGGATGTCTTGCATATATTTTATAGTGTTTTTCAACCAAGTATAGCCATAAAAGGCCTACTATAAGATATACAATTGCAACAGTATAAAGGACATATAGATCGTACAGGTATGAAATAAATAGAAAAACGAATCCACCAATTAATCTGCCTATATTAGTAGGTCTTGATGCAATTATTTGATCTTTAAACTCTTTATCCACACTTATTCACCGTTTCCTTCCTTTAAAAGATCCCATATGGACCCATCATCAATATATTGAAACGTATTTACCTTTCGACTTAGAATTTTTTCCGTTAGCTTTACAAGACTTAAAACATCCGCAGAGCAATACCGAATCAATTTTTCCAATGCCTGTTTATCTTTCCATTCAATCCACTGTACCCATAAGCGAATAGCATCCATACCATCCACTCCCGCTAGATCACGTGGGCGCAGAATATTTAACTTTCTTTCAATTTCTTTTAATCCTCCACGAATTCCTTCATGATAGCACACCCACCGAAGGTCAACATGGGGAACGGGAAAACGAGGAATTCTAAAATTCTGTAGGACGACAGGAACATCAAAAGATCCACCATTAAAAGAGACCATCAATTCTACGTCATCCAAAATATCCAAAAAATCATCTAAGTTCTTATATTTAGTAAAGTTATAAATTTTTCCTTTGTGGTACAATGAAATTGTTGTGATTCGATTGTAAAAACCATCTGTCTCAATATCAAAATAAGAAGCTTTCTCAAAGTATCGAAGAAGAATTCTCCATTTATCTAGAGGGTGCAATTTTTCAGCAAAAAATCCAATTCTTTCTTCTTTGAGAGCCTGCAAATTAAAATGTAGTTCCTCTATAAATTTATTTTTTTTCTCACCTTTAAATGGTATGTTTTCAGAATTTTTGATACCCGTTTCCCAATCTATAATCCCATTTTGAAATAACTTATCTCTGGATTTTTTTCCAATACCAGAAAAATGTAAAAAGGCAGAATCCAACATCAGTGCTTTTTCTCCCGCTTATTACGGAGAATCTCAGCTGAGCGCTTGAGTCTCTCCTGGAGTTTTTTCAATTCTGGATCAGGATCCTGTTTTACTGCTTTATTCATTTGGAAAGAAAATGTTTTCACTTCCATTTCTTTAAATATTCCATCTATAAAATAGGTAAGCAAACTCTTGGCAGATTCTACTGCTCCATTGGATTCAAACAATAGTTCTTCCATATCCGAACTAGAGATTCCTGGGGGTATGGGAGGAACACAGGAGGGACAACCTGCCATACACTCACATTCTAAAATAATTTTATATGCTAAATTCAAAGCTTCAGTTAACTTTTGAAAAATCTTTTCCGAGTATCCAATGCCCCCTTCGTGTGCATCAAATAAATAAAGTACACTTCTCCATTTTTCTATAGAATCATTGATGGCTACATCGGTATGAATATCATTTGTATCACCCATAAAAATAGAAGGAGAGGATGTTTTCAAAATATAACTAAGAGAGTACAGTGCTATATCTATATAACGTTTATCTAATTTTTCAATTTCTATAGCCCAATTTTTTGGGATAGACAAAGAAAATCCAGTGGTGTCGTACGTAAATGGTGGAAGGGTGATAGGTCCATATCCAATATTTTCATAAGTTCTCTCTTTTATTTTTTTGTACAATTTGGGCTGGCGTGTTACCTTAATGTATCCAAATTTAGATTCCGCATCCTGGACAGATTTAGTTTCTTCCTCAGCCACCATATCCACCATAGATTCCCAGGATGCTTCCGTATAATAATCTGCTTCTATTTTTTCAACTCTACAGAATTTTTTATCTAAATCTAAATCCATAGATATAAAACGATTCCCCAAATGCTGGTAGATTGCATCCTTGTACAATGTCCCCATTGCACCTATAGGATCAATTTCGCCAATCACTACTCCCTCACAAATGATTTGAATATTAAAATCTGTCATACCTCGTAAATTTACTCCCTTGGCAGGATATTCATCTAAGGAATAACGATAAAATTCTTTATATTCTTTTAGAGTTTTGTCATCTATTAAAGTTTGTAGTGCATACTTGTAAATTTCAGTATTAAATAAACCTTCCTCCTGTGAAAGTGGAGATTCATAAGCTGCACAGGGGATATGTTGCAATATGATATAGGGGTTATCTGCGGAAAGCCAAGCTTGCTCTGAGGGCGTATCTGTGATAAACTCATTGTGATGTATGATGTATTGGTCAATGGGTAAATCTTTAGCCACAAACACTATAACTGAATCATGACCCTTTCTACCTACCCTACCCGCCTGTTGCCAAAAACTGGAAACAGAACCTGGATGACCACTCAATATACAGAGGTTCATATCACCAATGTCTATACCTAACTCTAAGGCATTGGTAGTGATAATTGTATTTATATTTCCCGAAAAGAGATCTTTTTCAAGCTGTCGTCTCTCCTGTGGCAAAAGCCCTCCCCTATAGAGTTTTACTTTTTTTTGTAGTTCATAATTTCCATCGGTAACCGCATGGTACAATCTTTCCACTTCCTGCCTGGCTTTACAAAAACAAATTGTACGTATATTCTTATAAGCTGCAAAACGTATGAGAGGTATTGTGATACTAGATGGTCCCTTTCTATAGCTTGGCCCATTTTCATTTGATACTATCTTTGGATTCATAAAAAAAATACTTTTTTTAGCAGAGGGGGAACCATCGATGTTTATCACAGTAAAATCTCTATGAAATAAAGCCTTTACATGCTCTTCAGGATTTCCAATCGTAGCCGAAGAACATATAAAAATTGGAGAACTTCCATGAAAATTACAGATTCGAACCAATCTGCGAAATACATTAGAAACGTATGATCCAAATGCACCCCTATAAGTATGGACTTCGTCTACAACTATATATTTAAGTCTTGTTAATATATTTTTCCATTTTCTATTATGATTTGGTAAGATTCCTGAATGTAACATATCGGGATTTGTAATGATAAAATCACCATTCTTAAGTAAATTTTCTCGCTCCTCTTTGGGAGTATCCCCATCGAATGTTCCAAATTTTGTATAGATAGATTTTTCTAATAGTTTTCCTAGAGTAGATTCCTGGTCTCTAGAGAGTGCTTTGGTTGGGTATAGCAAGAGTGTTGAAAACTTTTGCATGGATTTTTTATAATCATTTAAGATAGGAAGTAAGAAGGAAAGAGTTTTTCCACTGGCCGTTCTAGATACCAAGAGTGTATCATTACCATTTGTAATACTTTCAAAGGATTGTCTTTGGTGGGAATATAATTTTGTGATTCCATCCTTGCTCAGGATTTCTTTGAGTTCAGGATTTAAATCATGAGGAAACTCAGAATATTGACCCTCCGTTTTTTCAATTGGCAAAATTCCCCTTAAGGAATCTTTGTACTCCGACCTCAGATGAGTATGTAAAATTTCTAATTCATTCATGATTTCTTTTCAGATTAAAATATTTCCAATAATTCAATTTTTGTATAGTAAAAATATTCTAGTAATTCCAAGTAATTTTTAACAAAAATACTACTTTACCAAAAAATAAGATTTTGTATTCATAGGATGGAGATTACTTTATACGTATGAAGAAGACCTTCCTTTTTGTTCTATTTCAGATCATTCTTCTGTTCCCTCTACTTGCACAGGGTCGGAGTGATTTTTTTGATAATTATGACTATTCCCTTCGAAATTATAACGGTGGAGAAACAATTGCCTCTGATGAATTTCAAGATTACAAGCTTCCACGTCCCCGCAAAAAGCCTGGTCTACTTGAACCAAAGAGCGTACAATTGCAAGCTGATCCCACTCTCCTTGTGCCTCCCTCCACTGGGCTCAGGAGATCTGCTACCACCAACACACAACAGCAACAACTGGGGAATGTAAATAATCTTCCTATCAATCCCATCACGGGAGAATTGAATGTAGATGCCATTTTGAAAAAACAAGAAAGCTCCAAACAAAAAAAAGATTTGGTTAAAAAATTGAGAGAGGAAAAATCTAAAGAGATCTATACAGAATCCCGACTCAGAAGGTCGGAAATTATTTTTTTTACCACTTTACCATTTGCAGTGGCAGGTTCGGCTGCCATAGGTCTTTTAATAAATAATTTTAGCAATGGATTTTATAAATCAAACGCCGGTGCAGCATTTGTAGCTGTCAGTGCAATTGGTTTTTCATTTGCAAATGTTTATCTAGATAGACTCAATGTGAGTGAGTTTGAAAAAGAAAAAAGTACAAGTCTGTACCAAGGAAGTCAAACGGGAAATATTCTTAACAGAATAGAAGTTTCAATACCTTTTTGGGAAGTAAAGTTTTAAGGCAAATGAAAGTAACAAGAGAAAACAAACAAAAGTTCCTACAAAGCTTAAAATTTCTAGAGGATCGGTTCGAAGAAGTAAAAGAAATCTACCATGAATATATATATGAAATTGCCAAGTTTATTTTTAAGGTTTGTGGTTTTATATCTCTTATATCTCTGACACTAGAAATTGGATTTAATTACCCCTCTACTTGGTCAACCTACATTCGTATATTGAACCAAACACTTATATATTATTTACTTGTCTACGAGCTAATCTCCCTACTTTTCACAAAATCCACTTATAAAGAATTTATCGTAACACATAAACCTGAAGTTATAATAGTTATTATTATATTAATTCAAAAAATATTTGAAAAGAAAATATTATCATATTTTCAATATCTCAATTATGGAGCAGACCAAGCAGCTCTGAGCTTTTTAGCTATTGCACAAATATTTTTCATATTTTCTAATATAATAAGTTTTTTGAGATCTAGAAGAATCTATACCTCTAAAAAATTAAATCCATCTTTGATGTTCTTTCTAAGCTTTGCTGGTATTATCTTATTGGGATTTCTTCTACTTTCCCTCCCCAAAGCCCATAGAGTTGATTTACCCGCAGTAGATATTCTTTTTACTGTAATAAGTGCAACCTGTGTCACAGGTCTCTCCACTGTTGATGTGGGAACTTCTTTTACATTTACAGGTCATATCATCATCCTTTTTCTCATCCAGGTAGGTGGACTGGGACTCATTACCCTAACTACTTTTTTTGCTATATTTTTGGCAGGACAAGCATCTGTAAATGATCGATTGATGATGAAAGACTTACTCAGTGAAGATGCTCTAGGAAGAGTTAAACAATTGATTGGAGAAATAACTTATCAAACATTTATCATAGAGTCAATAGGATCCATTTTACTTTTTCTATCATTTCCTGAAAATTCAGGGCTACGGGTGGAACAGAAAATTTTTTATTCCATATTTCACTCTATTTCAGCTTTTTGTAATGCAGGATTCTCGCTATTTTCAAAAAACTTAGGAGA
>JACCDP010563282.1_pt1 | contig 13914 bp, 6 predicted proteins | sample 7445841 | NCBI WGS metagenome assembly JACCDP01 (sample SAMN15323441, study PRJNA562643) | freshwater metagenome | isolation source: river surface water | place: USA:Blue River Watershed | collected 2017-08-17
ATCTGGACGCCCGCCTTCCGCGAGGAACTCCGCCAGCTCATGGCCACCGCCGTGGCCCTGGAGAAGGACTTCATCCGCGATTGCCTCCCGATCAACGGGCTCGGCCTCTCCTCCAAGGAATTCGAGCAGTACATCGACTACATCGCCGACCGCCGGTTGCGCAATTGCGGCCTCGAGCCGCTCACGGTCGACCCCGTCAATCCTTTCCCTTGGTTATCCGAGATGATGGACCTGAAGAAGGAGCAGAACTTCTTCGAAGGTCGCGTCACCGAATACCAGAAGTCGGCCAACCTGGAAACCGTCAGCGACGACGAGCTCTAAGCCGATTTCTCGCCAAACGCGGACGTCACCCCCTTGCGCGTCCGTCTTGGCATGCTTCCTGTTCTCACCACCCCATCCCACTCCATTTTGATTTAACCCGCCGTCGGCCCACGCCCGCGGCGACCTCCCGCCTCTTTTCTCCACGCCTCCGCTCCTCCTTTTCGTCCCATGAACCCAGAACTCCCTTTCTTCCGCGAAGATATCGCCCTCAAAAACGCCGTCCGCACCCCGGCCAACGCCAAGCCTCGCTTTAACTGGCGGGAGTCTCTCCCGGCGGCCGCCGCCGGTTCCGCCGCCCCCGGTATCGACGCCGCCCGCTTCGCCGACATCATCGGTAACGCCCTGACCGACCTGCTCCTTTCCCGCCAAGTCACGGAAATCTTCACCGAGCAGAACCGCACCTTCGTCGCCGCCGTCGCCGGCGAAGTGACCCAGCTCGTCGCCCAGCTCGCCAGCCAGAACGGCGGCCAGATCAGCGAAGCCCAGCTCATCCCCATCATCGAGCGCGCGCTCATCCGCAACAACCGCCACGACGTGGCCAAGAGCCTCGTCTTCTCCTCCGACGCCGCGCGCGGCTCGGACGTTCCGGTCGTCACGACCCGCTTGATGCGTCGCAACCATCAGGTCGTGCCCTGGAACCAGGACAAGATCGACATCGCGGTCCGCAAATCCTTCCTCTCGCTCGGCCTTGATTCCGCCCCGGCTGAGCGCGTCGCCGCCGCCGTGACCCGCGCCGTCGCCCAAGGGGGGCAGAACATCATCGGCATCGAGGAGGTCCAGGACCTCGTCCAGACCGAGTTGATGCGCCAAGGCCACTACAAGGTCGCCGAAGCCTACATCCTCTACCGCGCGATGCGCACCAAGCAGCGCGAGCAGGAAGCCGCCACTGCGGTGCCTGTCGATGACCACCAGGACTCCCTCCTGCTCGTCAAGAACCCCGATGGCTCCACGTTCCTCTGGAACGGCGAAGACCTGCGCAAGCGCATCTCCTACGCCCTGACCGGCCTGGACATCGACATGCCCGTCGAGGCCATCGAAGCCGAGCTGCGCCGCGGCCTCTTCAACGAAGTCAGCGAGGCGGACCTGCGCAAGACCGTCGAGCTCAACGCCAAGACGCTCATCGAACGCGACGCCGACTTCAGCCTCTTCGCGGCCCGCATCGCCTTGTCCTACATCTACGAGGAAGTGCTCGGCTGGAGCATCATGCGCGACGGCGTCGCCAAGCTCCGCGAGTTCCACCGCGCCAAGTTCTCCGCGTACATCGAGCGCGGGATCGAGATCGGCCGCCTTTCCGCCGACCTGCGCCGCTACGACCTCGCCAAACTCGCCGACGCCCTCGACCCGATGGCCGACATGGATTTCGAGTTCCTCGGCGTGCAGACGATGTACGACCGCTACCTCATCATCGACAAGACCGCGCGCCCGCACCGCCGCCTGGAGACCCCGCAGTTCTTCTGGATGCGCGTCGCCATGGGCCTCTTCCTCCGCGAGGAGAAGAACCGGGAGGACTGGGCCATCCGCCTGCACGCGCTCTACAAGTCGCGCCGTTTCTGCAGCTCGACGCCGACGCTCTTCAATTCGGGCACGCTGCATAGCCAGCTGTCCTCCTGCTACCTCTACAAGGTCGACGACACCATCGAGTCGATCATGATCCGCGGCATCGCGGAGAACGCCTTCCTCTCCAAGTGGGCCGGCGGTCTCGGCGGTTCCTGGACGGCCGTCCGCGGCACGGGTTCGCACATCAAGGGCACCAACGGCGAATCGCAGGGGGTCATGCCGTTCCTGAAGCTGCACAACGACCAACTCGTGGCCGTCAACCAAGGCGGCAAGCGCCGCGGCTCCGGCTGCGCCTACCTCGAGACCTGGCATAACGACGTCGAAGACTTCCTCGAGCTCCGCCGCAACACCGGCGACGACCGCCGTCGTACCCACGACATGAACACGGCCAACTGGATTCCCGACCTGTTCATGAAGCGCCTCCGCGACCGCCAGAATTGGACGCTCTTCATGTCCAACGAGGTGCCCGACCTCCATGATTCCTTTGGCGCCGACTTCGAGCGCCGTTACGTCGCCTACGAACAGAAGGCGAAGGAAGGGAAGATCTTCGGCAAGGCCATCCCCGCCGTCGAGCTTTGGAAGAAGATGCTGAACATGATCTTCGAGACCGGCCACCCGTGGATGACCTTCAAGGATCCGTGCAACGTCCGTTCGCCGCAGGACCACGTGGGCGTCATCCACTCGTCCAACCTCTGCACCGAGATCACGCTCAACACGAGCGCCGACGAGACGGCCGTCTGCAACCTCGGCTCGGTGGTGCTCGATGCGCACCTCGACGCCGCGGGCAACATCGACCACGCCAAGCTCGCCGAGACGGTCCACGTGGCCGTCCGCGCCCTCGACAACGTCATCGACATCAACTTCTACCCGACCAAGGCCGCGGAAGTCTCCAACCTTCGCCACCGCCCGGTCGGCCTCGGCGTCATGGGGCTCCAGGATTGCCTCTATCGCCGCAACGTGTCCTTCGCGTCCGACGCGGCCGTCGAGTTCAACGACGAGATCATGGAAGCCGTGGCCTTCTACGCCTACGGCGCCTCCTCCGACCTCGCCGCCGAACGCGGTGCATACAGCACCTACAAGGGCTCGAAGTGGGATCGCGGCCTGCTCCCGCAGGACACCGTCGACCTGCTCGAGGCCGAGCGCGGCGAGAAGATCGAAGTCAAGCGCGGTGGCCTGCTCGATTGGGCGCCGATCCGCGCCAAGATCGCCAAGCAGGGCATGCGCAACTCCAACGTCCTGGCCATCGCGCCGACGGCCACGATTTCCAACATCGTGGGCAGTTCGCCTTGCATCGAGCCGACCTACAAGAACCTCTTCGCCAAGAGCAACCTGTCGGGCGACTTCATCGAACTCAACAGCAGCTTGGTCCGCGACCTGAAGAAGCTGGGCCTCTGGAACCAGAAGATGGTCGAGCAGCTCAAGTACTTCGACGGCGAGCTCAAGGAGATCCCGGAGATCCCGCAGGTCCTCAAGGACAAGTACATGACGGCCTTCGTCATCGACTACAAGTGGCTCATCGATGCCGCCGCCCGCCGCCAGAAGTGGATCGACCAAGCCCAGTCGCTCAACCTCTTCCTCCCGCGCGCCGAGCTCAAGGCGCTCTCCCACATGTATCAGTACGCTTGGCGCACCGGTCTCAAGACGACCTACTACCTCCGCACGCTCGGCGCCTCGAACATCGAGAAGGCCACCGTCGAAGTGAAGGCCAAGGCCGAACCCGCCCCGGAGAAGAAGGTCTTCACCGAAGCCGAGAAGAACGCCTGCTCCATCGAAGCGATGATGAACGGCGGTACCTGCGAGGCCTGCCAGTAAAGCCGGCGAACGGCGTGGGTCCCTCGCGGGGGCGGCCAGGCGGCCGCCCCCTTTGTTTGGCGTGGTCGCCAAGGTTGCCTTTTTCGGGTAGCCGGCTTCGCTCGTCGCATGTCTTCCTCCCTGCTGACTTCCGCCGGTGAAGTCCTCGTGCGCACGCGTGACGAGTGCTTCGTCGAGCTCGCCCGCCGCATCAACGCCTTGGCCGCCCGCGGACCGGCGACCGTGGCCCTCAGCGGTGGGTCGACCCCCAAGGCTTTCTATGCTTGGGCGGCCGCCTCCGGCGCCTTGACGCCCCAGGCCTTGGAGCGGGTGACTTGGCATGTCAGCGATGAACGCTGCGTCCCCCTCGGTTCCGACGACTCCAATTTTGGCCATGCCGCTCGCGGCCTCCTTGATCCGCTCGGCGTGCCCGCCACGCGTCGCCAGCCTTGGCCGGTGGATTTGGTTCCCGCCGCGGCCGCGGCCACCTATGAGCAGACCTGGCAGGCCCAGCCTGGCCGCGCCTACGACCTCTGCGTGCTCGGGTTAGGGGATGACAGCCACATCGCTTCGCTCTGGCCCCAGTGCCCCCTCATCGGAGCCCCGGGACTCCCGCGCTTCGTCGCGACCGAGTGGCCGGGCCGTGGTTGGCGCTTGACGATCACCGAAGCCGGCTTGGCCCAATGCGGCTCGGTGGTCGTACTCGTCAACGGCCCGTCCAAAGCGTCGGCCTTGCTCAGCGTGTGCGCGGGTGAGTTCGAGCCCGCTCGTTACCCTGGCCAAGTCTTGCGCGCCCTCGCGCACAAGGTCACTTGGCTGGCGGATTCGGCGGCGGCGGCGGCCCTGTAAGCGGGGCCGGGTTCGTTTCCACGACCGTTTCCTTGGGCAGGGGGCCTTGGGCCGCCAGTCCTGGGCCGACCACCATGATGAAGCGCCGGGCGGGCGTCAGGATGGTCTTGGTCGAGCAATCCGGCAGCCACTTCTGTCCCTCGAGGTAATCCAGCGCAAGGTGCGCACTGGTGCGTTCCGTCGCGATGAAAGGCAGCACGACTGACTTCCCCGGGTCGACCTCCCCGCCTTGGTCGTTCAGCCGGCAACGCAGGCGCTTATCCGACAGGTTCAACAGGCAGGCGGAGCCCCAAGGGAAGACCTCGAGGTCGGCGGGGACGAGCCAAGCACGCATGGCGGCCGGGTGTTCGCCTTGCATGACAAGGATGAAGCGGCGGCCCGACTGCGGTGCTGGGAAGGTCGCCACCCGTTTCGCCTGGGGGACATTCGCCACCCAAAGTTCCACCGACTCGCACGGCGGGACGATGGCGTTGGCGATGATGGCACCGGACTGAGCCTGCAGGGGAATCGCTTGCTGGGTCGGCTGCGTGACGAGATGGACTTTCCCGCCCGGGGTACCCGCCCAGCAGGCCTGGAGGACCCAGGAACCTTGGCCCTCGAGGGCCGGCGTCGGCGGGGCGGCTTCCTCCGCCCCAAGCTGCGGAAGCACCCAGAGGCTAAGCCAAAGCCACCTCATTTGACGACGGGCTTGCCCGCGGGCGAAGCCGGAACCGCGGGCGCCACGGGCTCCACGCTTTCGATGCTGCGACTCTCGAAGAGCGGACGCCCATCCGCCGAGACGCCGGTTTGCAGCACGAAGACCAACGAGCGACGGTTGGGGCGCCCGGCGATCTTGGTGCCCAGGATGGGCTCGAAGCCATCGTTGGGGAGCAGGGCCGCGAGCTTGATGTGGCTCGTCTGGCGTTCGCGGAAAATGACGGGGAGCAAGTCGGAGCTGCCTGGGGCCAACCGGAAGCCCTTGGCGTCGATTTCGCCCGCCAACGTCATGGCCGAAAGGTTCACGACGCGGATGGAGCCGTAAGGGAAGCGCCCCGCTTCGTAATCGAAGGCTCGGCCAGCGCACGAACCATCCGGGGCCATCAGCAACAGAACGCCGACGTCGGCCGAGTCGGGCAAAGCCACGGTCGTAAAGGCCGCCCACTCATCGGCCTTTTCTTTCTTGGCGGGTTCCGGCTTGGCCTTGGCGTCGGGCTTGGGGGCGGTCGGTTGCGCGTAAAGCTTGTCCGGATCGAAGGCCTCGATTTGTTGGTTCGCGCCTTTCTTGCGCACAATCGTCAGTTGGGCGGCGCCGCGGTAGTCCTTGGCGAGATCGAGGTTCATTTCCAGCGCGACGATGGGGACGATCTCCTTGCCTTGGACGATGCCCAGTTCGACGCGCTCCGCCGGGTTGGCCCACCAAGCGAGCCGCAACGTGCATCTCCGCTCGGGCGGGGGCTCCGGCGCGGCGCTCAGGGCAAGGGTGGTGACGAAGAAAAGAAAAAGACGCATGAGGTCAGATGTCGGAGTCGCGGAGCCAGCGGACGGAGGTGATCTTGAAGCGTCGGCCGAGCAGATTGTTCACGCGGCTGGCGTCCTTGTTGCGTGCCCAGCGCTCCATGATCGGCGAAGTCGCGTAGTTGGTGAACGTCGGGCTGCGATAGCCGCCGAACCCACCACCTCCGCCGGTGTTGTCGCCCGCGGAGCTGCCTCCAGTGGGCACGGAGATGCTGCTTCCCGCCGGGAGCGCGCCGATGGCCACGGTCGGTTCCTTGTCGTCCGGAATCAAGAGTTCGGGCATGCGCTGCACCGTCAATTCGACCCACGCCTTGCCGGCGACTTCGCCGTTGGCGTTCAGGCTTTCCCCGTAGGCCCGGACCACGAAGGTGTCGCCTCGGACGGTCAAAGACGGGCCGATCGCGTTCAGCACCTGCATCTGCAGGAGGTGCGAATGCGACCCGGCTTGCGCGGGGAAGCTGCCGGCGCCCTGGGCGTTGGAGGACTTGGAGTAGGCCGCGGGATCGAACGCCTTCGCCTGCGGAAAACGCCCGCCGGGAACGTTGGATTTCGTGTTGAAGCCTTCCTTCATCTTGCCCGAGGCCACCGCGTAATCATTCAGCCCCGAAGCGTCGATGGCGGCCTGCAGCGGCCCCTTGAGGCCGGTGGCCTGGTTGGTGAGGCGTCGGTTGACAAAGTCCGCGATGCTCATGAACGGACCGCGGCGGCGCACTTCGGTGACGATGTTGTCGGCCAGCTTGTCGATCTCGGCGTCGGTCAGGCTATGGAACTTCAAGCCCCAATAGGAGCCCGCGCCTTGCGTATCGGTGGTGTTGGGCGGGATGCCGAAGCGGCTGAAGACCGAGGTGCCCGACGCATCGACCCCGCGGAGCGATGACAGCATCAGGCGCCAGGCTTCCTTGGACGTGGAGTTCACGTTGAAAGCCCCTTCGTAGAGGAACTGCTTGGCGACGCGCTCGGGCCGGGCGGGGAGTTCGCCCGCGGGGCGCGGGGTCGAGCTGGGTTTGCGGTAAAAGTCGTTCTTCAGCTCGGTGTCGCTGCGGCTGTCGCTGAAGCGGCCCCAGACGAGGCGTTTGTTGGCGAGCGGCTTGTTGCCGATGGCCAGTTCGTCCCAGACGTCGGCGAGGCTCGGCTTTTGGTTGGCCGCGGTGACGACGGCGGGGTCGGGGTTGCGCGTGGAGACGCCGCCGGAATAAGTGTTGCGGGCGACGTTCGGCATGGCGGCGTTGGCGCCGGAGAAGAAGTAGCGGTCCCACAGGGCGAGGTTGGCCAGGAAGGCGCTGTCCGTGCGGATGGTCGAGGTGTTGCCGTTGTCGGTGCCGAAGTCGGCCGTGCCGTTGTCGACGCGGGAAATCGGGCTGACGCACGAGTTCGGCCAATAGAGCGTCATCGTCGTGCTCGGCAGGCCGATGTGGGGGAAGCTATTGCCGACGGTGTACGCCGGTTGGGTCGCGTAAGTGCCGAACTGCACGTGGCCCAGGCCGGTCAGCGAGAGCATGGGACGCTGCGGCACCTCGAACAGGACGGTTTCCGTGCGGCCTTCGTTGAGCTTGTAGCTGTTGCCGAAGTAGCCCTTGTTGTCGGACGTCATGTCGACCGGGGTGAAGGAACCGGGATCCGGGTAGAAGCTCAGGATCATCGGGGGCGTCTGCAGGGAGTCGGCATCCCAGTCGCGCGGGTCGGTGGCGTCGTAGCGCATGTCCGCGACGAGCGGAGAGCTGGTGCCGGCCCCGACGCCGCGGCCATCGCCGGTCGATAGGTTGTCGACCGTCCGAGAGTCGACGGGCGAGCGCCAGCGTAGGTCCATCACCCCGACGAACGTGCGTTCGATGTAGGGGGCGTTGGAGGCTTCGCCGGTGCGCGTGATCGTTTTTTGCGCCAGGACCTTGCGGGCCGTGAGGGCATCGGGGTAGAAACAAGTGAAGAAGCCCGTACGGTTGATGAGGCCTTCGTCGGAGCCATCGCATTCGGCGTAGTTTTCGCCCCCCCAGATTTTCGCGAGCGGGTAGGTCGCGGAGCCATTGTCCCGCTTGTAGTGCATCAGGTTGTAGTTGATGAAGAGGCCATCCCAGTAGCCACCGGATGCATTGTTGCCGTCGGCGTTGGAGCCCGAGGTCGGCACCCACGCCGCGTACATGCGGCTCACGATCGGGTAACCGTTGGTGGCGGTCGCGACGCTGCCGCCGTCGCCGAGGATGCGATAGTAGTGTCGGGCTTTGTCGGGGTCGTAGCTGCGGCCGGAACGGATGATGGAGGCGCCGTTGTTCGAGAGGCCCGTATTCGTCGACCCTTCGCAACCGATGACGACCACCTCCCCTGGTTTCATGCGCAGGGTGGCCCCTTCATTGGCGACCCAGCGGATGGCGAAGGAGCGGTTGAAGCCGTTCGTCTGCGGGTAGAAGACGCCATTGGTGAAGGATAGCCCGTTGGTGTTCACGCCGGTGAGGTTGAGGGGCTCTTCGCCGCCGGTGGTGGGGTTGATGCGCGAGAAGCTGAGCGCCAGCGGGTAGTATTTGTTGAAGTAGGCGCCGAACCCGGTGAACTCGAGCGCCACGTTGTAGGGGTTGTGCAACGTGATGATCGGGTCAAAGGTCACGCCCAGGGTGTCTTGGTTGTAGATCACGCCCCACCGTTGGGTGTGCCGCAGGACGGTGGGCGCGAGCTTCATCGCCGTCGGCTGCGGGTACTGCCCGCCCGCGGTTGACCACCAGACCTTCGAGAATTGATGGGGCTGGTAGGTGGTACGGACCCAGTTGCCGCCGCCATAGTTGAGCATGCGGGCCTTGCGGTGCAGGATGCCGGCATTGTATTTCTCGCCGAGGTAGGCCGGGCCCGAGGGGTCGCCGACGCAGCTCCAACCGGTGACGCCCGAGCTGTAGGTGAACGGTTCGGCGGTGCGGGCGAACCAGGCGTCGGCGGCGCTGGCCGGCTGGCCGCGGGCCCCGGTGGTTTCGAGCTCCCGCTTGTAGAGTCGGTAGAAGTTGCGCATCAGCAGCCAGGTCGGGCCACGGACCGTCCAGTCATCGCCCGCATAGTCTTTGGCGCCATTGGCGAAGGTGCCGGTGGCCGGGACCGAACGGGGACCTTGGTCGATGAGGGCTTGGTTGGTGCCCGAGGCCGGTGGCACGGCGGAGGGGCCGCTGGTGCTGTTCGGGATGGGGGCCTCGAAGACGAAGCCCAGTTTGTTGCTCGAATCGCCCCACTCGGCGAACGACGGCGTATTCGCCGCCGAGAAACCAAAGGCGCTCGCGAGGTTGATGATGTTGCGGTCGCCCGGGGCGCCCGGGCTGTCATGGAACTCCCGGAGGAGTTTGAAGTCCTCATGCGGCAGTTCGAACGCGATGGAAAGGTCGGTCCGTAGGCCGCCGTTATAGGTATCCGAGAGCACCCCGTAGGAGCGCAGGGTGATGTCCCCGTAGTACTTGGCGACCGTATCGGCCGCGAGGGCGCCGTTGGCGGCATTGGCCGTGACGCCGGCCGCCCAAGCGCCCAGGTCGTTGCCCGAACTCGCATAAGAAAGTTTGGAGCCACCGACGGAGGCGCCGTCGGTGTCGGACCAGAGCTTGAAGTTGGGCCAAGCGAGGGCCGTGCTGCCGCCGAGCGTTTCCTGCCCCGTGCGCCGGGCCGCGCTGAACAGGTAGCCCTTATCCCACGGGCTCGGCGCGGCGGGGTAGGTTTCCGTCAGGTTGACCTTGGCCTTGATGCTTTCGTCGCCGGTCCACCAAGCGTAGTTGCCGAGGGGGACGTCGTTCGCTTCGACTCCGGGTAAAGGGAGCGGCGGGATTTTCACGCGGTTGTCGACTTTGGCGTCGCGGGCGATCGTGCCGTAAGCGAGCAGGGGGACGGTGCGCACCGTGGCGCTGCTCGCCGTCGCCGCGCTGCGGAGCAACTGGTCCATCGGCGCGGCTTCGCTGGTCTTGAGCAGGCGGTTCGGGGACATGTTCGCCACGGCTGACCCCGTGCTGGGATCGGCCGAGACGAGGTAACCGAGGAACAAGCGCTTGTCGGGATCGCTGACGAGCCAGTCGCGCACTTTCGATTGATCGGCGCCGCCCGTGGCCCAGACGCCGGTCCACGACCGCTTATCCTCGGTGACGGACAGCGCGGACTTGCTCTGCAGGTAGGTGTTCAGGGCGGTGCCCGGCTTGGTGCCGTCGAGGAGGTCGAGGCGCGCGGTCACGCGCTGGTCATGGCCGACGAGCGTCTGCAGCTGCGCGACGGCGAGCCGGCCCGCGACGGTGGCGTTCATGCGTGCGCGAAGGTAGGCCGAATGCGTGCTGGCGAGGCGACTCTCCACTTGGAGGAACGCGGCGAGCACGATGACCAGCATCACCATCGCCGCCATGATGGTGAGCGAAAGGACGAGCGAAAAACCTCGCTTGTGGGTGGGGGGCATGGGGTGGAAATTAGACGGTCACCCCCATGACACAATCGGTAATAAAAAACGGCCTCCACTCTATTGCGTGAAGGCCGTCATATAGGGCTATTTTTGTACTATTTCGCCGCTTTAGCTTCGGCCCTGGCTGGGCTCTTGCCGCTATTCGCCGGCGGCACGCCATTGGGGTAGGGGTTCACGTCGAGAATGCACTGGCTCTGATAGCGTTCGTCTTCCGCGCCGTTCTTTTCGACGATGAAGAAGAGGGTCCGGAACGTTTTGTTGAGGATGACCTTGGTCGAGTAGAGGACGCGCTGCTGTCCATCCGCTTCGAGCGCCGCCACGGCGATCGAAGCCGTCGTGCGTTCCTCGAATTTCTTGGGGCATTGGCCCGTTTGGCCGGGCTCCGTCATGAAGACAGCCCCGTCCAGCGAGCACGCGATCCGCGCACGGGAGAAGTTCACGAGTTTGAGCGTCCCGTAGGGAAAGGCTTCCAGCCCAAAGTCGAACGTCCGCGTGATGCAGGAATCGTCGACCTCGTTCGGAATCAGCAGCACGCCCAAGTCCTTGTCGGTGGGGCTGAGCGCGATGGTGGCATAAGGGACCCAGGCGAACTTGGGTTTGCCGTCCTTCTCGGTCTCGCCGGTGGTCACCTTCTTCAGCAGGACGGCGTTCACGTCGCCCTTGTAGTCGATCGGGTTGCTGAGCGACATGGGGTTGGGCGAGACGGGGATGCGGTCGCGGCCCATCTGGAGGGCGAGCTCGGGTACCTTGCGCGGGAAGTTCCACCATGCGAAGCGGAGCGCGCAGTGGCGGGACTCCACCTTGGCCGTGTCGGCCGCAGGTGCGGGGAGGGCGCCGAGGCAGAGCAGGGCTAAACAAAGGCGAAGCCAGGACATGGGATTAGATTTCGTTCGCGTTCAGCCAGCGCGTGGACGTCGCCTTGAAGCGTCGGCCGAAGAGGCGGTTGATGTTGCCGGTCTGCGTCGCGCCCGTGGCGAGCGGGTTGCGCTCGAACTGGTCGACGATCGGCTTGGTGTCGTATTCGGACGTCGTCGTACCGCTGTTGTTGCGGTAGTTCTGCTTGCGGCGGTTCGGTTCGACCCAAGCCGGGCCGACGAATTCCGTGGAACGCTGGACGACGACTTCGATCCACGCCTTGCCGATCGGGTTGCCGGCGTTGTCGAGGGCTTCGCCGTAGGCGCGCACCACGAAGGTGTCGGAGCGGGCTGTCAGGTTGGGGCCGATGGAGTTGAGGACGTCTTTTTGCGTGACGATGCCCGGCGCGCCCAAGCCGGCCGTGGCGTTGGCGTTGCTGCCGATCTTGCTCAGGGAGCGGAGCGTCGGGAAGCGGTCCTGCGCGGGCAGCGGCAGGTAGGGCGCCGAGAGCGCTTGGCCGGGTACGGCCGCGAAGGTGCCGCCGGCGTTGCTGATCGCTTGGTCGTTGATGTTCGTCGAGTCGATCGCCGCCTGCAGCGCGCCCTTCAGGCCGAAGTTGTCCGAGGCGATGAGGCGACGGTTGATGAAGTCGGACAGCGACATGAACGGGCCGCGCTTGCGGACTTCCTTGACCACGGCGGCGGCGAGCGCGTCCACTTCGGCATCGGTCAGTTCGCGGTAGGCCGTCCAGGGCGAATTCGCCCCGTCGTTGTTGCCGAAGGCCCGGGCGAAGCGGGTGAGCGCGGTGCCCGTGGAGACGCCCGCAGCGTCCGGCAGCTTCTGGCCACGCAGCGAGCCGAGGATGGCTTTCCAGGCGGCTTTGGAGGTCGAGTTGACGTTGAACCCGCCGTCGTAGAGGGCGTTCGTCGGGATGAAGCCCGGGTGCGGGAAGGCGAACGGTTGGCCTCCCGTCGCCGGCGTGTAGGCCACGCGCTTGTTGGCGAGCGGGTTGCTGCCCTTGTCGAGGGCGTCCTTGATGCCGGCGATCTTCGTGAGGTCGGTCACGCCGTTGGCGTTCAGGGCGAGGGCTTGGTCGGCTTTCACCTTGGGGTCGATGGGCAGGTTGGGGCCGCTCGGCCAATTCGAGGCGGTTTCGCTGTAGGAAGCCACCTGGGCATTCAGGCCGCTGAAGAAATAACTGTCCCAGAGCGCGAGGTTGGCGGCAAAGGCGTCATCCGTCCGGACGTTCGCGTTATGGCGAACGATGGCTGAGCCCATGGCTTTGGCGACGTAGCCATGCTCGATGACCGCTTCTTCCCCGCCGCCCTTGGTGCCGGGCCAGTCGCAGACCTTGGTGAGGTTCTTGATGCCGGGGTGCGCGAACGAGGCGCCCACGGTGAGGTCCGCTTCGGTGCTGGTCTGGGCCGTGGCGGCATCGCCCAGCTGGGAAAGCGAGAGGAGGGGACGGCGTGGAATCGGGAACAGCACGACGTTGGTGTTGCCACCTTGGCCGACGAGCACGCTCTTGCCCCAGTAGCCGCGGTTGCGGCCCGAGTTGTCGAGGTCGTACAGTTTGTTGACGCCGAGCTGGTCGACGGCGCGTTGGCTCATGATCCAATTCGCGGGGGCGTGCGTCTTGCCGTCATACGCGAACATGAAGGCCTGCGAGGCGCGCGTGCTGAAGACGTACGGCGACATCGGCGCGGAGCGCATTTCTTCGGGGGTCTTCATGCGGTCGAAGTCGCCGCTCGGGACGTAGGCGCTGCTCTGCGGGTACCAACTGTTGCCCGCGTAGCTCTCTTTGGCCCCGCGCACCAACATGTCCAAGATGAAGAACTTCTGCTTGTCGACGGCGGTGCCTTGGTTCGCCCAGGCGGCTTGGTTCTGGCCGGCGAAACGCAGGATGGTGACCGGGGCGAGCTGGAGCGAGCGCGACCACTGGCTGCCGAAGCCTTGCTGAGCGCCGAATTCGGGGTCGCTCCCGACCGTGTAACCGTTGTTGGCGTTGCCGTACATCGGCCAGCCCGTCGTCATGCAGCGCAGGTTGAGCAAGAGTGGTTCGTTGACGAGTTCGACGCCTCGGACCGCGCCTTGCCCGCCGGCTTGCCGGGTGTCGTCGGTGGTGCCGAACCAGCGGCGGCCCCAGCTCAACTGCTGGTTCCGGTGGCTGAATTCGTTGAGCAGGTAGAAATTCCAGTTTTGGTAGCCGCCATCGACGACGTGACCGCCGCCGCGGATGCTGTTGTTGAGGAACATGTTTCCGCCCAAGGCCACGCCGCCCTCGTTGCGCACGCGCACGTTGAGCGAGAGACCGCGTTGCGCGGCGATCGTGTTGAGCGAGGGGATGGTGCCATCCCAGCCCGGCAGGGCCGTCTGGACGGCTTGCAGGGTGGCGTTGCTCGTCGCCGCCACGGCGCTGCCATCCGCCCGGCGCAGACCCGCATAGGCGTCGATCGGGAAGAACATGCGGCTTTGCTCCTCGTAGACGAAGTCGCCGGGGACCTGGTTGTTGCCGTTGGTATCGAACTTGCGCAGCGGTCCCTTCGTCGAGCTGAGGACGCGGACTTCGCCGGGTTCCAGGCGGAAGATGTTGCTGGGCGAGGTGCCGTTGCTGGAGCCGGTGACGGCGCGGAACGAGAATTCGCGGC
>JACCDP010890616.1_pt1 | contig 13913 bp, 13 predicted proteins | sample 7445841 | NCBI WGS metagenome assembly JACCDP01 (sample SAMN15323441, study PRJNA562643) | freshwater metagenome | isolation source: river surface water | place: USA:Blue River Watershed | collected 2017-08-17
GCCGCCGCCACCACCACCACCGCCGCCGCCAAAGCTGCGGGGCGGGCGCGGCTCCATCGGGCGAGCCTCGTTGACGACCAGATTGCGGCCGTTCATCGGCTGGCCGTTCATGCCGTTGATCGCGGCTTGCGCCTCAGCGTCGCTGCCCATCTCGACGAAACCAAAGCCCTTGGAGCGACCGGTGTCGCGCTCCATCATGACCTTGGCGCTGGTGACGGCGCCGAACTGGCTGAACGCCTGTTCAAGATCGCCATCGCGCATCGAGTACGGCAGGTTGCCGACATACAGTTTGTTGCCCATGCAAGGGACTCCTCAATTGACCTGTGAACCAAGAGCGATGGAGTCCCGAAAGCGCAATGCAACCGCGAAAGTGACCTGATCACCGCAAACCCGAATTCGCCCTGAAAAGGCGGACTCCCGAGCATTATCGCCCGGGAATGACAAATGCTGCCAAGGAAAACCCTGCCCCCGCAGGTGCCGGATGAGCCCGATCAGCGTTGTGGCGCCGCCGCCCGGGCGCTCCGAAGGCGCGCGCCGCCGCGCCAAGGCCACCCGGGCGGGGGGGTAGCATCGGGCGATGGAAGCGTTCTGGATCTCCACCGGCCTGGTGGCCCTGGCCGAGATGGGCGACAAGACGCAGCTGCTGTCGCTGGTGCTGGCGGCCCGCTTTCGCCGGCCCTGGCCGATCGTCTGGGGCATTCTGGTGGCGACGCTGGCCAACCATGCGCTGGCCGGCGCGCTGGGCTCGTGGGTCACCACGGTGCTCGGGCCCGATGTGCTGCGCTGGGTGCTGGGCGGCTCGTTCATCGCCATGGCGGTGTGGATGCTGATCCCCGACAAGCTCGACGACGAGGGCGAAGGCCAGGCCGGGCGGCTGGGCGTGTTCGGCACCACGGTGGTGGCGTTCTTCCTGGCCGAAATGGGCGATAAGACCCAGATCGCCACGGTGATGCTGGCCGCGCAGTACCAGGCCTGGGCTTGGGTGGTGGCCGGCACCACGCTGGGCATGATGCTCGCCAACGCGCCGGTGGTGTGGCTGGGCGAGCGCATCACGCGGCGCGTGCCGATTCGCCTGGTTCACGGCATTTCTGCGGTGCTTTTCGCCGCATTGGGCGTGGCGGCGTTGCTATACTGAGCGGCAACAGCGCCGATTTGCCACCGCTTGCGGGCGCTTAACAAGTACAGCTAAAGACAGTCCGAACGCATCGACCCGGTCTCGTTTTTGGCGACACCGGGTTTTTTGTTGTCCACGCACATGTTCGTCACGCCGCAGTCCATGCACTTTGCCGAGCCGCTGGCCCTGCAAAGCGGCGCCTCGGTGCGCGATTACCAGCTTGCCTTCGAGACCTACGGCACGCTCAACGCCGAGCGCTCCAACGCGGTGCTGATCTGCCACGCGCTGAATGCGTCGCACCACGTGGCGGGCCGCTACGAGGGCCAGCCCAAGTCCGAGGGCTGGTGGGACAACATGATCGGCCCGGGCAAGCCGGTGGACACCAACCGCTTTTTCGTCATCGGGGTCAACAACCTCGGCTCGTGCTTCGGCTCCACCGGGCCGATGCACGCCAACCCGGACAGCGGCCGCATCTACGGCGCTGACTTCCCGGTGGTGACCGTGGAAGACTGGGTCAATGCCCAGGCCAGGCTGCTCGACCGATTGGGCATCGACCAGTTGGCCGCCGTCATGGGCGGCAGCCTGGGCGGCATGCAGGCGCTCAGCTGGGCGCTGCAGCACCCCGAGCGGGTGCGCCACGCGGTGGTGATTGCCAGCGCCCCCAACCTGAACGCCGAGAACATTGCCTTCAACGAGGTGGCGCGGCGCGCCATCACCACCGACCCCGACTTCCACGGCGGGCACTTCTACCAGCACGGCGTGGTGCCCAAGCGCGGCCTGCGCATCGCGCGGATGATCGGCCACATCACGTACCTGAGCGATGACGTGATGAACGAGAAGTTCGGACGGCGTCTCAGGGCCCCCGCGCCCGCGGCTTCGCAGGATGCATTGCCGCTTGACGGGGCGGGGCCGTCGCGCGGCGTCTCCGCGTCAGACCTGCGCGAGTACCTCTACTCCACGCAGGACGTGGAGTTCCAGATCGAGAGCTACCTGCGCTACCAGGGCGACAAGTTCAGCGACTACTTTGACGCCAACACCTATTTGCTGATCACCCGCGCGCTGGACTACTTCGACCCGGCGCGGCGCTTTGGCGGCAGCCTGAGCGCGGCACTCGCGCGTGCGGCGTGCAAGTTCCTGCTGGTGAGCTTCACGACCGACTGGCGCTTCTCGCCGGCACGCAGCCGCGAGATCGTCAAGGCCCTGCTCGACAACGACCGCGAGGTCAGCTACGCCGAGATCGATGCGCCGCACGGCCACGACGCCTTCTTGCTGGACGACCCGCGCTACCTGAACGTGGTGCGCGCGTACTTCGAGCGCACCGTGGCGCAGGGGCTGCGCCATGTCTGACGCGCTGCTGATGCGATCGATCGCCGCGCTGGTGCCGCGCGGCTCACGCGTGCTGGACCTGGGCTGCGGCGACGGCGCGCTGCTTGAGCACCTGCAGCGCGAGCGCGGCTGCAGCGGCTACGGCGTGGAGATCGACGACGCCAAGGTGCACGCCTGCGTGCAGCGCGGCATCAATGTCATCCAGCTCAACCTCGACGAGGGGCTGGCGATGTTCGAAGACAGCTCGTTTGACGTGGTGCTGCAGATCGACACGCTGCAGCACCTGCGCAATGCCGAGGTGATGCTGCGCGAGACCGCGCGCGTGGGCCGCAACGCGATCGTCGCCTTCCCCAACTTTGCGCACTGGCCCAACCGCCTGAGCGTGCTGCGCGGGCGCATGCCGGTCACGCGCCGGCTGCCCTACCAGTGGTATGACACGCCCAACATCCGCGTGGGCACCTATCGCGACTTCGAGGCGCTGGCCGGCAAGAACGCGCTGAAGATCGTGGACGCCTTCGGCCTGCAGGACGGCCGCGAGGTGCGCTTTTTGCCCAACCTGCGCGCCAGCACCGCGGTGTTCCGGCTCGAGCGCGGCTGAGCCCGCGGCCCCGACGCGCGCGCCGCTCAGCGCGGTGCGGTCTCGCGGTCCACGTCCTTCGCAAAGCTGGCGCCGCGCAAGGCGCCGGGCTCGCCAGGCAGCCACATGCCCTGGTACACCACGCGGAAGTCGGCCGCGATCTGGTCGAGCGGCACGTCGTCGAAGCTGCCGCGCTGGTGCACGTACTCCATGTGGCGGTTGCCCGCCTTGTCAAAGGGGTGGTAGATCGAGTCGTGCACGCCGTCAAAGTCCAGCGGATGCAGGCCGAACTTCTGGCACAGGCTCAGGTTGAAGGCGGGCGTGGCCTTGCGCCAGGCGCCATCGATGTGGATGTCGGTGTAGCCATGCCAGATGAACAGGTCGGTCTTCATCGTCTGGCGCATGCGCTCGGTCGACAGGTGGTTGCGCACATCGGCAAAGCCCAGTCGCGCGGGGATGCCCGCTGCCCGGCACACCGCAGCCAGCAGCGTGGCCTTGGGCACGCACCAGCCGTAGCCGTTGGCCAGCGCCTGGCTGGCGCGCATCCCCTGCAGCGTGAGGTCGATGCGGTAGGGGTCGTACAGCAGGCCGTCGCGCACCGCGAAGGCCAGCGCCACCGCGCGCTCGCGCACCGAAGCGCCGCGCGCATGCTCGCGCGCAAAGGCAAGCACGTCGGGGTGGTCGCTGTCGATCAGGGCCGTGGGCACCAGATGCGCGGCGGTGGGCGGCGAGGCATCGGATGCGGCGGCCGATGCTGTGGACGGCGGGGTGAAGGATGTGGTGCCAAGTGCGCTCATGCATCCACCCTAGCAGAAGCGCCGCACAATGCAGTCCATCTTGGCGACACCGAACGACCCAGAACTGCTGGCACCGCTTGCACCGCCTGCGCCCGGCTTTGGCGAGGCGCTGCGCTTTTGGTTCAAGCTCGGCTGCATCAGCTTTGGCGGGCCGGCCGGGCAGATTGCGATCATGCACCGCGAGCTGGTGGAGCGGCGGCGCTGGATCAGCGAAGGCCGCTTCCTGCATGCGCTGAACTACTGCATGCTGCTGCCCGGCCCCGAAGCGCAGCAGCTCGCCACCTACCTCGGCTGGCTGCTGCACCGCACCTGGGGCGGCATCGCTGCCGGCGCGCTGTTCGTGCTGCCCTCGCTGGTGCTGCTGATCGCGCTGAGTGCCGCCTATGTGGTGTGGGGCCAGCAGCCGCTGGGCGCCGGAGTGTTCTGGGGCATCCAGCCGGCCGTGGCGGCGATCGTGCTGCAGGCGGTGTGGCGCGTGGGCCAGCGCACCCTGCGCGATCCGCGCCAGCAGCCGCTGCCCTGGGCCATCGCGCTCGCCAGCTTTGTTGCCATCGCGCTGCTGGGCGTCGGATTCCCGTGGGTGGTGGCGGCTGCCGCGCTCACCGGCTGGGCAGGCACGCGCTGGATGGGTGTGGCGGGGGCGGGCCATGCCGCTTCGCCCGCAGCCAGCGCTGCCGCGCACGCCGAAGCGCCACGCGCAGCGCGCAGCCTGATCGACGACCACACGCCGCCGCCTGCGCATGCGCGCTTCTCGCGCACGCGCCTGGCGGTGGTGGCGGGCATCGGTATCGGCTTGTGGGCGCTGACGCTGGGGATGCTGGTGCAGGTGTTCGGCAGCGGCTCGGCGCTGGTGGACATGGGCCGCTTTTTCACGCAGGCGGCGCTGGTCACCTTCGGCGGCGCCTACGCGGTGCTGCCCTATGTGATGCAGGGCGCGGTGGAGCAGCATCAGTGGCTCACGGCCGCGCAGATGATGGATGGCCTGGCGCTGGGCGAAACCACGCCCGGGCCGCTGATCATGGTGGTGGCCTTTGTTGGCTATCTGGGCGGCTGGTCGCAGCAGGTGCTGGGGCCCGAGGCGCGCTGGGCCGGCGCGGCGCTGGCCGCCTGCGTGGCGACCTGGTTCACCTTCCTGCCGTCGTTCGTGTTCATCCTGGCCGGCGGGCCGCTGGTCGAGTCCACCCGCGGCCGGCTGGGCTTCACTGCGCCGCTGGCGGCCATCACCTGCGCGGTGGTGGGCGTGATTGCCAGCCTCGGCCTGTTCTTCGTGGCGCAGGTGGCGCGCGATGCGTCGGGCCGCATCGACGGGCCGGCGCTTGCGCTGATGCTCGCTGCCGCCTTTGCCTTGCTGCGCCTGCGCTTGGGCGTGATGACGGTGATCGCCGCCTGTGGCGCGCTGGGTCTGTTGTCCGCCTTGCTGGGCATGGCCCCCTGAGGGGTCGGTTGCCGGGCTTCGGTTTACAGTGCCGGGCTCCGCGCGCCCCGCGCGTGGCCCCATCCGACGACAGGAGACAGCGATGACCCGACCCCCCATCCACCGCCGTGATGCGATCGCACGCGGTGCCGCCGCGCTGGGCATGCTGGCCGCACCCGCGCTGCTGCATGCGCAGGCCTATCCGTCACGCAACATCCGCCTGGTGGTGCCCTTCCCGCCCGGTGGCCTGATCGACAACATGGCGCGGCTGGTGGCGCCCAAGCTCGCCCAGGAACTCGGCCAGCCGGTGGTCATCGACAACAAGCCCGGCGCGGGCGGCAACCTGGGCGCGGCCGAAGCGGCGCGCGCGGCGGCCGACGGCTACACCTTGCTGATGGCCTCGCCGCCGCTGACCATCAGCCCGGCGCTGTACCCGCAGATGCCCTACCGGCCCGAGCAGATCGTGCCGGTGGGCATCGTCGGCCGCGTGCCCAACGTGCTGCTGGTCAGCCCCAAGAGCAACTACAACAGCGTGGCCGATCTGGTGAAGGCGGCGCAGGCGGCTCCCGGCAAGCTCAACTACGCAAGCAACGGCAACGGCACCTCGCTGCACCTGAGTGCCGAGCTGATGAAGTCCACCACCGGCGCCTTCATCACCCACATTCCGTACCGCGGCGCGGCGGCGGCCGTGACCGGCCTGATCGCGGGCGAGGTCGACATGATGTTCGAGAACCTGCCTTCGGTGATCGGCCAGATCCAGGGCGGTGCGGTGCGCGCGCTGGCGGTCACCACCCGCAGCCGCAGCAAGGTGCTGCCCAACGTGCCGACGCTGATCGAAGCCGGCCTGAAGGACTTCGATGTGTCAGCCTGGTACGGGCTGGCCGCACCGGCGGGTGTGCCGGCGGCCGTGATGACGCGCCTGGAGCAGGCGCTGCAGAACGTGGCACGCGACGCCGAGGTGGTGCGCGCGATGGAGTCGCGCGGCGCCGATGTGTCCTTCCAGAACGCGCAGGCGGCCACCGCCTTCATGGCGGCCGATGCGGCCAACTGGAAGCGTGTGGCGGCGTTTGCCAAGATCACGCTGGGTTGAACAGGACAACGACGCCATGACAACCAGCAAGACCGTCGGCCTGATCGGCCTGGGCGCGATGGGCGCAGGCATGGCCGCATCGCTGCGCCGCGCGGGACATGCGGTGCATGTGTTCGATGTGCGCACCGAAGCCGCGCAGGCCTTCGCGAAAGATGGCGGCACCGCCTGCGCCACGCTGGCCGAACTGGGCGCCGCCTGCGACGTGGTGATCAGCGTGGTGGTGAACGCGCAGCAGACCGAAGCGGTGCTGTTCGGTGACGGCAACGCAGCGGGCTGCGCCGCGTCGATGAAGCCCGGCAGCGTGTTCGTGATGTGCTCCACCGTGGACCCGAAGGTCTCCATCGGCTTCGAGCAACGCCTGCAGGCCATGGGCCTGCACTACATCGACGCGCCGATCTCGGGCGGTGCCGCGCGCGCCGCCGCGGGGCAGATCACCATGATGACCGCGGGGCAGCCCGCAGCCTACGCCGTCGCGCAGCCCTTTCTTGATGCGATGGCGGCCAAGGTCTACACGCTGGGCGACAGCGCGGGCGCGGGCAGCAAGGTGAAGATCATCAACCAGCTGCTGGCGGGCGTGCACATTGCCGCCGCGGCCGAGGCCATGGCGCTGGGCCTGCGCGAAGGCGTGGACCCGGCGGCGCTGTACGAGGTGATCACCCACAGCGCGGGCAACAGCTGGATGTTCGAGAACCGCATGGCCCATGTGCTGGCCGGCGACTACACGCCGCTGTCGGCGGTGGACATCTTCGTGAAGGACCTGGGCCTGGTGCTCGACATGGCGCGCGCCAGCAAGTTCCCGCTGCCGCTGTCCAGCACCGCGCACCAGATGTTCATGCAGGCCAGCACGGCAGGATTTGCGCGCGAGGATGACAGCGCGGTCATCAAGATCTTTCCGGGCATCACGCTGCCCGCGGGCCAAAGTGAGGGCAAAGGCAAGCCCCGGGCCTGAGTGCGCGACCAGCGCGCGACAGGGGAATGCGCGGCGCACGACCACAATCGCGGGCTTGACCTTGTCGCGAACGCCATGATCCATTTCATCGACACCCCGCTGCTGCGCGTGGGCTATGAAGACCACAACCCAGGCGGCAAGCGCACCGTGGTGCTGCTGCACGGCTGGCCCGACAGCATCCGCACCTGGGCGCGCGTGACGCCGCAACTGGTGGCGGCGGGCTGGCGCGTCATCGTGCCGGCGCTGCGCGGTTTTGCGCCTACCAGCTTCTTGCGTGCCGACACGCCGCGCACCGGGCAGCTGGCTTCGCTGGGGCGTGACCTGGTGGACCTGGTGAACGCACTGGGCCTGAAGCAGCCCGCACTCGTCGGCCACGACTGGGGCGCGCGTGCCGCGGCGAATGCCTGCGGTTTGGCGCCCGGCATCGCCAGCCACCTGGCCATGCTGTCGGTGGGCTACGGCACCAACACGCCCGACCAGAAACTCACCATGGAGCAGACGCGGCTGTACTGGTACCACTGGTTCATGGCCACCGAGCGCGGCCACCGCGTGGTGGCCGAAGACCGGCGCGGCTTCGCGAAGATCATGTGGGACACCTGGGCGCCCGCGGGCTGGTATGACCCGGCCGAGTTCGAGGCCACAGCCGCGGCGTTCGACAACGACGACTGGGTGCCGATCACGCTGCACTCGTATTCGCAGCGCTGGGCCCATGCGCCGTCCGACCCGGCCTATGCGGCCGACGACGCGGCGCTCACGCCCGCGCCGGTGCTGGATGTGCCGACGCTGATGCTGCACGGCGAAGCCGACGGCGTGACGCTGCCCGTCACCTCGGCCAACAAGGAAAGCTTCTTCCGCGGCCCGTACCGGCGCGAGCTGCTGCCGGGGGTGGGCCACTTTCCGCAGCGCGAGGCGCCGGATCTCGTGGCGCAGCATCTGCTGAAGTTTCTGGGCGAGGCGCGCTGAAGCGCAAACGCGCATCGCCCCGCCCACGACCACCGACATCGACACAGACCCATACACACTCCACGCGACCCATTCATCCGAAGGACCACCACATGCACATCCTCATCACCGGCGGCTGCGGATTTGTCGGCGCGCGTCTGGCGCGCACGCTGCTGGCGCAGGGCCAGCTTTCCGTCGCAGGCGCCGCGCCGCAAGCCATTCGCACCATCACCCTGAGCGACCGCGCCGAGCCGCCCGCCGATCTGGCCGCGGATGCGCGTGTGAAGTTTGTGGGTGGCGACCTGAATGAGCTGATCGCCAAAGGCCAGCTGCCGCTGAAGGATGCGCAGGTGATCTATCACCTGGCGGCGGCGGTCAGTGGTGAATGCGAGGCCGACTTCGACCTGGGCATGCGCAGCAATCTGGATGCCACGCTGGGCCTGCTGCAGGCCTGCCGGCACGCGGGGCACCAACCCACCGTGGTGTTCTCGAGCTCGCTCGCGGTGTTCGGCGGCTCGGCCGAGCAGCCCATGCCGGCCGTCATCGAAGACCACACCCTGCCCACGCCGCAGGGCAGCTACGGCATCCAGAAGTTCATCGGCGAGCAGCTGGTAGCCGACTTCGCGCGCAAGGGCTTCATCCGCGGCCGCAATGTGCGGCTGATGACGGTGTCGGTGCGGCCGGGGCGGCCCAATGGCGCGGCCTCGGGCTTTCTGAGCGGCATGATCCGCGAGCCGCTGGCGGGCGTGCGTGCAGTGGTGCCGGTGGCGCCGGACACACCCGTGGCCCTCGCGTCGCCGCGCATCACCATCGACGGACTCATTCGCGCGGTGCAGGCCAGCGACGCCGAATGGGGCCCGCGCACTGCGCTCAACTTCCCGTCCATCACCTGTACCGTGCGCCAGATGGCCGACGCGCTGCATGCGGTGGCGGGTGACGCCGGCACCGCGCTGCTGGACTGGAAGCCCGACCCCGCGATCGAGAAGCTGGTCTACAGCTGGCCGGGCCGGGTGAACGCGGTGCGCGCTGCGGGCCTGGGCCTGCGGCCCGATGCGAGCTTCGAGGCCATCGTGCGCGAGTATGTGCGCGAGAACCCGGCTGCGATCAAGATTCCGGTGAAGGGCTGAAGGGACGGCGCCCATGCCCATCGTGCTTGGCTGCATCGCCGACGACTTCACCGGCGCGACCGACCTCGCCAACAACCTGGTGCGCGCCGGCATGCGCGCGGTGCAGACCATCGGCGTGCCGGCCGCGCCGCTGTCGGCCGAGGTGGACGCGGTGGTGGTGGCGCTGAAGTCGCGCACCATCCCCGCGGCCGAGGCCATCGCGCAGTCGCTCGACGCGCTGCGCTGGCTGCAGGCGCAGGGCGCGCAGCAGATCTACTTCAAGTACTGCTCCACCTTTGACAGCACGCCCGCGGGCAACATCGGCCCCGTCACCGAGGCGCTGATGGAAGCACTCGGCACCGACTTCACCATCGCCACGCCGGCCTTCCCCGACAACGGCCGCACCGTGTTCAAGGGCCATCTGTTTGTGGGCGATGTGCTGCTGAGCGACAGCGGCATGCGCGACCACCCGCTCACCCCCATGACCGACGCCAACCTGGTGCGGGTGCTGCAGGCGCAGTGCCGCCGCAAGGTGGGGCTGATCGACCACAAGGCGGTGGCGCAGGGGCCGGAGGCGATTCGCGCGCGCATCGCGCAGCTGAAGGCAGAGGGCACATCAATCGCCATCGTCGATGCTGTGTCCAACGACGACCTGCTGCGCCTGGGCCCGGCGATCGCCGACCTGCCGCTGGTGACCGCTGGCTCGGGCGTGGCGATCGGCCTGCCCGGCAACTTCGGCCTGAAGCCGTCGCCGCAGGCGAGCGCGCTGCCCGCGCCGCAGGGTCTGCAGGCGGTGGTGTCGGGCAGCTGCTCGCAGGCCACCAACCGGCAGGTGGCGCACTTCATCGCGCAGGGCCGCCCCGCGCTCGCGCTGGACCCGCGCGCCATCGTGCGCGACGGCGCTGATGCGGTGGCTGCGCATGCGCTGCAGTGGGCCGCGCCGCAGCTCAAGGGGGGCCCGGTGCTGGTCTATTCCACCGCGGCACCCGAGGCGGTGAAGGCGGTGCAGGCCGAGGTGGGCGTGGCCCGCGCCGGCGAGATGATTGAACACACCCTGGCTGCGGTGGCGCGTGGCCTGGTGCAGGCCGGCGTGCGCCAGCTGGTGGTGGCCGGCGGCGAGACCTCGGGCGCCTGCGTGCAGGCTCTCGGCGTGGCGCAGCTGCAGATCGGCCCGCAGATCGACCCGGGCGTGCCGTGGTGCCACGCGCCGACCGCTGTGGATGGCGTGGACAGCGCGGCGGTGCACCTCGCTTTGAAGAGCGGCAACTTCGGCGGCGATGATTTCTTCATCCGCGCGTTCCGCACCCTCACACCATGACCGCACCATGACTGAAACGCAGGCCCGCGACGAAATTTGCCGCATCGGCGAAAGCCTGTTCGCGCGCGGCTATGTGCATGCCACCGCGGGCAACATCAGTGTGCGGCTGGAAGACGACACGTTCCTCATCACGCCCACCGATGCCTGCCTGGGCCGGCTCGACCCGGCGCGTATCGCGAAGGTCGGCGCGCAACTGCAGCACCTCAGTGGCGACCGGCCGAGCAAGACGATTGCGGTGCACCAGCAGATCTACGCCGCGGCCACGCGCTTCGATGCGGGCGCACGCTGCGTCATCCACACCCACAGCACGCACTGCGTGGCGCTGAGCCTGGATGTGGCGGCGGTGGAGCGCGCAAACACCGGTGGCGAGTGGCTGCCCGCCATCACGCCCTACTTCGTGATGAAGGTCGGCCATGTGCCGCTGATTCCGTACCACCGCCCCGGCGACCCGCAGGCCGCTGCGCTGATTGCACAGGCGATCACGCGCTGGGGTGAACGTGGCGCACCCGTCCGCGCGGTGATGCTCGAGCGCCTGGGCCCCAACGTCTGGCACGACAGCCCGGCCGCTGCGATGGCCACGCTGGAAGAACTGGAAGAAACCGCGCGCCTGTGGCTGATGAGCCAGCCGAAGCCTGCGCCGCTGACCGAAGCGCAGATCGACGAGCTGCGCCGCCAGTTCGGCGCGCGGTGGTGACCTCCTACAAGAAACGAAACGACATGCCGAAGTTCGCCGCCAACCTCTCCATGCTCTACCCCGAGCTCGACTTCATGGACCGCTTTGCTGCGGCCGCGCGCGACGGGTTTCAGGGCGTCGAGTACCTGTTTCCGTATGCGTTTGACGCGCAGGCGATTGCGCAGCAGCTGAAGGCGCATGGCCTGAAGCAGGTGCTGTTCAATGCGCCCCCAGGCAACTGGGATAGTGGCGAGCGCGGCCTGGCTTGCCTGCCCGGCCGCGAGGCCGAGTTCCGCGAGGGCATCGCGCGCGCGCTGCATTACGCGCAGGTGCTGCAGTGCCCGCGCATCCATGTGATGGCCGGTCTGGTGCCTGCGGGCCAGACGCGCGAGGCGTTGCGCGCCACCTATGTGGCCAACCTGCGCCACGCCGCGGCCGAGGCAGCCCAGGTTGGCGTCGATGTGCTGATCGAGCCGATCAACACCCGCGACATCCCCGGCTTCTTCGTCAACCGGCAGGACGACGCGCATGCGCTGGTGGCCGAGATCGGTGCGGCCAACTGCAAGGTGCAGTTCGACCTGTACCACTGCCAGATCGTCGAGGGCGATGTGGCGATGAAGATCCGCCAGTACCTGCCCACCGGCCGCGTCGGCCACTTCCAGATTGCCGGTGTGCCCGAGCGCCACGAGCCCGACGTGGGCGAGATGAACTACCCCTACCTGTTCAAGGTGATCGACGAAGTCGCTACGCAATGCGGCTGGGACGGCTGGGTCGGCTGCGAATACCGCCCCGCGCGCGGCGCGCAGCCGGGCGGCACCTCGGCAGGGCTGGGGTGGATGCGCGGCACCGCGTGAGACGTCCGTCGATTCGGCGTAGAGTTCCGCTTCTTCCCGGAGACATCGAATGAACGCCCCCATCCACCGCGAAATGCCCGAAGGCACCCTGGACGCCGCTGCCGCACTGGCCCACGCCAGCGCCAAGTGGGACGGCGACATCGTGCGCCAGCTCACCGACTACATCGCCATCCCGGCCAAGTCGCCGGGCTTCGACAAGGACTGGGCCGCCAACGGCCACATCGACAACGTGCTGCGCCGCGCCGCGCAGTGGGTGGAGGAGCAAAAGGTTGAGGGCCTGAAGCTCGAGCTGATCCGCCTGGAAGGCCGCACGCCGGTCATCTTTTTTGAGGTGCCTGCAAGTGCCGGCAATGGCGGCAGCCGCCAGACCATGAGCGCCGCCGGGCCGTCCCAAGGCGCGAAGGCCCCCTCGGGGGGCAGTGAAGCACACGAAGTGGCGAGCGTGGGGGCCCAGGGCACCGTGTTGATGTACGGCCACATGGACAAGCAGCCCGAGTTCACCGGCTGGCGCAAGGACCTGGGCCCGTGGACGCCCAAGTACGAGGACGGCAAGCTGTATGGCCGTGGCGGCGCCGACGATGGCTATGCGGTGTACGCCAGCATTGCCGCGGTGCAGGCGCTCAAGGCGCAGAAGGTCGCGCATCCGCGCATCGTCGGCCTGATCGAGACCTGCGAGGAATCGGGCAGCTACGACCTGATGCCCTACATCGACGCGCTGCGCCCGCGGTTGGGCGATGTGGCGCTGGTCATCTGCCTGGACAGCGGCGCGGGCAACTACGACCAGCTGTGGCTGACCACCAGCCTGCGCGGCATGGCCAGCGGCACGCTGAAGGTCGAGATCCTGACCGAGGGCGTGCACTCGGGCGATGCGTCGGGCCTGGTGCCCAGCAGCTTTCGCATCATGCGCCAGCTGCTCGACCGCCTGGAAGACAGCAAGACCGGCCGCCTGCTGCCCGACAGCTTTCATTGCGAGGTGCCTGGCGAACGTCTGGCGCAAGCGAAGGCCACCGCCGCCATCCTGGGCGACGAGGTCTACAAGCGCTTTCCGTGGGCCCACTACGACTGCGGCGGCTCCACCGCGTTTGCGTTGCCCACCACCACCGACCCGGTGCAGGCCCTCATCAACCGCACCTGGACGCCGACGCTCAGCGTCACCGGCGCCGAGGGCTTTCCGGCGCTGAAGGACGCGGGCAACGTGCTGCGCCCCTACACCGCCTTCAAGCTGAGCCTGCGCCTGCCGCCGCTGGTGGACGCCGCGCAGGCGGTGCAGGACCTGAAGGCCCTGCTGGAAGACAACGCGCCGTATCAGGCCAAGGTGACCTTCGACAGCAACGGCGGCGCCACCGGATGGAACGCGCCCGACACCGCGCCGTGGTTCGAGCGAGCGCTCAACGCGGCGTCACAGGCGCACTTCGGCGCACCGGTGGGCTACATCGGCCAGGGCGGCACCATCCCGCTGATGAACATGCTGAGCGCGGGCTTCCCCAAGGCGCAGATGATGGTGTGCGGCGTGCTCGGCCCCAAGAGCAACGCGCATGGGCCGAACGAGTTCTTGCATGTGCCCTACGCCAAGCGCCTGACGGCGGCGGTGGCGCAGGTGATTGCGGCGATGCCCTGAGCTGGGCTGCTCGCTCGGCACTGCAAAGGGGCCTTCGGGCCCCTTGCTGTTTGAGGCGCGGCTCAGGTCGCGACAGCCGCGGCCCGCCGCTTCATCGCAAGCCACAGCAGCGCCGCGCCGGTCAGCACCACCGGC
>JACCDP011017958.1_pt1 | contig 13903 bp, 9 predicted proteins | sample 7445841 | NCBI WGS metagenome assembly JACCDP01 (sample SAMN15323441, study PRJNA562643) | freshwater metagenome | isolation source: river surface water | place: USA:Blue River Watershed | collected 2017-08-17
TCAACTGTTAACATGCCTTTACTCACCCTCACCTCCGACTTCGGCATTGCAGATCCCATGGTGGGAGCGGTGAAAGGAGAGATACTCAAGGTGAACGAGGGCTTCAATATCATAGACATTACACATGAAATTGCACCCTTCAATTTTATGCTAGCTGCTTACCTCTGCAAATCCATTTTTCGAAACTATCCCCCCGAGAGCTTTCACCTTGTTTTGGTGAATCTGTACGATGCTCCAGTGGAGCATATTTTGTTGGTAAAACATGCCGGACAATTCATTGGAATTCCAGATAACGGATTGATAACCATGATATTGGATGAGTTTCCCCAAGAGGTTGTCAAGCTACCTGTCTCATCCACCCAAAACCCAACCATCTGCAAACTGGTTCAGGTATGGGTAGAGGCGTTTTCTGCGATTTCCAGCGGAAAATCACTCGCTCAGATTGGGCAAAAAGCTGTGGACCTGGCCCAGCGATCGCGCATGAAAGCATATATTTCCTCACAATATATTGAGGGACAAGTGCTTATGATTGATCGGTTCAATAATATATTAGTGAATATCACCATACATGAGTTTGAGGAGGCCCGAAAAGGCAGAAAGTTCAAGATAGTCCTTTTGAGGGATGCGTTTATTGAGGAAATTTCGTCTACTTATGCAGATGTTCCCGAGGGTGAAAAACTGGCCAGGTTCAACGAATCTGGATTTCTGGAAATCGCCATCAACAAGGGTTTCGCCGCCCCACTCTTTGGCCTTGGCGAATACGGACAATCAAGCATCCAGCAGAAGCGTCAGTATTATCAAACGATTAAGATTTTCTTCGAGTAGGAATAACAAGTTGACAGTTGACTGTTAACGGTTAACTGTCAACAGTCAACCGTCAACTGCCTTCTAGCCACCCCCACGTATTTTGATCAAATAACTTGCCAAATCACAATATTTGGAGTAGTTTAGCACTGTCTAACCACCACACCTTTTAAACCCATTAATGCGTGCATAACAGGTTATATATCAATAGAATATTTCTCGGGTTTGATAGGTTATTTCTCACCATTCCAAAGCATTATTGTCACGAATCCCATCCCATGAATTACTAAGTGAATTCTTGAGGCATTGCTTTGGTATTATTGAGAAAAAATAAATGTCATTTTTCGGTTTGTGACCGAAGTGGCGAAGCCATAAAAAACAGCCAATTTAACAGTTGACTGTTAACAGTTAACTTGCATCTAGTTATAAAAATTAAACAAACCAAATTATAATCGTGCCAATCGTCAACCCTCAACCGTCAACTGGTAAAATGAATTTCATCAAGCAAATCTTTTTAATTGCTTTTTTATTTGCTTTAGCAACAAACTCTTTTTCTCAACTTCCTGCCGACATGCGCAATATTAAGGCAAGTCAGATTTCTGATCAGCAATTGCAGCAGATTGCCCAGCAGTTTCAATCAAGCGGAATGTCTGAGGCTGAATTGATGCAGCAACTGCAGTCACGCGGATTGCCGGAAACTGAGATAACTGCTTTGGTTACCAGGATCAAAGGATTGACTGGAGGGGCAGCAGCAAGTGAAGGTGGAACCGAGACTGCAACTGGTGCAAAACGTACTTTTAAGGGCGAGATGACCGTTTTCAAAGCCCCTGAAGTAAAGTCAAAGGTTTTCGGAGCAGAACTTTTCAGTGGGGCCAATCCCATGTTCGTCCCTAACCTCAAAATTGCAACTCCAAAATCATATATCATAGGACCAGAGGATGAATTGCAATTGGATGTTTATGGCAATAACATTTCGAGTCAGAAGATGATCGTATCAGCAGATGGGTTGGTAAATGTGAAATATGCGGGTCCGGTTAATCTTAGTGGACTCACCATTGAACAAGCGGGAAATATCATCAAGTCAAGACTCCTAAAATACTACCCGGCTCTATCCTCCGGTGCTACCAAATTGCAGTTAACGTTGGGCTCAGTTAGAAGCATTCAGGTATCTGTAATTGGAGCTGTGAAAAAGCCGGGGACTGTAACACTTCCATCTATCGCAACATTGTTCAATGCCTTGTATGCTTCAGGTGGTCCACTGGAAAATGGTTCTTTCAGAAACATTGAATTGATTAGAAATAATAAAGTATTGGTCGTAGCAGACTTGTATGACTTTATCGTGCGGGGAGATCAAAAGTCAAATTTATCGCTCCAAGACAATGATGTGATCAAGGTACCATTTGCAAGCATTCAGGTGAATTTGGATGGCGGACTCAATCGTACAGGAATTTTTGAAATGAAGAAGGATGAATCGTTGCAAACTGCTTTAGAATTTGCAGGAGGATTTAGGAGCAATGCATTCAAAGGAGCTGTTTCTGGTACAAGGTTTACTGACATTGAAAGAAAAATCATTGATGTAAAAAAAGACAACTACACTCAATTTACACTCCAGCACGGAGATTCGTTGTATGTGGATTCACTTGCGGAAAAATTTGAAAACAGGGTCAGCATAACAGGTGCAGTTTTCAAACCTGGAGCCTATTCTTTGGAGCAAGGAATGGATCTCAGAAATTTGATCAACAAAGCACAAGGGCTGAAGGATGACGCATTTACAGGAAGAGCAAATCTTGTCAGAAAATCATTGGATCTGAAGAAGGAATATAAAAGCATCAACCTGAAAAATATTTTAAGTGGTACTGAAAAATTTGCGCTTCAAAAGGAGGACAGCATACATGTTGTTTCCAGTGTTGATTTGAGGGATGTCAAGAAAGTCCAATTAAATGGACCAGTCATAAATCCTGGAGAATTTATTTACGAAGATTCATTGACTTTGCAGGCATTGATTCTTCAAGCAGGCGGATTTCAGGAAAACGCTGAGCTATCTTCCATCGAAATCGGTAGAAGAAAATCCAATATTGACCCAACCGTTCCAGGAGTGAATACCAGTGAGATTATTTTGGTGAATACCAAACGCGAGCTATCAAAAATTGGCGACGATGTTTATCTGCAGCCATATGATGTAGTGAGCATTAAAACAGATCCATCGAAATTGAAACAGTTATCAGTGAAGGTCAGCGGGGAAGTAAAATTTGCAGCAAATTATACATTGGAGAATCCCAATGAAAGAATCAGCAGCATTATCAGCAGGGCAGGAGGATTATTGCCTTATGCAGACATCGAAGGTGCTAAATTGAAACGCAAAAAAGAAGGAGTGGACACTTCACAACTAAAGAGATTGGCCAATGCAAGCACTTCCTTAAAATCAAGAATCAATAAAGACAGCTTGAAGCTGGATGAAACACTCGTAGGCGGGGCAAGTGATGTTGCGATTGATTTAAAAAGAGCCATCGAAAGACCAGGTTCTATTTCCGACCTCACCCTTAAAGACGGTGACGAGTTGATCATTCCAAAATATGTAAATACAGTTGAGGTACAAGGGGAGGTATTAAAACCGGTATCCGTTCAGTTTGAAGAAGGCCGTGGTTTAGGAGGATATGTTTCATCTGCAGGGGGCTTTACTAAAAACGCATTGCGCAACCGTGCGATTGTAGTTTATCCTAATGGAGGCTCCGCAAAAACAACCAATTTTTTAGGTATGAGATTCTATCCAAAGGTAAAAGCCGGCTCTACCGTATATGTCCCATTAAAACCTGAACAAAAAGGATTCGATCCGAGTAAGTTGGGTGTATTGATTTCGGCATTAACATCGCTGAGTACGATTTTTGTGTTATTATTTAAATAAGTTTTGTGTTTTGAGTTTTCAGTTTTGGGTTGGTAATAGGGTTCGAGCCAATTAATAAAGTAAAAATTAAAATATATCTCTCTTTAATCTGTCAATATGCAAGATCAAAATATACTCAAAACCGAAAACCCACAACTCAAAACAGATTTTGATGACGAAATCTCCCTCAAAGAACTCATCGAAAAAATCCAACAACTCTGGAAATATCTACTTACTAAATGGAAGTTGATAGTTTTAGCAGGTATGATTGGTGGGGGATTAGGGTTTTTTTACGCTTATATACAGCCCATCAAGTATATCGCCAAAATGACATTTGTGGTTGAGGATTCCAAGAGTAGCGCAGGCGGACTCGCATCTTTGGCTGGACAGTTTGGATTTGATATTGGAGGAGGTGGTGGCGGAAGCATATTCAGTGGTGACAATATTTTGCTTTTCTTGAAAAGTGAAAGTCTAGTGAGAGAAACCCTTTTGACACCCTTTGATGAAAAAACAGGTACAACCCTAGCGGATCGATACGCTGAAGTCAATAAAATGAAAGTGGGATGGAGTAAAAACGAAAAAATTGGGAATATTCAATTCTCTAAATTCAATTCTGACAACCTACCCAGAAAGGAGGATAGTTTGTTGCAAACCATTGAGAGCAGTATCATCAAGACCGAATTAGCCATTGCCCGTCCAGATAAGAAAGCTTCATTCATAGAAGCAAAAACAACCACACTGGACGAAGGCTTTTCAAAATTATTTTTAGATCGCTTGGTGAAGATAGCGACAGAGCGCTATGTACAATCCAAAATTAAGACAAAGGCAGCCAATGTTGCCATGTTGCAAAGAAAGGCAGACAGCCTATCTGCAGTCTTGAACAACAAAACTTTCAGTGCTGCAGCCTCTCAGCAGACATTGGTCGATGCCAATCCTGCTTTGAAAACAAACGCCATCTCCTCTGAAATTAGCACCCGCGATAAAACCATGGCAGCAACCATCTTTGCTGAGGTTGTTAAAAACTTGGAGTTATCAAAAACTCTGTTGAACCAGGAAACACCAGTTATACAAATTGTTGATCAAAGTACATTTCCTTTAGAAAAAGAAAAAACTAGCAAACTCAAATCACTCATTCTCGGAGGCCTCCTCGCTGGATTTCTAACTATTTTGTACCTCATAGCATCAAAATGGCTGAAAGCTCAGTTGACAGTTAACTGTTAACTGTCAACAGTCAACCGTCAACAACTTACAACTAACCCGAAACACCAAACTCAAATCCCAAAACTACCTAAATGAGCACCACCACTCCCAAATCCATCAAACTCCTCCAAAAGATAAAAATCGTCCCTCGCTGGCTGATTTTTCTGCTGGATCTGGCTTCCACTCTGTTTGCCATTTTCATCGCCATACTCATTGAAAATCGCTTAAGTTTCAGGTTGGTTCATTCCCGAGAGTTGTTGAACGTGATGTTCATCACTGTCATCATTAATACTCTAGTTTTCTCATCCGTTAAAACTTACAAGGGGATTGTTCGCTATACAGGTTTGCAGGATGCGTTGAGGGTATTTATCACGGTGGCCATTTCTTCGCTTACCTTGTTTCTGATACAGTTTTTCAATTCAAGTCGCCTGAATGGATTTGTAATCACAGAAACCGAAGTGATTATCTATGCCGTATTCAGTTTTTTGTTTTTGCTAGGTTATCGGGTAAGTGTAAAACAGGGATTTGAATTGTTGCGCAATTACAAACGAGCAAGAAAAACAGTGGTCATTTATGGTGCTGGTGAAACCGGTACTGCTACCAAGCGAGTACTTTCACACGATACAAGAACAGGATTTAATATTTTGGCATTTGTAGATGATGACCGTAGAAAAAACAGCAAGTCATTAGACGGTGTACCCATCATTGGGTTTGATCAACTGAAGTCTTTACATGAAACAGTAGGTGTGGATGAATTGATCATTGCATCTTTTTCATTATCAATCAAGCGTAAGAATGAGGTGGTTGACTTTTGTTTGGATCATGAGATTGGCGTATTGAGTGTTCCTCCATACAGCCAATGGTCAGGAGGAAGTTTTACTTCAAAACAATTGAAGACCATCAAGATCGAGGAATTGTTAGAAAGAGATCAAATAGAGATACACAATGAGGAGATCAGAAAGAATGTCAGGGGGAAGCGCATATTGGTGACTGGGGCAGCAGGATCCATTGGCTCAGAGATTGTTCGTCAATTGATTGCATATAATCCTGAAATGATCATTCTTTGCGATCAAGCAGAGACGCCTTTGCATGACCTTGATTTGCAGATAAAAGAATCCAATGTGAATGTACAATGTATTTCTTATCTGGCCAGTGTCAACCATGCGCCAAGGATGGAAGCTTTGTTTGCGAAATTCAAACCGCACCATGTATATCATGCGGCTGCTTATAAGCATGTGCCCATGATGGAGTTCAATCCTGTGGAAGCCGTGAAAGTAAATGTGCTTGGAACAAAATTAATCGCAGACTTATCAATTAAATACGAGGTTGCTCGTTTTGTAATGGTCTCTACAGATAAAGCAGTTAATCCAACCAATGTAATGGGCGCATCCAAGCGACTGGCAGAGATGTATGTTCAAGCATTGTCATCCACAAATAGATATTTTACAAAGTTTATTACTACTCGTTTTGGTAATGTTTTGGGTTCAAATGGATCTGTTATTCTTCGTTTCAAAGAGCAAATTGAGAGGGGAGGTCCTGTGACAGTCACCCATCCTAATATCACACGTTATTTTATGACCATTCCTGAGGCCTGTCAGTTGGTTTTGGAGGCCGGCAGCATGGGCAATGGAGGAGAGGTATTTGTTTTTGATATGGGCAGTCCTGTGAAAATTTCAGACCTCGCCAAGAAGATGATACGCTTATATGGCCTTGTACCGAATATTGACGTTTCTATTACCTATTCAGGTTTAAGACCCGGCGAAAAATTATATGAAGAGCTGCTGACAGATGGAGAGAATACAGTGAAAACCTATCATGAAAAAATTATGATCGCGAAAGTGAGAGAAGTAGAGATGGAGGCCATCAGTACGGATTTGAGTTTACTTGCCAGGGATGTGGAAGAATCAATAGATGAATCTCAGCTGGTATCTAGAATGAAATCTATCGTGCCAGAATATATTAGTAACAATAGTGTGTATGAATTCCTTGACTCTGCCAAAGTGATGGACATTAGATCTGGGGGGGGGGTAATTTTTTAAATTAATATTTATCAAAAATTGGATTAGTGTGGTCCACACTAATTTGGAGTATTTATAGATCATCATAAATCATTAATAAGTTGAAAATCAAGTCGTTTACATGTTTGATTTTTTGTTTATGGGTTGCAAGAAAAGATTTAAAAATAGGTTAAATGTGCGCAGTTTTGTGCGTTATTTTAGAGAATAATATAGAAAAATGAAGCAAAAAGCGATTATAGTTAGTGGTTATTTTAATCCGATTCACAAAGGACATATTGAGTATTTTCAAAATGCAAAAGCGAATGGAGACAAGTTATTTGTGATAGTAAACAGTGATTTCCAAAGAGCCTTAAAAGGAACTAAAGAGTTTCAAGATGAAAATGAGAGGGTTTTTATAGTTGAAAGCCTACGTTTAGTTGATAAGTGTTTTCTTTCTATAGACAGGGATAGAACAGTGGTAGAGTCAATCAAAATGATATTTGATCAATTTGGGAATGAATATCAACTCGCATTTGCAAATGGAGGAGATCAAAATAATGATACTATTCCTGAAAGGTCAATTTGTGAAGAATTGGGAATAGAATTAATAGATGGCTTGGGGGGAAAAATACAATCATCATCTTGGTTGTTGAATAAATAATTTTTTAATGAAAATAGTATTAGTAGGTACAGGATATGTGGGTTTGGTAACTGGTACTTGTTTTGCGGAAACTGGCAATGAAGTGACTTGTGTGGATATTGATAAAGAGAAGGTAGAAAAACTAAGTGCAGGTCAGATAACAATTTACGAGCCAGGCTTGGAGAAGATATTTTTAAAAAATATCAAAGAAGAGCGTTTAAAGTTCACGACTCAGTTGGAAGAAGCGGTGGAAGATGTAGAGATTGTTTTTTTAGCATTGCCAACTCCACCGGGTGCTGATGGTAGTGCAGACTTAAGATACGTTTTGGGGGTGGCAGATCATTTAGGAAAAATATTAAAAGGATACAAAGTTATCGTCAATAAGAGTACGGTACCAGTAGGCACGGCGGATAAAGTAAAAGCGGCGATTGCAAAGCACTACACTGGTGAATATGATGTAGTAAGTAATCCAGAGTTTTTAAGAGAGGGTGTAGCAGTGGACGATTTTATGAAGCCAGACAGAGTAGTGGTGGGTACAAGATCGGATAGGGCAAAGAAATTAATGAGTGATTTATACGCACCCTTTGTAAGACAGGGTAATCCGGTGATATTTATGGACGAGCGTAGTTCTGAGTTAACAAAGTATGCTGCTAACTCTTTCCTTGCCACAAAGATTTCTTTTATGAATGAGATTGCGCAATTATGTGAGCGTATGGGAGCGGATGTGGATATGGTAAGAAGAGGAATTGGATCTGATGACAGAATAGGTAAACGTTTTTTATTTCCTGGTATTGGATATGGAGGATCTTGTTTTCCAAAAGACGTGCAAGCATTGATTATGTCATCAGACGAAGTGAATTATGATTTTGAGATACTTAAGGCGGTGGAAAAAGTAAACGCTAATCAAAAACTACACTTGGTAGAGAAGATCAAGGCATATTACAACAATAATTTACAGGGCAAGCATTTTGCATTATGGGGATTAGCTTTTAAGCCTAATACGGATGATATTAGAGAAGCGCCAGCATTGAGTATCATAGATGCATTAACAACTGCAGGCGCAACAGTTACAGCGTATGATCCAGAAGCGATGCCGAATGTAAAAGCAATGATAGGCGATAAGATCAATTATGCAGAGAATCAATATCAAGTATTAGTAGGTGCAGAAGCCTTGATTATTGCTACAGAGTGGAGTGAGTTTAGAACGCCTGATTTTGATAGAATGGAGCATGAATTAAAAGAAAATAAAATCATCTTTGATGGCAGAAATTTATTTGATATTTTAACGATAAGAAAATTAGGTTTTCATTACGAGAGTATAGGGCGATAAATTATTTTTTAAAATATTATGAAAAAGGCAATTATCACAGGAATTACAGGTCAGGATGGAGCATATTTAGCCGAGTTTTTGCTCAATAAAGATTATGAAGTGCATGGTATAAAGCGAAGATCTTCTTTGTTTAATACACAAAGAATAGATCATATTTATGAAGACCCACATACTCCTCACAGACATTTACATTTGCATTATGGAGACTTGACTGATAGTACTAACTTAATTCGAATAATTCAAGAAGTACAACCTGATGAAATTTACAATTTGGCTGCAATGAGTCATGTGCATGTAAGTTTTGAAGAGCCAGAATATACAGCCAATGCTGATGGGATTGGTACGCTTAGAATTTTAGAAGCTGTTCGTTTATTAGGTTTAATTAAAAAAACAAAAATTTATCAAGCTTCAACTTCGGAATTATATGGATTAGTTCAAGCAGTTCCTCAATCAGAAACTACTCCATTCTATCCTCGTTCTCCTTATGCTGTTGCAAAATTGTATGCATATTGGATTACAGTAAACTATAGAGAGGCTTATAATATGTATGCTTGTAATGGTATCTTGTTTAATCATGAGTCACCTCAAAGAGGCGAAACTTTTGTAACAAGAAAAATCACAAGAGCAACAGCGAAAATTGCATTAGGTATAGATAATTGTTTGTATTTAGGAAATTTAGATGCTAAAAGAGACTGGGGGCATGCAAAGGATTACATAGAAGGAATGTATTTGATATTGCAACAAGAAAAACCGGAGGACTTTGTTTTGGCAACAGGTATAACTACCACAATTCGTGATTTTGTGAAAATGAGTTTTGCAGAGTTGGGAATTGAACTATGCTTTAGAGGTAAGGATGAAGCCGAAGAAGGATATGTTGTAAAAAATACTGGAGAATTCAAATTGAATGAAGGACAAGTTGTTGTGAAAGTAGACCCTAAATATTATAGACCAACCGAAGTTGATTTATTAATTGGAGATCCTACTAAAGCAATGATTCAATTAGGATGGAAGCCAAAGTATGATTTAGCAGGATTAGTGAAAGAAATGGTTGTAAGTGATGTTTCGTTATTTAAGAAGGAGTTGTATATTAAACAAAGTGGATCATAAGTATGGAACAAACTGCTAAAATATTTGTAGCAGGCCACCGCGGAATGGTAGGTTCTGCCATTTATAGAAGATTACAAAAAGAAGGTTATACACAGCTGATCACCAGAACATCATCAGCGCTTGATTTAAGAAACCAACAAGCAGTGGCTGATTTTTTTGCAGCTGAAAAACCAGAATATGTATTTCTAGCTGCCGCCAAAGTAGGCGGAATTGTAGCCAACAACACTTACCGCGCAGATTTTTTGTATGAGAATTTAGCCATACAAAATCATGTGATCCATAACGCTTACTTGCATGGCGTAAAAAAATTATTGTTTTTAGGCTCGAGTTGTATTTATCCTAAACTAGCTCCCCAGCCCCTAAAAGAAGAATATTTATTAACGGGTTTGTTAGAAGAAACCAACGAACCTTATGCCATTGCTAAAATTGCAGGCATCAAAATGTGCGATGCTTACCGTGCACAATATGGTTGTAGCTTTATCTCGGTCATGCCTACCAACCTCTACGGATACAACGACAATTACCACCCGCACAACTCCCATGTACTGCCAGCCTTGATCAGAAAATTTGATGAGGCCAAAAAAAGTGGCGCAACAAACGTAAGCATTTGGGGCTCTGGAACACCTAAGCGGGAGTTTTTATTTGCCGACGATTTGGCCGATGCCTGTCATTTTTTAATGCAGACTTACAATGAGCCAAACCTGATCAATATTGGCACTGGCGAAGACTTGAGCATCAAGGACCTGGCTTTGCTGATTAAAAAAGTAACTGGTTTTGAAGGCCAAATGGTGTTTGACAGCAGCAAACCCGACGGAACTCCACGCAAATTAATGGATGTGAGCAAATTGCATGCTTTAGGTTGGACACATCAAACAAATTTAGAAGAAGGTTTGAAATTGGCATACGCTGATTATTTGAGTAGAGTTTAATAGCTTGATAAGGACATTAAATTGATAGACGGTTTAGGAGATAAAACACAATCATCGAGTTGGTTTTTGAAGTAATTAAGAAAAAAGGGTATTTTGGTTGGTTTTCTGATTCATAAAAATTTACTTTTAATTAAAAAATAAATATGATTCTATTATACATAGATCCTGGTGCCGGAAGTTTATTGATACAAGTACTTATTGCTGGAGCTGTTTCTGTATTAATGTTTTTTAAAAACATAAAATTAGTTGTAAGCAGCTTTTTTAATAAGATATTTAAGTCCAACAAAAAAAATGATTAAAGAGCCAAGTTCTTTTAGAGATCCTGATTCGATTTTAGAATTTGATAACAAATTCTACTATAGAAAGATAAGTATAAATTATTTACCCCATTATCTTCATTTTAAAAATTCAGGCCTAAAAGATAAATTAATTGAAGAAGGTTACATTTTACCTTTTGAAGAAATTATAGACGAGTCGCCAAATATCGGTTTTACCAATCAAGTACTTAAGACAGAAAAAATACCATTTATTTCATATCCTTATGAATGGTCATTTTCTCAACTTAAAGCAGCTGCTATAAAAACTTTAAAAATAAATCTAATAGCACTAGAATATGGAATGATATTAAAAGATGCCTCCATGTTCAATGTGCAGTTTATAGGATATAAACCTATATTTATTGATTTGGGCTCTTTTGAAATTTATAAAAATAATTCTCTATGGGCTGGTTACCAACAGTTTTGTAGACACTTCTTGGCTCCTTTATTATTAGCTTCTTACAAAGATTTTCGACTGATTAAACTATTGCTCGTGAATTTAGATGGTATAGATCTTTCATTTGTTAGAAAATTATTGCCCATCAAATCTTTTTTAAACTCTGGCGTATTTTTGCATATAATATTAAATACATCGGGGGTAAAAACAACGAGTAATAAAAAAATTAAGCTTAAAGAACAAGGGCTAAAATCAATATTAGTTCATCTTACAGATACAATTGAAAAACTTAAGCTTAAAAACAAAAACTCAGAATGGGCAGATTATTATAATAACACAAATTACTCAGATAGAGGGTTATTACAAAAAGCATCAATTATAGAAACGTTTATTAACGAACTTAACGTTAAAACAGCTTTAGATGTTGGTGCAAATAATGGAAAGTTTTCAAAACTACTTTCAAATAGCTCAATTTATACCGTATCTACCGATATTGATGAGCTTGCAGTGGAGAAGAATTTTATTGATGCTTTAAGGGACGAAAATGATAATTTGCTTTCTTTACATTTAAATCTTGCAAATCCAACACCATCTATTGGATGGGATAATACTGAGCGTAAATCATTTTATGACAGAGCTAAATTTGACTTAGTTCTAGCCTTAGCGATTGTCCATCACTTTGTGATAACCTATGATTTGTCCTTTGAAATGATAGCTGAAAAATTCTCTCAAATTGGAAAGTATTTAATAATTGAATTTCCTCTTCCTGAAGATGAGAAAGTCCAGTTTATTTCAAGAAACAAACCGTCTCAGTTTTCAAACTACAATATTGAAAATTTCAAATCTGCATTTGAAAAGTATTTTTTAGAGTTGGATAATAAATTTATAGAGTCAAATAGTAGAGTTATTTTTTTGTATGCTAAAAAAGCTTAAAGAAATGAAACCGGGTTATATTGTAAGTATATTCTTATCAATATATCCTATCTCACAATTATTTATGAATAATATAGCTGTGCTAAATTATCAGCAAGCAGTTGTCCCTTTAGTCATCATTGTCATATTTGCTACACTTCTGTATTTAGTGTTCTCGATTAGAATTAAAGATTCTCTTGCTAAAGTGATAATAGTTCCTTTTATCATTATCGTTTTATTTTCATATAACTACATTCATATATTTTTAGCCAATCAATCTAGTATCATAAATGCCATTGGCAGGAACCGCATATTGATACCAATATTGTTAATTTTTTTGTCTTTTTTTGTTTATTGGGTAATTAAATCCAGTTTTAAAATAAAAAAAGCGCTGTTTGTTTTCTTAGTTGTGTTGAATGCTATACCTTTTTCACAATTTTTTTATAAAAAAGAAAGACGAGCTTTTAAAACCTCTCCACCATCATCTATCCAAAGCCAATCGGATGGGTGCGAAAACTACCCAGATGTGTTTTTTATTATATTGGATATGTATCCCTCTAATTTAGTGTTAGAGAAGTTTTTTGGGTTCAATAATAAAAATTTCACAAACAAGTTGGAGTCTTTAGGCTTTAAAGTTTTCTATAATTCTAAAGCTAATTATAGTAGAACTTTGTTGTCATTGACATCTACTTTGAATATGGAATATCTTCATAAGGATACAGACACGGTTTCTAAAGAATTAACTTTAGAAAACTTATACCTTAAGCTTGAAAACGGGAAGGTGCAGTCTTTTTTCAAGAAAAAAGGATATAATTTTTATTGGTTTGAAGGAGGCTATTTGCCAGGTAAATCACAATACGGCAACAATGAAATTTTCATTCCGATTACAGGAACACTATACTCTAGACAAGAAACAGTTGATAATGATTTTTTGATGTACTTCATTAATAACTCAATACTATCTCCTTTTTCTGAAAGAATTAAAATTATATCTGTTGAGATTTTTAGAAAAAGAATAAACAATATTTTATTTAAATTGCCATTACTAGCAAAAAATAGAGACCCGAAATTTGTATTTGCTCATATTATGGCACCACATCCGCCATTTATTTTCGGAGAAAATGGAAATAAAATTTATTATGATGGAAATAGTATGAATAGAAAAACTTTATTCATTAACCAGCTAAAATATATAAATAAACGAATGATTAATGTTTTAGAAAAAATTTTATATACTAATAACGGTAGAAATAAAATCATAATCATACAAGGCGATCACGGCACAAGAGAAATCGTACCGAATAATATTTATTCTTTTAAACAAGATTGGGTACAGGAAGCCTTTGGGAATTTGAATGCTATTCATTTCTCCGATAAAATAAAAAACAA
>JACCDP010717114.1_pt1 | contig 13902 bp, 12 predicted proteins | sample 7445841 | NCBI WGS metagenome assembly JACCDP01 (sample SAMN15323441, study PRJNA562643) | freshwater metagenome | isolation source: river surface water | place: USA:Blue River Watershed | collected 2017-08-17
GCCCAAGCCGGGATCGAACCGGCGACACACGGATTTTCAGTCCGTTGCTCTACCGACTGAGCTATCGGGCCAAGTCTTGTATCACTTTACACGAAAGGATGGGATATTTCAAGACTCAATCCATCCTTGGTGATAAAAGAAAACCCCTTAAAATAAGTCTTTAAGGGGTAATTTCATTTTGACTGGCGGACCAGACGGGAATCGAACCCGCGATCTTCTCCGTGACAGGGAGACATGTTAACCGCTACACCACTGGTCCATAAGTACAATTATCTAAAAAATAGATATATAAATCAATATATTTTGAACATATTCTTTTTATAAACAATTAAATTAATAACAAAAATACCAATTAAAAAAATAATGAAAGTTGCAGATGATTTTAAAACCCATTCAAAATAATTGGCTGAATAAAGATTAAAACCAGAATAATATAAAACAAATGAGTAGATTAAAAAGAGGATTGAGAAGAAAAAAATATTAGTTTTATCAACATCACCTTTTTGAAATAGTCTATTCTGTAAAAGATTATTATAAGTTATAAAAAATCTTAAAATGTTAGAAATTATTGAAGCTAAAATGATACCTAAAGAACCAATAAATAAGTAAAACACAAATCCTATTATCAAAAAGAGAACTAAGTGTATAACTGAATTAATCGACTCACTCTTAAACAACCCATTCGATAATACTAAAACACCTAGTGGTGCTCTTATACCAGCAAAATAAAAGTCAATAATAACAAGAAATAATAAATCAGGAAATAAATAATCTACATTCAAACCTGATGCGTAAATAAATAAAAATGGAATAATTACAGATACAATTGAGAAAAATATTGTATTAAAAAGAAAATAGTAATGTTTTGTAAAAAAAGAAAAATTAATTTTATTTTTTACTGAATTTTTATTTATACCAAAATAGGAAATAAAAGAATTAGCAAAAGAAGAAAACAAACTTAAAGTACCATTTACAATAAAAAAGTAAATAGTATAAATTGAAAGTAATTCAATTTCGGATACAAAAGTTAAATATAGAATAAAATAAGTGTTAAGGAAATAAGTTGAAACAGAAAGGAGAATAGAATAGTTAATTGGATTTTTATTAGTGCTATCTATTCTCTCAGCATTTATAATTGAATCTTGTTTTGTTAAGATATTGTTTTTGATTATAAAAAAATCAGATGATATTTTAAGAATACCAAAAAATAACAATTGAAAAATGAAAAAAAGTATTTTCAATAAATATAAAGGGAAGATTTTGGAAAATGCTATATATGTGATTATTTCTAATATAAGTAATATCGTAGAAAATAAAGAAATAAAAAAGCTATTATTAGTTGATATAAATAATGATTTGTATCTTGATAGGTAAATCAAATCAATAAATTTAGAAAGTAAAATGAAAAAAACAAGTAATTCACCATTTATAAATGCGGAATTATTAAACTGTATAAAATAAAAAAATACTAAAACAAAATAGATAATAAAGAGGAAAAAAAATTTAGAAAAAATACTTTTAGTGTTGCTTATTAATTTATTTGTTGTTTTTAATGAAATTAACTTGTAATTTTCAGAATTGATAAAAGAAATAAGTGCAGTTTGAAAAACCACTGCTAAACCCACAAAAGTATTTATAGAACTAATGAAACCATTAACAAAATTACCATAAGTCTTAATAACTAATATAGGAACAATAATTCCATATAATATTAATGTAAATTGATAAACAAATTGAAAAGCAATATTTAAGAGGAGCTTTTTATTATTACTCAAATTGAATAAATTATTTTTCATAGGATCTGAAAATAATAATTGCATATCGGATTTTTTTAAGTAATAATCTAAATTTCTTCTTTAATTTAGAAAAATAGGATATGTTTTTATTGTAGTTATCATTATGACTCAGTTTTTCACCAGAAATAAGAGTTAATGGTTGAAACCAATTTGAAATTGAAAATTCAAAATTATGACGATATTTTTTAAATAAATGAAAAGTAATTGACTGATCGTCATCAATTAAACCAAGATTGATTATTTCATGATAGGAATTTTGAATTTCTTTCCAATACCATTCTGCAAGGGTAGATGGTACGAAAAAAATAGATCCCATAATGTAGTCTTTTAATGTTTGGATTATTCTGAAAGTGGGTAGATTAATTAATTCATCAAGGTTATCAAGAGAAAAAACCCAAATTTTATTTTTATTAATTGATTTTATTTCAAAATTAAACTCATTAGAATTAATAAAATAATCATTACCGTGGTTGAATCCAAAATCAATCCAAATAATTTCAGTATTCTCAGGATAAATTACGCTACTCTCATAAATAAAATAAGCTTTTAGAAACATTAAATGATCATATTCAGCTATTGAAGATAAAGCATCTGATCTATACCTATAATTTTTAAAAAAATAATTTTGTGATATTTCTTTTGCTTTTAAAAAAAGATCATTTCGAATGCTAAATATATTTTCTATTGTAATAATCTTAGTTTTTGATTCTAGATTAAATTTTTTCCTGATTTCTAAAACTCTATCTTTAAATACGTTTGAGGTAAATACAACTAAATCATTTTTTATTCCCGCCCAAAGTTTAAAGTCATTAAAATATTTATCAATCTTTCTGGGATTTGTTTTAAAGGAATCTCTTCCTATGTCAAAAAAAGCAGTTACTAATATTGGTGTTATATTTTTCATTTGATTATCCAATTACAAATATAATAAGGTTCACCACCATAATCGTATTTATAATTTTCCCCTCCTCTTGTCAAATCGATAGTAAATTCTTCTAAATTTCTATCCCCAATATATTTTACTATTTCGGAAATAATTATAAAACCTGGATTGTACTTTCTATAATTATAATTAATTGATAATCTAGGAATATAAAATACATTTGAATATTTAAATCCAGAAACAAATGCAACTGGATAATTATTATAGAACAAAATAGCATGAAATTGTTTATTAGAAGAAAATAAATACTTAGAAAATGGATTAAATAATTTAAGAATTATTAAAAAAGGTAGTAAAATTATAGGGTAATTAGAATGTTGAAGAAGCCTTTTAGAAAATAAATACAGAATTAATAATTTATTGTAGAAACCAATTCTTTTATTATTATCAACAACAAATAGTTTATAAATAATTTTATTATTATTTAATTTATTATAAGTAGTTCTTAGATTTTGCTTGAAGGATTTTGTTAGTTTGCTCAGCCAAGTATTGTAGCTCTTAAGGTTTGAAATTTTACCACAGAGTTCTTCTGAAGAAGGATTTCCATATTCATTTAATAAAATTTGATAGGTATTTGAGTATTTAATAATTCTATTAACAAAAATTATTGAGTTTGGAAAAGTTTTTTTAATATGGTCAAACAATGCTTTAATTGCAAAACTATAATTATAGTCATAGATTAAATCATTAAAATTAGAATTAATTTCACCTCTAAAATATATGTATTTTCTTTTTATGTCAAAAAAAAATAAACCAATTACTATAGGTGAATCGTTATTATAAACAACATAATTAAGTTCTTTGAATCGAATACGATCAAATGGTTTTAATTCAGAGTATCCTAACCGAACAATTTTAAAATAATCGAAATCTAAAAAAGGGCCGGGATAATTGGAAAAATTAAACTTAAATAGTATATCTTTAATAAAAGAAAATTTAACTCTTTGAATTTTAATCATTTAAAATTTTATCAATAAATATGCTTGATGCATTTCTGCTATATTCTAAAACTGACAATGTATCTTGTGATTTAAAATTAAAATCAAAAACATAAGAACTTTTGTTCATTGTGTAATCTAATTTTAAATACTTTATTAATTCAGTAATTCTTAAATTTACTTTCGCGGGTTCAGGAAGTAATTTAAGATTGCATTTTTTATTAAATGTAAATGAAAATATGAGGCCGTGGTAAGAGTTTGTAAAAATTACTTTTGCTTTACTAAATAGGTATAACCATTGTCCAGGATTAATACTTGAGATATTAATTGTATTTTTTGGCTTTTTAAAACGATCAGTAATATATACAACCGTCAATGAATTACTTTTAGCATATTGAACAGCTTCATTAATTATTAACAAGTCTTCAACGATTAAATATATTAAAACAAATTTATTATTAATTATTGCTTCATTATATAAATTAAGTTTTAATGAATATTTAATCCAAAAATCTTCATTATATAAAAGTGTCGGGTCAATATGATTTTCAATTGTGTTTGATAAGAAAGATTTTAAATTAATTACAGAAGAAATTTCTCGTAAGGAAATAAACCTAAAATAAGGTAAATATTTAATAAATAATCCTTTTGTTTGATTATCAACATCGTTACTTCCGATGCTAGCAGAATAGGAGTATTTCTTTGTAGTATTGCTATTAAATGGCAAAAAATAATTAACATCAAAATTATTAGCATGAGGATTCCATACTTGATCACTACCGACTATGATTTTATCGAATGACATTATATTTTTATGAAAATCTTTTGAATATAAAGGTTTTGTAAATAAAAAATCGAAATATCCCAAGTAGTTTTTAAAAACATCTCTTTTTAAAAATGAGTATGAGTTCCAAAAAAAAATGGATTTAAATTTATGAAAATTAAACAAGTCAAAAAAAGTAAATTTCTTATAGTGTTTTTCAATATAAGGACTTCTATAATCTATAATATAAAGATTGTTAATATCCTTTTCTTTTCTGATAAACATATAAAGCGCAATCATTTGAAGAATTGCCCCATAATTAAGAGCCCTGTTATAAGTAAGAATACCAATTTTCATAATATTTTCTTAATTATATCAGTAAATTCAACGTAATAATCGTATGGTGTTTTTAACTTAAAATTATTTTTTATATCTGTTTTTATTCTTGTGACAATAGATTTATTGTTTGAATAAAATTCAAGTTCGTTTTTAAAATCCTCTACAGAATTTAAATTCTTTATAAAAAAAACAAATTTATGGTCAAGATACTCTTTAATTCCACCTAGAGGACTCGCTAAAACAGGAGTATTAAAGTAAAGTGCCTCAAGTGGAACCAAGCCAGCAGCTTCCGGACCGGTTGAAGGAAAAACCAATAAATCAATGTTTTTATAAATTTTACCTAAATTAAATCTATCAATATAGCCATGATAAACAATACGTTTATCTAAACTTAGAGTTTTATTAAATTGATTAATATTTACCTGTTTTTCGTTATTAGATAACGATCCATAGATAAGTAATCGAATATTCTCATTTTTAATTCTTGAAAATGCATCAAGAAATAAAAAAAATCCTTTTTCTTCTGAAATTCTGCCAACATAGCCAAAAGAAAATAAATGGTTTACATTTTTGACTATGTTTATCTTTTTATTAAAAACATTTGAATCAATTGTATTTTTTAGTATAACGGTTTTATTAATATCAATATTAAATTTATTAATTATCCGTTCTTGTAAGAATTCACTCACTAAAATAATTCTATTAAAGATTCCTAAATATTTTTTGAAATAAAAAGGATCAAAGTGAATGTAATCAGTGTGCATATGAAATACAACTGGAATTTTAACAAAATTAGCAATTAAAGTGTGCAATATATTACCCTCTACCAATACGATACTATTTTTTCTATTATTAATTTTATTGACCCTATGTGAGGCAGTAAGTATAAATGGAAAATACATTAAATTAATTCGAATGTTAAATTTATTTAATAATATGTGTAAGTATTTAAAAATAAATGAGAAAAGGTTAGGTTTTATGAAGTGAATTTTAACATTTGAGTATTTATCTGAAACTAATTTTAATACTTTTAAATTTAAATGAGAATTTATATATATATTAAAATTAAATTGTTTATTTATTTCATTTTGATTTATTAAAATAGTGACGAGACCTTCTATTGCTCCACCTAACAAATCTGGAGCAGGCAAATATGATGGTAATATTACATGAATATTAATTGTATTCATAATTAACTCCAATTAAAAATGCAAATAGACCCGAGTATGTAGGTACTAATAGTAAATGTGTTGAAAGCATTAAAAATAAAAAAACTATAATAAGTGACTTTATAAACAAATTGCGAGCTTTCTTGTATAACCTGAAGAAAAGTAAAAGATATAAAAATAGACCAATTAATCCAAAACTATAAATTAACTCAATATAATCATTATGAAAAGTAATTCCAAATGTACTAACTGCCGAATTGTACCCATTTCCAATTAGTAGATTCGTAAGATTAACTCGACTTAAATAATGTATAAAGTTATTTATAAATTGTATTCTTTCACTTTCACCGAAAATATATGCATATATCTTATTTATAAGTATAAATTCTTGCTCATAATAAAATATGTATCCAAATATAAAAATTACTAAGGGTGAAAAATATAATAAAATCATTCTTTGTTTTTTATCAATTGATAAAAAAGTTAATATAAAAATGAATAAAAATATTCCAATTAGTGGTGTAGCTTTATTTGAATAAAAAAAGAGAAATATAGAAGTTAAGGTATAAAAGATAATAACAATTTTTGATTTAAGAAGTTTAAGAAATGGTAATGTAAAAAGAACATAATAAATTGAGTTTACTGACAATGATAATTGCCCGGATACGTAATAATTAAAATCAAGACTAAACTGAATGTAAATAATAGAGATTATTGTCAGGCAAAGTATACTTAAAAAACCAAGTAACTTTTTATTTAATGAGTTTAAAGGTGTAGCGAGTCCGAACATAAAAGATAATGGGAAAAAAGTAATATTAATAATATTTGCATTTATATTTGTACCAAACGGAAAAAGATATAGGTTTATAATCATTATAAAAATTATCAATATTATATTTATAATTATATTATTTTTAGAGTAAATATTTCGAAATATATGTATCAAAACATAAACTATAATATTGAATAACATCAAAAGAAAAGTAATTTGATATATTTGAAATGAAAATATAGGCAAATAAAAACTATAAATGGAAAAATACTTATATAAAATTATATAAAAAAAAATTAAAATATTAATAAATGAAGCAATCCTATTGTATTTCATAATATTCAAAAATATTCTTTACTGCAAGATTCTTATTAAAAGAATTTGGTTGAGTATAGTTTGTTTTAAATGTATTAAAAGCCTCGACTATTTTCTGTGTTAGTTGATTAGAATCATTAATATCAAAAGTAACAAAATTAGATTCTTTAGAAAGGGATTTAACTCCACCAACATTCGATGAAATAACAGGAATACCCAACAAAATTGCTTCAGCCAATGAATTTGGAGAATTTTCTATATGTGAAGTATTTATGTAAATATTTGATCTAAGCATTTGTTCACAAATTTCAAGTGAACTCAATTCTCCTACAAAAGATAAATGTTTGAAGAGTTTATTCTTTTTAATATAATTAAAAATATATTTATCATATTCATCTAACTTTAAATAATCAAAAAATGAGTACTTTTCTTTGTATTGTTTTCTTCCAGAAATATAAACTTTAGTGTCTGGAAATAACTTAATCAATTCAATTAATGAAGATAATAAGACATGAAAACCTTTAATTGGATACGTTGCTTGGGTAAATAATATCGTGTGAGGGATTGAATTTGAATATGACCACTTCTTTAAGTAAAAATGTTCTAAGGGAAATTCAGGCATAAATCTATATTTAAAACCTAAATTTAAGCTTTTGGTAAAATCATAATCCCATAATGTTCTACCAAGGATTATGTCAGCTTTTCTTAATGAAATATGTTCAAATCTAATTCTTTTATTAAATTTTATAAATTTTATAAAGATTGAGTTTGGTGAAATTAATGTATAAAACATCAATTTAAAAATGTTTAAGTTTCCAAAATAAACCTTTGAATATTCAGATATTATTCCCTGTAAACTAACAATTTTTTTAAATTTATTTGAAACATTTAGTAAAGCTAAGGTATGAGGGTATTCCGTCCCATGACAGTGAATAATTTTTGGCCCAATTTTAGACAATATATTAGAAAAATAACTTTCAAGATGTTTTGGATATTTAACTAAATCTTGTTTTGTTTGGGGAAACAAATAAATAAAATGTTGTTTAAATTTAAACTCATGTGGAGAAGTAAAATGTTGTGAAGGACTAAAAATATGAAGTTCAATATTAGCATTTTTATCGAGTTCTAAAAATAAACTCGACATCCATGAACCATTTTCAATTAGTTTATGATCATGTATTAAATCTGTAAAAATGGGTAAAGTGATATTGGTAAGCCAAACTATTTTATTCATAGAAAATACTTTCAATAAATTTATAAAATGAAATTGATTCTCTTAAGATATCATGATGTTTCTTTAAAGTAACATACTGATTATTTGTAATCTCATATATATATTTAGTGTCTGAAAATTGATTTAATTTATTAGTAAGATCATTTAAATTCGTTACGATAATGGCTGCGTTATTTTCTTTTAGATACTTAATTGAGGATATTTGACTAGGCCCAATAGCCAAAATTGGTCTTCCAGCTAAAAAATACTCAGGAATTTTAGTTGAAATTGATAGATAAGTAACGTTAATTGATTTTTTGTCGAATGCCTCAAAATGAAGCAAAATATCAAAGTTTTTCAATGTATCAATTACTTTGAAACCTGGAATTGATCCTCTGAATGAAATAAAAGGGTATTCATTCTTAATTTTAGTTAATTCTTTATCCAATTTATAATTAGAATATATATCTATAGTGAAATTAAGTTTATTATTAGAGATTGTAAAAGCAAGATCTTTTAAAATCTGAGATCTATTACTATGAAATCTTCCTATATAAACCATTTTTGTAAAGCTTATAGTTTGAATTGGATCATATTTTGAAATATCCATCAAATTCATAAGGGGTTTGGATGCAATATTATAATATTTTAAATAAAAATTTGTCATTTGGGGACCTATAGTAAAGTTTTTAACAAATGGTTTTTTACTAATATTAATAAATTCAAGCCTTGTCCAAATTCTGTTGATGAGATAGAAAATATTAAATGTGAAAGTAATGCGAGTATAATCATCAGTAACATAATTAATTATTGGGATTTTTAATTTACGAGCAAGTTTAATTACTTTTTTATATAAAAAATTTGCATCGCCGCCACAAAAAAAAATAACATCTGGTTGAAATTCATATATCCACTTAAATACTTTGCCAGAAATTAGATTAAGCCTTAAAAACATAATTGATCTCAAAAGTTTAAAAAAATACGATTTTCTAATCTTTGATGTAACTCTTGGATTAATTATTGAGTTTCCAAATTCTTGATTTACGGTTTCTTTTCCAAAATTATTCTTTATGGAAAAAACATTTAGTAAAATATCTTCATCAGAAATTCTATAAAAATTATCACAAACGGTAGTGTTTGGATTGTCTCTGTGAAAATATAATTGTTTTATTTTAGACTTTGGATAGTTTTTAAAAAAAGATGAAAATGTTTTACCATTATTAGTATTTTCATCCAAAGCATTAACAGTTATAATAAGAATCTTCTTTTCATTAAACATAATAATTAATTTCTCAAAAGATTAATAAATTTGGTAAGTTGATTATAAATAGTGAATTCGATATTTAATTTATCAAAATTATCATATTGAAAATTGGTTTTATTAGATTTATTCAATAGATAAAGATTTACAATATGATTTCCTAATTTTATATAATTATTAGTAGAGTGAATTGATCCAATTCGATTTGATGTAATTAAATTGGCAAGTTCGGAATTACTTTCAATCAAACCTAAAATAGGAGTCTTACAAGCTAAAATATTATAAAACTTTGAAGGAAAAGCAAATTTATACATGTTTTTTCTTAAAGGCAAAATTTGATAATCACCCAATGAATATACCATTGATAATTGATCATATGGTTGTAGCGGTAAAATAATTATATTAGACAAATTATTTTTACGAATTATATTTTTCAAGTTTGATAAAAATGATCCATTGCCAATAAATATTATTTTAATTGGGTAATTTTTGAATTGCAATGAAGAAAGAGCAATTAATTTAATTTTCTGAAAATTACCTATATCTCCAGCATATACAAGAAAAAAAGACTCTTTTGTAATGGAATAATTATTGAAAATTGTATTTTCATTCTTATTTATTGTCCTTAGATTTGGATCAATCCAATTAGTAATGGTTTCTATTTTAGTTTGAGTTCTTGCGGAAATTGTATTATGCATGTCTTGGGATATTGTAATAATTAGGTCATAATTTCGATATGTATATTTTTCAATCACTCTAAAAATCAGGAAAAAAGGAGTAAATCTTAAAAAACCATATAAATTAAATAGTGAATCAGGAAAAATATCTTGTAAATATAAAATCATTCGAGATTTATATATTTTATTAAGTTTTAATGCTTGAAAGGATAGTAAGGGAGGAGTACTAAAAATAATATTAACCGGATTTTTAAGTTCTATTGCCTTTTTAATAATTGCTTTATTTAACTTTATATATTTAAAAAATCTTGTAAATAAATTATTACCCTCACCTTTTTTTGTACCAACTCTATATATAATAAAATTATTATTTATAATCTCAATGGGAAGATTTAAATATTTATTTATAAGTTCCTTACTTATTCTTCTTGTGGGAAAACCAGTTATAACATTTACCATATAACCATTATTAGAGAGGTTTAAACAAAAATCATAAAGCAATTTATGTCTTTCCTTTACAAGGTGACCAATTAATATGGTTAAATTTTTACTTTTGTTGACCATTTTGGGGAAAAAATAGTTTTTGTAAAAAAACTATTAAAAATGTCTTTATTGATTTCAGAAGTATAAGAAATGTTATTAATCCTATTTACAGGTTGAATTTCAATCATTGTACCCGCCAAAAAAGCTTCATCAAATTCTTTAATTTTATTTGAATGAATTTTTGTTTGGATAATTTTATTTTTATTATTTTTAATAATTTCAATTATCCTTCTTCTTGTTATACTGTCTAATATTGAAGAATTCAAACTAGGTGTAAAGAAAGTATTATTTTTTCTAAAAAAAATTGTTGAACCTGTACTCTCGGAAATATAACCATTTTTATCAAGCATTAATGAGTTAGTATAATTATTCTTTTTAGCTTCAATTAACGAATACCTAGAATTTATATAATTAGCACCACATTTAATTTTAGGTGATAAGGTTTTCTCATCAATTCGCCTTATTGAAGTTATATATAAAGAAATAGGTAAAATTAAATTTGAAAGCCTTTTACTTTCTTTAGGTTTAATGTCAATTAGGATTTTTGGAGAAGAAATAGAAGACCAGGATTCATCAAAGTTACTATTCATTAAAGTGATCCTAATGTATGTATCTGTTTTATATTTATTTAAAAATAAAAGCTTTTTAATTATTTTTATGATTTCCTCAGAAATTACTTTTATATTAGAACCAAAAATAATAGCAGATTTATTTAACCTAAGAATGTGATCATGAAGACAAAAAATATAGTGTGTGTCAGTTTCGTAATTGTAATAACTCCTTACACCTTCAAAAACGTTCAAACCATAATAAGTGGAGGGATTTATAGGAGATATTAGTGGTTTATCAGCTTCAATATATTGGCCATCAAAAAACACAATTCTATTTTCTTTCATTATTGTCGTATACCCCTTTTCCAATTATAACAATTATTATGGTCTGAAAGAAAATTTGTAAATCAAGGAAAAAAGAAATTTTATCAACATACTTGCAATCCAAATAAAACTTTTCATCATACTTTAGGTCATTTCTACCTTTTACCTGAGCGTATCCAGTTAAACCAGCCTTTAAATCAAAACGTTTAGAATATTCAGGCGGAAATAAATCCATTTTATATGGGTGATTAGGAAGAATTGGTCGGGGACCGATAAATGACATATGACCAAGTAAAATATTTAGAATTTGAGGGAGTTCGTCTAAACTAAATTTGCGCAATATTTTACCAATTTTAGTTAATCTATTATCATTGATTTTTACATTTGTAACAGTATTGGAGTTTGGTTTCATAGTTCTAAATTTAACCATATAAAACTCTTTTTTATGAATTGTGATTCTTTTTTGAACAAAAAAGATTGGTCTTCCAGAAAATACAAAAACTAAAATTGATATCATGATAAAAAAAGGAAATAAAATACACAATAAAAGAAATGCAAATAATCTATCTATTAAATTTTTAAATATTATGTAATTTTTGTATCTCATGCTCTATTAAACCTTTTGTAATAAATTTATTAGTATTTAATTTTTCACTATTTAATAGACAAATATACGTTTCAAAATTTTCTAGTTCATCTAATTTGTCATAATTAGATGATTTGCTATTAATGTTTTCATAAAAACTTCTAGAAAGAATTACAAATTTAGATTTTAATCTGAAGTGTTCCGTTAAAATTCTTCTACTGTCAATTAAACCAGTATCTACTGAAGCGATTCCTCCAAAACCATAATTTACGGATTTAAGTTTCTTTAATGTATTAATTGAATTTTCAATAAGACCATTACTTAAGGATTCAAATAAGAATTTATAACCATAAGAGATTTTTAAATCATTTAAACCAAATAGCAGATACTTAAGTGAAAAGTTTAATTTATCAATATTTTCAAGGTCTTCGATGGCGTTTTTGTTTTCGCAAAGTGGAAATATATTTATTTTTTTATTATTAATTAAGTTAAAGAATTTATTTAAATCTTTATAGCTTTGGTAGTTTGGGAGCATAAAAAAATAAGGACTAAAGTTTTTAAAATAATTTAACTCTTGAAGAGTTTTGTCATTTAAAGGATTTGTTCTTATCATTAGTTTGTTATTTTTAAATATTTTTCTAATAGTAACTAGATCTTCTAGTTGGTGATGAGTAATAAAAGTATTTAGTCCTTTTTGTCTTTCTTGTTTGCCTATTTTTTCAAAATCAAGAAAAATAATATTCTTAGTTGGATTAAGTTTAGAAATAGCGTAGATGTCATTGCTAAGGATTAGTTTTGTTGTTACTTTTGAATTTATTATAAGGTAGAAATATTGATAAACATTTAGAAAAAAAATCTTCAGAGGATTGATTTCATTATTTATATTATTGTAAGTTGAATAATTAATTACATCAGAAGAAAATAAGAAATCAAGTTGATGAAGTGATTTTTGAGAAAAAATGTATTTTTTTTTATGGTTCGTATCTATAAACTCGTATACATCAATTAAGGATAAAAAGTAACCTAATGAATATTCAAATTTAATATGTTTAAAAAAATTATAAAAAAATATGTACTTAGTTAAAAATTTATCTTTATCTGAATTTATCAATGAAAAGGTGTAATTACCACTAAAATTTACTCTGACTAATTTGGATTTAAACCCAAATGAAATAAAAAATAAGCATAGATACAAAATAATCAAAGGCAAAATTATAAAAATTATTATCAAATTAATAATTTTAAAAATAATATATTTCATCTATAAAGATTATATATCTATTTATCTTCTTTAATAGAAAATAATTAATTTAATATATTAGAAATATATAGTGGGTGGATTTAAATGTTAAGTAAGACTGGCGGAAGCTGAGAGATTCGAACTCTCGCGGGCCTTGCGACCCCTACCAGTTTTCAAGACTGGTCCCTTCAGCCACTTGGGTAAGCTTCCAACCAAAGAGAATTTTAGCATATTGATATTTTTATCTAAATAATAAGGTATATCAAGAATGCTTGGTGGACCCTGCAGGACTCGAACCTGCAACCAACCGGTTATGAGCCGGTAGCTCTAACCATTGAGCTAAGGGTCCGCTTAAACATAATAATATATATTAGTTTGAAGTTTAAAAGAATTTTATAGTTGGTTATAAATATATGTATTTTCAAACACACGGATGACTTATCCCTCTCTTTATAATCTAAACACACGGAGA
>JACCDP011034816.1_pt1 | contig 13902 bp, 14 predicted proteins | sample 7445841 | NCBI WGS metagenome assembly JACCDP01 (sample SAMN15323441, study PRJNA562643) | freshwater metagenome | isolation source: river surface water | place: USA:Blue River Watershed | collected 2017-08-17
AAAATTCGGAATTTGCTCGTATGGAATTTCGTCGATTACATTGATTTCTTTAACCAAACCACCCAATCCAGTTCCAAGAATGATTCCAATGCTCGGTTTTACAGTTGTTCGTGATTGAATATAAGCTGCTGATTCTTTAAATTGCTCTAACATAATTATTTATTAATGATTTAAATTCAATTTCATTTTCAAATTCCATTTCTATTGGAACATAGTACCAAGGGTAATTTTCAATTTTCCAAATAGTGATTTTACTGTATAATCTTGCAAAATCTTTTTCTGTTGTGAAAATTGCCGTTTGGTCGTCTGCAAAAGTATCAATTTTTCGATGAATTTGTTCAATTTCACTTTGTTTGAATTGATGGTGATCGGGAAAATTAACCATTTCAATTTGATATGTTTTCTCAAGAAATTCAACCAATGGTTTTGGATTTGCAATTCCGGTTACCAAGATGACGCGCTTTATTTGTTGAATTGGTTTACCAAAAGGAATTGGATTATGATATCCAATGTGACTGAAAAATATAGGTTTGTTGAATTTTTTTAATTCTTGTAGAATTTTATTTTTTTCAGTTTCCTCTATATTATTCGGACATTTTGTGATGACGATGCAATCTGCCCGATTCGCATTTCTACTACTTTCCCTTAACGTGCCCATTGGAACCAAGAAGTCTTTGCTGAAAATGTTATTATAAGGCGTTAACAAAATATTGAATCCTGCCGTTACTTTTCGATGCTGAAAGGCATCATCCAGGAGCAATAAGTCAAAATTGTCTTTTCCAATGTTCTCAATTCCTTCTTTTCGCTTTTCACAAACGGCAACACTGACCTTATTTTTGAATTTTAACTTGTAAAAGAGCGGTTCGTCGCCAACATTTTCTGCGCAATCAGTTTCTTTTACTTTCAAAAATCCAGATGTTTTTCTTCCGTAACCGCGACTTAATATTTGAACGTTTAAATCATTTTCAAACATTTTTGCAAGGAATGCAGTCATAGGTGTTTTTCCAGTTCCTCCCAAACTTAAATTCCCAATGCAAATTGATTTATTTGGAATTTGGAACGATTTTCTGATTCCCCAATCAAACATACGATTTCTGAATTCAGTCAAAATAAACCAAATGAGAGAAAAGGGTGCGAAAAAGATCCTTCTTAAAAGCATTTAGCGAAGTTAATTAAATTCAAAAAGACAATAAAAGAATTAGTTTCCTGAAATTGGAGAATTAAAAATCCCGACAGCAATTTCAACCCATAACAACCAAAATAGGATAAATATGAAGCTCAAAATTAAAATTCTGATTCGCCCTTTAATAAAGACAAGTATGAAGTAAATGTAAAAACCAAGAATAAGAAGAAAAATGCCAGCCATTATAAAATCGGATTTACTCCATTTAAAATTTTCAGGCGATAAAATATTACCAATGGCAGGAATTGCAAGTAGGATTCCAACCAATAAAGGAACTAGTAAGAAAAGATACTTTTTGTTCAACGTAAGTTATTCATTTAAACCTTTACCATTCATTATGGCGATTTTACTTTTCTCAATTCGAGTTGTTCGCGTTTGCGTTTGTTTTGGTTGGGAAAAATGTAAAATATACCCGCGTTGCCTCCCTGGAGTTAAATTCTTGAAAGCGGCTTTAAATAAATGATCATCCTCGAATGCAGTTTCTAATTCTTCAGGGATTTCTATGGAGGAATAATCTGTTTTAGGCAGTTTTTTACCCGATTTTTCAATATCAATTGCCTCTTGAATGATAAGTCGAATCGTATCTTTCTCCTGGTTAATTTTTTCCATTCCTTGAAATCGAATCAATCGAAATGTATTTGAATTCTCCCCACTCTTTTCAAGAATTGGATTTTCTTTCAAAAGTGCACCTTTAAAAAAACTTAAAGCACAATTTTCCTTAAATGGAGCCAACATCAGAATATTTTTCCCATTCAACGTGTAACAAGGAAATCCCCATTTAATTTCTTCTTCCAATCCGAATTCCAAAATTAAAGCTCTTAAGGTAATTAATTCTTCAGGCCACTTGTGGACTTTACATTGAGGGGTTTGATAAAGTTTACACCTTCCACAACCATCCAAAAGAAAAAGATCTACTTTTTGGTTCATTTTTCATTTATTAATTATTCTTTAATCGCTGATTTATCTGATCAAATTCGAATTGCTCAATTTTCAAGAAGGGATCTTCACAATACAACATGTCTTTTATTTTTAATTTTTCAGGAAATTGGACTGCGTTTATCTTTAACTCAAATGCTTTATTTCCAATTAGTTGAATTTCTTTAAAATGACTTTCATCTTCAATTCTATAGAATGACTTATCATTTTTTAGTTTCCGATATTGAGGAAATTCAATCACTTATAATCGTTCTAATGGCGTTTTTACCCCATCCACAAGTGAGTAACAAGCTAATTTATCTTTAAAAACTGATGATTTGAAAATCGATCGATTTAATAACATGCGGACGCACTCTTGAATTCCTTCCACAATGGATGGATGCGGATGAATCAATTCTGATAAAACTTCAATGGGCATGTTTAATTTAATTAACAAACCTACTGCTTGAATTGCTGTTGAAGCATGGGCTCCAACCACACGCATTCCGAGGATTCTCATTTCTTTGTCGTTTGTGACAATAATTTTAAAGAAACCTTGCGTTTTTCTCATTGCAATGGCACGAGTAATTAATGAATAGTCTATTTTAACAACTTTAATTGGTATGTTATTTTCTACGCATTGTTGTTCATTCAAACCAACGGAAGCGACTTCCGGATTAAGAAACATGATGGTGCAGATGTTGTCATAGTTTAATCGTTCAGCTTCATTTGCGAATGCTTTTTCTACCGCGTGTCTTGCTTCGAGTTCACCCATATTAACAAGTGCTATTCGTCCGGAAACATCACCTACTGCGTATATATTTGGAACACTTGTTAAGGTATCATCGTCTCCGATGTGAACTCCTCTTTTTGACATAGATACTCCTGCATTTTCCAATCCAAGTCCTTCGATGTTTGGAATTCTTCCAATTGAGAGCAACGCCTTTTCTACTCGAATAACTTGATGTGTTCCGTCGGGATAAGAAAGTTCATACTCCACTTCTCCATCAATTTTCTGTAATCGTTCAAGTTTTGCGTTAGAATGTATGACGACGCCGTGATCTGATAAATTTTTTGAAATTAATTTCGAAATGTCCTCATCTTCAAATGGTAAAATTCGCTCTTGACGATCGATGATGTATACTTTCGTTTTTCCAAAATTGGAGAATATCGTAGCATATTCACAACCGATTACACCGGCTCCAACGATCACTAAGCTTTTGGGATAATCTTTAATGTTGTCAATCCCATCTGAGGTAAGAATTGTTTCTTCATCAACTTCAATTTCTGGAAGTGTTCTCGGACGACTACCCGTTGCTAAAACGATGTTTTCTCCCCAAATTGTTTTGGTTTCACCTTCATGCGAGATCTGAATTTCATTTTTAGAAAGTAATTTTCCATGCCCCCTTTCATAATGAAGAAGTTTGTTCATTGTTTCCGTTTGAAGCAATTTTATGTGCGCAGAATATTGAAATTTACGCTCGAAAATAGCCTCTGCCAAATTCTTTTTAACGTCCTCCCAGTCAAGTTCAAATTTTGATCTCCCTTTTGAAACAATCATGTCGTTAACATCCGCCACACGATTTGACAATTCCCAAAGCGTTTTAGAAGAAAGTGCACCGTTATATACACCAGCGCCACCAACTTTATCCTTTTCGATCAAGCAAACTCTCTTTCCGAAGTCTATACCTCTCATCGCTGCCGCATAACCTGCAGGTCCTCCACCAATTACAACTAAATCAAACTTTTCCATAACTGAAATATAGGAGGTAAATATAACTAGAAATTGTAGCTAGGTTTCCATTTGTCCGAAAGTTGAAAACAAAAAACTTTTTGGATTTAAGGAACAAATAGATTCTTTTCATTTTCAAATGACTGAAAAAGAGCCTAGTAAGTTTTTGGTTTTACTCAGAAATCAAAAATAAAATTCTTTATCAATTGTAAACCAACATCATGACTTTTTTCGGGATGATATTGAACACCAACGATATTATCTTTTTGAATTGCTGATACAAATTCTTGTTCGTAGGTTGTTTTGTGAAGTACATCTTTTTCGTCCATTGCCTGAAAATAATATGCGTGTACGAAGTAAAATTCAGAATCATTATTTAATCCTTGGTTCATTGTATTTTCCTTGCAAACCTTGATTTGATTCCATCCAGTGTGCGGAACTTTGAATCGGAGTTTATCCTTTACTTGAAATCGAGCTACTTTTCCGTCAATCCAACCAAGTCCATTTGTATTTCCTTCTTCGCTGTATTTTGCCATTAGTTGCATTCCCAAACAAATGCCCAAAATCGGTTTTTTTTGATTTAGAATTACATCATTAAGAATTGGAATTAAGTTCGTTTCCTCTAGCTGAATCATCGCCTTTCCAAAGTGTCCAACACCAGGCAAAATTAGTTTGTCAGCTTGATTAATAGTATTTGGGTTATTCGAGATTTCATGATCAACACCAAGGATCTTTAATTTCCTTGAAACAGAATGAATATTTCCCATTCTGTAATCTATGATAACAACCTTCATGTTGGCAAAGATATCTGCTTTCCATTAATCAAGTTTAATTCCTTAAAATTTCTTTGAAAAGTCAAACTTGCGGTTTAATTTTACGCTGATGTTTCGTCCTCGTGTGATTCCCGTTTTGCTTTTAAAAAATCAAGGTTTGGTTAAATCTGTCGGTTTTAAAAATTACACCTACATCGGGGATCCAATTAATGCTGTTCGAATTTACAACGACATGAAAGCCGATGAATTAGTATTTTTGGATGTAGAAGCGACAAAGCAAAATCGGTTGATTTCTCTTGATTTCGTTCGGGAAGTAGGTGAGGAATCAAATATGCCTTTTGCCGTGGGAGGTGGAATTAAAACACTTGAAGATATTAGAAAAGTTACGAATGCCGGAGCGGAAAAAGTGGTAATTAATTCAGCTGCAACTGATTTGGATTTTATAAAAAGCGCCACAAAAGAATTTGGTTCCTCGACTATTGTTGTTTGTATTGATGTAAAGAAAAAACTGTTTGGAGGGTTGAAAACTTGGACGAATAATGGTCAAAAATCATTGTCATACATTCCTGTTGAATTTGCTAAACTCATGGAAGATTCTGGTGTTGGTGAGTTGATTGTTCAATCCATTGATCGGGATGGTAAAATGGAAGGGTACGACGTAGATTTAATTCGTTCGATATCGGAAGCAGTTAAAATTCCTGTAGTCGCTTTAGGTGGAGCAGGTAAACTAGAACATTTAAAGGATGTCGCGCAGATAGGATTTGCGAATGGCCTTGCAGCAGGAAGTATGTTCGTTTATCAAGGATCGAACAAAGGGGTACTGATTAATTATTTATCTGAGAAAGAGAAAAAAGAATTTTTGATTTAGAATTAAATCTTTCCCAATTCAACATGCAACCCATCCTCTGCAACCTCTGTATTTTTAAAATACGCTAAAGCCTCCAAAAGATGTTCTTCCGTTTCTGAATAGCGCGAGGAAAGATGTCCTACAATCAATTTTTTAACATTCGCGGCTTTGGCAATATGAGCAGCATCCTTGGCCGTTGAATGAAAAGTAAGTCGAGCGCGGTCTTTGTCTTTTTCCGTAAATGTAGCCTCATGATAGAGTAGGGTGGAGTCTTTAACGAATGGTATGAGCTCCTCTGAATAAGCTGTATCCGAACAATATGAGTAAGAAAAACTTGGTTTTGGAGGCAACGTATACTTTTTATAGTCAATGATTTTACCTTTCTCGTCAGTCGGTGATTCGCCTTTTTTCAATCGATGATAAAATTCAATTGGAATTTGATCATCTTCAAGCGCCTCCGGATTCAATCGATATTCTTTTGGCTTTTCTTGAATACGGAATCCTGTTGTTGGAATACGATGCTTCAATGGAAAACTTGTGATTTTAATCAGTCGGTCTTCGAACAGCACATTTTCTCCATCGATATAAGTTGGAACGAAATTTAGTTTAAACATCAGTTTTTGGCCACCGCATTCAAATAGTTGGGTTAATATGGTTTTTAATTGAGGCGGGCCATAAAGTGTAACGCCACGATTGCGTCCAAGTAAATTCATTGTGCTCAATAAACCCGGTAATCCAAAGAAATGATCCCCGTGTAAATGAGAAATAAAAATATGTGTTATTCGTTGAAATGGAATTCCAAATTTGCGAAGTTGCATTTGCGTTCCTTCTCCGCAATCGATTAGAATGTGTCGGTTGTTACAAAAAACGTATTGAGAAGTTGGATTTCTTTTACCCGTCGGAAGAGCGGCACCACTGCCTAGAATTGTAACAGAAAAACTCACGAATTTTTGGTAGCCAAAATTGTATCTTTTGTTTCGGAGATACTTAAAACGCGATCAAGTTGCGCAATTTCAATCATTTTTCGAACATTCGCTTGCAAACCGCATAAATCGAATGTTCCGTTGGTGTCTTTGCACAAACGATTAGCTACCAAGATGGCACTCAATCCGGATGAATCGCAATATTTTGTTTTCGTAAGATCCAGAATCATTTCATTGAACCCACTTTTATTCAGGTGAAGAAATTGGGCTTTCAGCTCTGGAGCGTTACTTGCATCCAGTTTTTCTACGTTTGAAGAAATGACTGTAGTTTTACCAACATGTTCGACTGTGAAATTCATAGCAATCGTTTTGTCAAATGTAAATAAAATTACCGTTCAATTTTTGAAGCGAGCAAATAAATTACTGCCATTCGAATTGCCACACCATTTTCAACCTGTTGAAGAATAATGCTTTGCTTGGAATCAGCCACATCACTCGTTATTTCGACACCGCGATTGATTGGTCCGGGGTGCATTACAACTATTTCTTTGGATAGCGAGTTAAGAATTTCTTTATTGAGTCCAAATTGTTGCGAATATTCACGAAGTGAAGGGAAGTATTTGATGTCTTGTCTCTCTAACTGAATACGTAACATATTCGCCACATCACACCATTCCAAAGCTTCAATTAGGTTATGGGAAACTTTTACGCCTAAATCTGCGATGTATTTAGGTATGAGCGTAGTTGGACCGCAAACCATTACTTCTGCTCCTAATTTTTGGAGGCAATAAATATTTGATAAAGCAACACGTGAATGAAGAATATCTCCTACAATCACAACTTTTTTGCCTTCGACTGAACCTAGTTTTTCCCGAATTGAATACGCATCCAAAAGTGCTTGAGTCGGATGTTCATGCGTTCCATCTCCTGCATTGATTACGCGTGCATTGATTTTTTTCGAAAGAAATTCGGCCGCTCCTGGACTCGAATGACGCATCACGACCATGTCCACTTTCATCGAAAGGATGTTATTGACAGTGTCAATCAGTGTTTCGCCCTTTTTCACCGAACTTCCGGATGCACTAAAATTAACAACATCAGCAGAAAGTCTTTTTTCAGCTAATTCGAAGGAAAGCCTTGTTCGAGTGGAGTTTTCAAAGAAAATATTGGCAATGGTAATGTCACGTAGCGTTGGAACTTTTTTAATTGGTCGGTTGATGACTTCTTTGAAACTATCAGCGGTTTTAAAAATGAGTTGAATATCCTCAGAGGTGAGGTTTTTAATTCCTGTTAAATGATCAACGCTGATGTTATTCATTGTTTTCTTTTGTAAATAATACAACTTTATCTTCGCCTTCTGTTTCTTTCCATTCGACTGAAACTCGCTCCGAAACCAAGGTGTCAACTGCTTTTCCGATGTAATTCGCCTGAATTGGTAAATCTCGTCTAAATCGGCGATCAACTAGTACAAGTAGTTCAATTTTAGATGGTCGACCAAAAGTTAACAACGCATCTAATCCGGAGCGAATGGTTCTTCCAGTATAAAGTACGTCATCTACAAGAACTACTTTTTTATTTTCAATGCTGAAATCCAAATTAGTTATACTTGGAATGAGCGGTTTTTCCCTTCGTCTGAAGTCATCACGAAAGAATGTGATATCTAAATTCCCGCAGAGAACTTCTTTTTTTAGAATTGTTTCAAGTTGTTTTTTTAGCCGAGAAACAACATGAACTCCTCTCGGTTGCAAACCAACTAAAACTGTTTCCGAGAAATCATTGTGGGATTCAATTAATTCATAACAAAGTCGATTCAGCGTGAGTTCCAGGTGTTTGGAATTTAGAATCACTTGTTTTTCCATCGGTACAAAAGTAATGATTTTTTATTTACTGAATTCTACTTGAAAAATTCGAACTATCAGTTTTTGTAATAATAAAAAAGGCCCCACTTGGAGGTCTTTCAGAATAAAATGTTAATTGAAATTACTCCTTGACAATCTGAGCAGGCTTATAATTCCCTTCAATTTTCAATGTATAAATTCCTTTTGAAAGCGTTGAAAGATTTACTTCAGTGTTAATTCCATTCAATTTACCTTTAAAAACTAATCTTCCCATCTGATCGTAAATTGAAAACGACTGATTAAGATTTTGTTCACCTTTAATTGTGATGCAATTGTTTGTTGGGTTAGGGTAAATCAAGATGTTTTCCGATTTTGAATCCAAATTATCTACTTGTAAAACACTTTCAACAAAACCTTCAAAAATGCGATGTATGGTGGTGTTTGTGATTATTGGGTCATTAAAGTCAAAATAAATCCCTGCATTGTTCATGATTTCCACACCAGGAGCTAAATTCGGTACTTGTTCTACATGAAATGTTGCAAATCCATTGCTTCCTATTTGATTTGTAGAACTGTCAGGTAAATTAATGTTATCGAAAGTCCATTCCAATACACGCGGTCCATACATCTTAAATTCATAAGGATGACTTGCAACTCCTGGGGTAACTGTAAATATATTTAAATCAATATCCAATGTATCTCTAATGACAATTGTAAAGGCTGTATCCGTTCCTGTATTTTGAAAGCGAATCACATATTGCAATTGCTGATTGGGTTGGATATACTTTTGATCTGTTTGACCAATTGGGTAACCTGTTTTGTCATTTGGATCATAGCTTCCTGTAACTATTCCGCAGTAAATATCTACAATAGGATCAGCATCATCTAGTGGAAAATCATTTACAATATCGGGAGTCCAATTCGTTGAGTCACCGCATGCTTCTACGTGTGCATTTGGATGAGAGTTTCCTGGATGTAAAGGATGCTGTTCTGCATTTAATATCCACGTTTGTCCATTTGCAGGATATGCTAAAAGCAATGTTTCTCCGCCTGGAATTAAAATGGAATCTGAATAGGTTACAACTCCATCAACAGTAATCCACATAGGAGAATAACATTCCATATCTCCTCCTCCAGGTTGACCTGTGTTAGTAATAGAGAAATAAATGCTATCGCCTTGACACCAACCATCTACGCTCAAACTACTTTGGTCCCAAGGTAGTGTACATGGTTGTGGAAATCCATTTAACGTTACCCCTGAGCCATTATCACCAATGGGATCGGACGGAGAATTATCCAAAGCACATGGCTGTATTGGAAATAATTCCGCTTCCATGCAAAGCGTTAAATCAAGCAGATCTGCGCATCCTACTGATGAGGAACTAATTGTGGTGGAAATGGAGAAATTTATACATTGACCGGGATACAAATCACCTGTTTGAAAACGATAAATATTGTTGCCCAAATTTGTAATTGGCAACGAAGAATTGGTAACGCTCATTAAAGGGTCAAGCTCCACATCCACATAGGAAGAATTTAAAATTCCGGTGGCAGCTAATTGGTTGCAGGCAGAAACATAAATCAGTTGATTAGGCAAACAAGGACGTAAAAATGGAGCATAAATACTTACATCAGGATCTGAACATGGCGTTGAACTAACTAATCCAAAATCAGGAACTAAAACGTTAGTTGGACTTAAGGTAAAGTTTTGCGTTGCCAAGCAAGAAGGAAGTAAATTTAAGTTGGTGGTATCTACCGTTATTGAATAGCTACCAAGAGATAAGGAATCCAAAAACCAAAATCCTCCAGGACCAGTAGTTACAATATGATTACCGGGATTTATGGTTAAATTGATTCCTTCGGCACCATTATCTAGGTAATCACGAACGCAATTTTCATTGTAATCAAAAAATACGGATCCAAACGTATGTCCACAATACGAATCAGGGCTTGAAGTGAAGCTTCCCGCTTCTAATAATACCCCTGAATCATATGCTTGATCACCGACATTCGCAATTGCAATCTTTAAATGATAGGTTCCTCCACATACAGTTTGGTGACCAGCAACTAACTCAACTGTAGTTCCGTCATATTGAATGGCATCTCCATAGTAACTTCCATTATCATTTGGCCTGTAATAAGCTGTGTTTGATTGATCTCCCACATTATTTATTGTCACAGGCGTTCCATCAGGAAGTGTAGCAATATTTTTTCCACCACTCGCATAACCACTTAATTGATAGGGTCCGCTAATGTTCGGTCCCCAAAGAAACATTCCGAACGCATCATTAAATGAGGAAGGCGAGAACTCTGGATATTCTTCGGATCCGAAAATGTAATTAAATGAAACAGAATCACCTACTGGAATAAAGTCAAATTCCAAAACCATTCCATTATTCACTGTCCCATTTGCAATAGCACTTAAATGCGGATCACTTGAAACATTTGAGGTCGGAGGGTTATTGGAAGTAAATGAAGTAGCATTATTTGGCCCTTGAATTCCAGCTAAATTACCAGTTGTGATGGCAATTCCAGAAGAGAAAGGGAAACTTGGATTGGAATTCGTAAAGTATCCAATATTGGTTGCAGTAAATGCCGCATCGATTAAAACTCCATTTACTTTTACATTGAAAATTGATACTCCTGCGCCCGAGAACTGAGAATTTATGCAATTCGCTGTGCTAACTTGAGAGGTGTTTATCGTTTGTCCATGTAAACTCGAATAAATTAGAGAAATTAGAATAAAGTTGAGTAAAAATTTCATAATCAAAGGCTTATAGATGTAAACAAATGTAATAAAAATTAAAAATCGATAGTCAACTGAAAATCAATTCCTCTTTGCTATGAATAGAACGTCAAAATCCTAATGAGGAGGTGTTTACCTTACAATTATTAATTAGTTGATCTTAATTTATTTCGACTGATTAATATCCGAAATCAAAAAAAAGCTACCAGTAACCAAAAGAGTATCTTTTACTGTTAATTGAGTTGTGATTTCACTCAATCCACTATTAATGTCGTTGAAAATTGTTCGAACACGCGAATCGCTTTTTTTCAATTTTTCAAGTTGAGATAGACTTAAGCTTCGTTCATTTTTAAACGTGCATAAATGTATTATAGAATTGATTGGAAAACATGCCAACATTTCTTCGACGTTTTTATCGGATGAAGCTCCAAACAAGATGTGTAATTGTCCATCTAAAGAATTGGTAATTGACTCAATTGTTGCCATTAAGCCTTCTTTGTTGTGCGACACATCGATGAAAATGCGTGGTTTATCCTGAATTTGCGTAAGGCGACCAAAATAACCTGTATTGAGATGTAAATTAGTTAGTGAGCGATTAAGTATTTCTGAATCAACTTGAACCCCAATAATTTTAAGAGCTTTTAGTACCGATCGAAGGTTCTTTTGTTGATAAAGTGGTAGGTTGATTCCGCTTGGCAGTTGTTCGTTTTCCGCTAAATGAATTTCTGCATTTTTGTTTTTAGAAACTTCTAGAAATACGTTTTTCGTTTCAGGATTAGTCTCACCGATGATAACAGGAATTCTTTCTTTGATGATTCCAGCCTTTTCGGTAGCAATTTCAGAATATGTATTCCCAAGCAACTGCGTATGATCAAAACCAATATTGGTTATAATACTTACAAGTGGTTTGATAACATTCGTTGCATCGAGTCTTCCGCCTAATCCGGTTTCAATCACACAAATGGTGCAGTCTTCCTGATTAAAGTAGGCAAGTGCCATGGCGAAAGTAATCTCGAAAAAGCTGGGTTCGATATCTAACTTCAATTTTTGAATTCGATTGCAAAACTCAACGACAAATTCCTCACTGATTTGATTCCCGTTAATTCTAATTCGCTCCCGAAAATCGTAAATATGTGGAGATGTAAATAAACCAACTTTTTCTCCTGTTTCAGTTAGATATGAGGCAAGATACGAACACGTAGAGCCTTTTCCATTTGTGCCAGCAATGTGAATGAATTTTAATTCATTTTCAGGATTACCTAGGTAATTTAATAAATAAAAAACGCGATCTAAACCTGGTTTATAAGCGGGTGCGCCAATATTTTGATAAGAAGGAAATTGTTTAAAAAGCCAATCGATTGTAGCTTGATAGCTATTGAGCATCAATGTTCAATGTAATATAAGTTATAGCTAAAGCAGTATTTGGGTCTTTCTTGTATTTCACCTGCTTCATAACTTGACGAATCACATCGTTTATAATTGATTGATCGGAACAGGTAGACTTTGACTTGATGCACTTTGCATTGATTACTTCTCCATTTCCGTTTATCGTTAATTGAAGGTATACTTTACTGTCATATTGCGTATTATATTGCGGAAGAGTAGGGTCGTTTAATCGAACTCTTGTTCCACCACCTCCACCAGTTCCTGGGCCGTCTTCACCGTTACCACCATTTCCAACGCCACCAAATTTACCTTTTCCAGCTCCTTCTTTTCCACCTGTTCCTCCACTAGCGAATGGATTATCAGATTGAGTTGAAGTTGAACTAGGATTATTACTGTTGTCTGAATTTTGATTTTGTGATTTTCCTGAATTTACTTTGATATCTGATTCGTTAGACGTAAGATATTCTCTTGTCTGCTCCTTTGGTTCGTCAATAGGAGAATTACTCGGAGTTCCTCCGCCGCCTCCACCGTCTTCAGATGTTAATTCTACATTATCAATCATAAATTCCTCAACTACTTCATCCGAATTTAATGGAGGTAAATCAACAGGAATAGCAGGTTTGATATGAAAAGTTATGAAATAAGTTAAAATCAAAAAAGCAACGATCGAAGATGAAGCAATAATGACTGCTTTCTTGCGTTCTCCTTTGTCTTCAAAATCATCTAAGTTTAGAACGTGCATGGCGTCGAATTTTATTTAAAACGAAGTTTTATTTTTTCGTTACTTACTGGCAGGCGCAGTTGAGATCAACATTTTCAAATCATGAACCATACCAATTTTCAATAAGTCTACCATCAATTGAACTTTTGATTCTCCTGGAATACGAAGAATAACCGTGTTATCGTTCAATTTTGTTGTTGATTCAAGTAATACTTGTTCTAAGTCACTGAATGCTACCTCTGTTTTATCCACGTAATACTTTCCATTTTCATCCAAGGTAACCGTCACGTGAGGTTTATTAGTCTTTTCATTCGCGTCTGACTTTGGCAACGGAACTTTGATGACATTCGGATTAGCAAGCGTCGAAATAATCAAAAAGAACAACAATAAGAAAAACATGATGTCGCTCAACGCGGAAGTAGCAACCTCGGCGTGGAACTTTCTATTACGCTTTATCGCCATTGCTAGGTCTATGAATAAGGTTAACGAATTCTAAGTTTATTTTTTGAATAGCAAGTGCAAAATTGTCAATCATTCCATTCAAAAGGTGATATCCAGTGAACGCGATTATTCCAACAATTAACCCTGATCCACTACTGATCATTTTCTCATACAAACCACCTGAGATATTTCCGATGGATACATTTTCCGTAATAGAAATCATGTAGAAAATTTTGATTACCCCAGAGATTGTCCCAATAAATCCAAGCGTAGGAGCGATGCCTGCGATTAACCCCAAATGACCAATATTTTTCTCCATTTTACCAATTTCGATATTGGCAACCTTCTCCATATTTGATTCAATTTGAGCGATTGGTCTACCAACGGTCAAAACACC